>VFQR01000879.1_pt1 | contig 28987 bp, 24 predicted proteins | sample 3512321 | NCBI WGS metagenome assembly VFQR01 (sample SAMN10412374, study PRJNA504923) | tailings metagenome | isolation source: Relicate 3 Philex TSF1 revegetated site | place: Philippines: Tuba, Benguet | collected 2017-08-29 | reverse complement strand
CCCTGCTTGGCATCGCCATCACGGCGGCCGACAATTCGAACGGTACCTGGTTCTACTCGCTGGACAACGGCGCGAACTGGAATCCGGTCGGTTCCCCGGGCGGCGACACGGCACTGCTGCTCGCGGCCGACAGCGACAACCGGCTCTATTTCCAGCCGGATGCGAACTACAACGGCGGTTCCAGCATCAGCTTCCGGGCTTGGGACCAGTCGGACGGTCTGGCGGATGGCAGCATCGCCGATACGCTCACGAACGGCGGAACGACCGCCTTCTCGGCAACCATCGACCAGGCTGAAATCACCGTCACGGCGGTCAACGACGCGCCGGAGCTCGACCTCGACGCCAGCGAGATCGGAACCGGTTATGCCGTCAACTTCACGGAGGGCGACGGCCCGCTGGCTATCGCGGACAGCGATCTGTCGATCGTCGACGTGGACGACGACAACATGGAGTCGGCCACCATTGAGCTGACCAATGCCCAGGACGGCGCCGACGAATATCTCAGCATCGACACCGGCTTGCTGCCTTCCGGCATCTCGCTGGATGGAAGCAGCACGAGTACGATGATTGTGCTCATCGGAACCGCCTCGAAGGCCGATTATGAAACGGCCATCAAGCTGATCCGTTACGAGAACATCTCGCAGAATCCGAGCACCGTCGACCGCATCATCACGGCTTCGGTCAATGACGGCGACGACGACTCCAATGACGGGGCAGCGGTCATTGCCGTCATCGCCGTCAACGACGCTCCGGCGTCAACGAACGATTCCCTGTCGACAGACGAAGACACGTCCGTGTTCCTCAGCGTGAGCGATTTCGGTACCTACGCAGATCCCGAGAACGATCCTTTCGCCGCGGTGAAGATCACGACGCTGGAAAGCAACGGCAGCCTGGAATACGACACGACCGGTTTCGGCAACTGGGCGGCGGTCACGCTGAACCAGGAAATCAGCACGGCGGATATTTCTGCAAACCGTCTGCGGTTCGTGCCGGATACGAACGAGAACGGCATCCCGTATGCGACCATCGGGTTCATGGTGGGTGACGGAACAACGTTCAGCGCGTCGGAGTACACGCTGACGGTGGACGTCAATTCGGTGAACGACGCGCCGACGACTTCGAACAACACGGTAACAACCGACGAAGACACGGCCTATGAATTCCAGGTCGCGGACTTCCCGTTTGCGGACCCGAACGACGCGGCCGCGCCGAACTCGCTGGCCAACGTGATCATCACGACGCTGCCGGCGGCAGGGACGCTGTTCTACGCCAGCTCGGCCTTGGTCGCGGGCGATCTGCCGTTTACGGTTTCGGCCACAGACATCGCGAACGGTCTGCTGACTTTCGAGCCTGCGGCGAATGCCAACGGAGCGGGCTACGCCTCGTTCAGCTTCCAGGTGCAGGACAACGGCGGCGGCACCGACACATCGGCGGTGGCTACGCTCACCATCGACGTGGACGCGGTCAACGACGCGCCGGAGACCGATCTCAACGGCGGCGTTGCCGGCAACGATGTGAGCGTGACTTTCACGGAGGACGGCGGCCCGATCCTGATCGCGCCGGCCGGGCTCGTGAGCGATGTCGATGACACCAATATCGAGTCGATGACGATCACGCTGGGCACCCGCCCCGACGGCAATACGGTCGAGAGCCTCTCGCTGAACGGCACCGCCACCACCGAGGCAACCGGCTTGGCGGTCAGCTACACGGCGGCCACCGGCGTCCTGCTGATCACCGGCACCGCGCTGGCATCGACCTACCAGACGATCCTGCAGGGCGTTGAGTACAATAACACCAGCCAGAACCCGACCGGGCCGAACCGCTCGGTTACGGTGGTCGTCAGCGACGGCGATCTGAACAGCACCACGCATACGTCAACGGTCGCCGTGAACGGGGTCAACGACCTGCCGACGGATATCCAATGGAACGCGCGTCAGCCAGCAGCCGGCGACGCATTGCCATTGTCGGGTGCCATAATCGCGGATCTTGCCGCCACCGACATCGATCACACGAGCTTCACCTTCTCGCTTGTGTCGGCCAGTGCGGCGATATTCAGCGTAAGCCCGGCAGGTGTCGTTTCGCTTACCGGGAACATGGTTGCATTGACGACTTATGAGGTCGTGATCAAAGCAACCGATGGCGCCGGTGGCGAGTACACCGAGACATTCAACATCATCACAGGGAACGGCAGCGGCAACACAATCCCGGCAGCGGGTCCGACGGACACCATCCTTGCCGGAGACGACATCATTTATGGCGTCAACGGAAACGATGCGCTTTACGGCGGTATCGGAAACGACACGTTGTTCGGACAGGATAGTGCGGATTCCCTCGAGGGCGGAGCTGGCAACGATGTGATTTACGGTGCCGATGGCAACGACACCATCTACATTGCCGGCTCCGATGCAATCGGCGATATCTTCGACGGTGGCGCTGGAAGCGATACGTTAAGACTTGGGTTCAATTTCACGAATGCCAATTCCAACGCGCAACTCGCATCGTTCAACGGCCAGCAAAGCTCGATTGAGGTTCTCACAAATACCGCAACGACAGTCGATGTGACTTTGCAGGGTACCGACGCCGCGAATGTGTTCGATTTCGTGGCGGTGCAGATGGGCAATATCGATATCGATATGGGCCTCGGGGATGACACCGTCGTTACTTCGGCAAATCATGTAAACGGTGCCGATTTGACGGTCTACAACGGTGGCGGTGGCACCGATACGATTACGCTCAACTTCAGCCAAGGCGATATCGAAGGTGTGTTGACCGATGCCGCCGATGCGACCCAGTTGAGAAATTTCCTCAACGATCCGACGGTCGGCATAACAGATTTCGGTGCGAATGCAGGCGCCTGGGACAATGTTGAGGTGACCGGTTTCGAAGCCGCGAAACTCGCGATCCAGGTCAATCTCGTATCGGGCGGAAGCAAGGCGTTTGATGTGAGCTATCTGCTTGGCGGGACGCAGTCACCGCTTACCCTGCCGCCGCTTCTCGCCGGACTTGTCGGTGACGGTTCCTCCAACCTTCTGGTCGGCACGTCTGGTGGCAACACAATGACCGGGGGTGACGGCAACGATATCCTCTTCTCTTTAGGTGGTGCAGATTCACTGGACGGCGGGCTTGGAAATGACCTGCTGCATGGAGGAACCGGCAACGACACGCTGGTCGGAGGAGCGGGAAGAGACGTTCTGATCGGCGGTAGCGGGAACGATATCTTCCGTTACAATTCCACCGCCGACGGTGGCCCGTTGATTGGCGATGCCGATCACATCCTTGATTTCCGGGATAATAGTGAAAACGATCTCTTTAACATCCTCCAGGGTGGAGCCGGGTTCGCCGACGGCGGTCTCTTGCTAGGAAGCCAGGCCGGTGTGTTCGGCAAGACGGCAAACGCCACCTTCGGTTCGGGCACCGAGCGCTTCCACTACGACACCAGCACCAGCACGCTCTGGTACGATGCCGACGGAAGCGGTGGAACGTTCTCGGCGGTAGCGCTGGCGCGGCTCGAAAACGGGTTCGATCTGCAAGGCAATCAAATCAACGTAGTCACCTGATCTGGATGCCTTGAAAAAGAGAAAGCCCGCCTCGCGGCGGGCTTTTTCGTTTTTGTGTTTTGCTGACGCAAAAACTTTTTACAACACCAGCGTCTCGAACGCGCCGGAGGATCGTGCGGTTTCGGTATCCATCACACCCCATTCTGCCGTGGCGGGTGTCAGGCTTGCATCCGCCGCGTCAGGCTCGCTTAGAGAAACGTAGCGCTGCGCCAGCATGGTCACGCCATCGTGGCCAAGGGCGTAGAGCGGCATGTAGTGCGAGAGATCGGCGGTCTTTTTCGCTACCGCGTGCAAATTGTCCAGAATGAGCCAGTCGCTTCCGTTCGCCACCGCCAGCACGGCATGATCCTGGCGGCCGGCCGCGTCGCGCACGAGTACGATGCGCAGATCTTCCGCACGAAGGCCTGCTTCGCGCAGCAGCGCATATTTCAGAATGGCGTAGTCCTCGCAATCGCCGCGGCGGGCGGCGAGGCTCGCAAGTGGCGCACTCCAAAGATCCGGTTCGCCGTGACGGCTCATGTCCGATGTGTAGCGCAGCACCCTGTTGGCGAGACGGTTTGCGGTTTCAATCCTGCTTTCACCCGTTTTGATACGCACTTCTTCGGCCAGCGAGAGAAACAAAACGGCTTCAGCGGAGCAGGCTTCTCCGTCGGCGCGGCAGCCGGCGAGGGCCGCCTGTTCTCCAGCAATCTCCGATTCCAGCCGGCGCCACTGTTTCCACAGGCGTCCTTCCGGCGCGCGGAAGCCATAAAGGCCGAACGGCTCTGGCCCTGCCGCATCCGGCGCCGGGCGGCTCGCATCGTTCATCACCGCAGCCGGGCCTGCTGCCGCGACTTTGTAGGAACGATCGCGCAGACCGTGTTTGGTCAGCACTTCATTGATCGTGAAAAAGCGTACGGGTGCCGGACGTGAAGTTTGTGCGGAGGAATTTTCCGCCTGTTTCTGCGTACGCGTCTGCGCCTTCGCATCGGCGCCAGCGATGGCGGTTACAGCGATTGCAATCGTACTCACGCAAAAAAAAGTACGGATTGTCTGACGACAAGCCAGCAACATCGACGCTCTCCCGTGCAGGGCGTCGGCCTGCGTCTTCGCGCTGGTCCGCACCCATTGTGAGGAGCAAGCGATAAGGGAGAACCTGACTCAGCCGGGTTAAACGGCCCGGCTGAACTGCTGCTGATTGCCGGTGAGGTGAATGCCGCCTTGCTGCACGCGGCGGCATTTTCCAAAAGGCATTTACCTTGCGCTAATCCTGTCGCTCAGGCGCGCGGTGGTAGAACGAAGCGGATCAGGGAGCTTTTGGCTCCGGGGGCGAGGAAGCCTTCACCCGCGCGACGAGCCCCTGAATATTGTTAACGAGTTGTTGTGCGGCTGCCGCGGTCAGGATCAAACGGCCGGCAACGATACGCTGCGGCTTAGCCGGCTGGCTGCCGGAGGTATCACCGATGCGGATGTTGGCGAGGGTTACCAGCACGTTGCCCTGCATGAGGGCAACATTCGCTACGTCGCTCGCGAAGATTTCCGGCGTCTGGAAAGTCTCTTGTAGCGGGGGCAGGGGCGGACGCTTCGGTTTGACAGTTACGCTCGGTTTATCGGCCATGGCATGTCTCCGTAAGGATTTTTCATGAAACTTTTTCGGGGATGGGTGTACGGGTATCAGCGCTCGCGCAGTGCCTCGTCGCGCAGGAGACGCGCCGGCTTCAGGAGATAGTCCAGCACCGTCTTGGAGCCTGTCAGCACTTCCACCGTCGCGACCATGCCCGGGATGATCGGCAGTGGATGCTCGGTGGTGCCGAGGGCGTTCTTATCGGTGCGAACGATGACACGGTAGAAAGTTTCGCCGATTTCGCCCTTCTCGTTACGCTCGGCAATCGCATCGGCCGAAATACGCTCCACCTTGCCCTTGAGAGAGCCATAGACGGAAGCGTCATAGGCAGTGATTTTCACCACTGCATCCTGGTCGGGCCGGATGAATGCAATATCTTGAGGCTTGATACGCCCTTCCACCAGCAGGGAATCGTCAAGAGGCACGATGTCCATCAGGTTCGCGCCCGGCTGCACTACCGCGCCGACGGTGGTCACGTTGATCTTGTTCACGATGCCGTAGACAGGCGCGCGCAGTTCGGTTCGCAGAACGCGGTCTTGCGCCGATTTGATGTTCTCGTCCAGCACGGCAAGATCGCCCTTGGATTTGGCGAGTTCTTCCTGCGCCTGCGCGTGGAAAGAAGCATGGGCATTGGCGATGCGCGCCTGCATTTCCTGAATGGCCGCTTCCGACTTGTTGATGGTGACTTTCACCACGCTGAGTTGTCCGCGAATTTCTGTTGCCTGGCGATCGACGCGAAGCATTTCGATTTCGGGAACGATCTTCTGCACATGGAGCTGCCGCGTCAGTTCGACCTCGCGATTGATGAACTGGGCGGAATCGGTAAGCTTTTTTTCCTGCACACGCAGTTCTTCCAGCTCTAGCTGCTTCTGGCCATGCTGCTGCTTTAGCACCTCGATATCCTGAAACAATTTCCTGGCGCGCGCATCGAAAACCGACGACTCCGTACTGACGGCGCGCGGCGCACTGCGCTTCAGGTCATCCGAGAATTCCAACGCCGGCTTGCCGAGCGCTTCGGCCTCGAGCCGCTGTACACGGGCCGCGGTCGCGGCACGGCGCTCGCGAATCTCGCCGAACTGTGCCGCAAACCCCGTATCGTCGATGCGCATCAACGACTGGTCCTTCTTCACGATGGCTCCTTCGCGCACCATGATTTCGCGCACGATTCCGCCTTCGAGGGTCTGAACAACCTGCATTTGCTGCGAAGGAATCACGCGGCCCGAACCGCGCTTGACCTCCTCGAGATTTGCGAGACTTGCCCAGAGCAGTCCGACTGCCAAAAGCGCCAGCAAGATGCGCAACAGCATCTGTGAGGTGCGAGGCGTGCGCAGTTCCACCGCTTTGCGCACATCGTTGACAAAAGCAAAGTCAGATTGCTGCACTGGATTTCTTCTCCATAGCGGGAGCAGCAGCCGGGGAAACGGGCGCTGCCGAAGATCCGGCCGGCCAGGCAGCCTGCGCAGAGGCGGCTTGCCCTTGAGCTTGCGGCTGTCCGGCGGGCTGGCCACTCATGAAATCGCGCAGTCGGGCGAGGACCGCGTCGCGCGGCCCGTCGAGCACAAGCCGTCCGCGTTCGAAGAAGAGGAGGCGGTCGACCAGCGCGAGCAGCGAGAGACGATGGGTGGATACGACGATACTCATTTCGCCGGCCGAGAGGCCCTTCAGCCGTTGCAGGAATTCGTTTTCGCTGCGGATGTCGAAATGGGCGGTAGGCTCGTCGAGAAACAGAATTTGTGGTTTGCGGATCAGCACCCGGGCCAGGCCGATCGCCTGCTTCTGCCCGCCCGACAGGCTGCGGCCCTGTTCCGCGATCGGCATTTCATAGCCTTGCGGATTGCCAGCGATGAATGACTCCACGCCCGCGAGCTTGGCGGCCTCGATCACTTCCTCGTCGGTAGCCGACGGTTTTCCGAGCGTGATGTTGTCGCGAAGCTTGCCGTAAAAGAGATCGACATCCTGAAGGACGAAGCCGATGCCGCGGCGCAGGTCGGCCGGATCGTATTGACGCGCATCGATGCCGTCCACGAGGATGCGTCCCTGATCCGGCTCGTAAAAACCGGCGAGCAGGCGGCCCACCGTGGTCTTGCCCGAACCAATACGGCCGATGATGCCGACGCGTTCGCCCGGCTCGATTTTGAAAGACACATTTTCGAGTGCGTTTTCAGATCCGTTCGGGTAGCGGAACGTAACTCCGTCGAAAGCCACACGCCCTTCAGCAATGCGGCGCGTCACATAGTTTCGGCTCGGCGGACGCTCGCGTTCCAGTGCCATGATGCCATCGATGGCTTTCAGCGAAGAGATCGTCTGGGTGGCGCGAGTAATGACTGCGGCTATGCCTGCGATCGGCCCCATCACGCGGCCAGCAAGCATGGAGCTTGCAATCAGAGCACCCATCGTGATTTGGCCGTCCATGATCAGGAAAACACCCCATACGACCATGATCAGTGTTGTGACCTGTTGGGCGGAGTTGGCGAAAGTGAGCGCGAGCGAAGACCAGAAATGCACGTCTTCGCTGGAGCGCGCGGTGGCGGCGATCGACCGCTCCCACTTTGACTGCATGCGGGCTTCGGCGCTGACGGCGCGTACCGTTTCGATGCTGGACAGCGCTTCGACAAGGACGCCGTGGCGCGCCGCGGACTCGCCTTGCAAGCGGCGCATGGCATGATCCAGCGGTTTTTGCAGCAGCAGCCCAATGACGAGCATGACGGGCAGCATCACTGCGGGCACAATCGCAAGCGGCCCTGCAATCATGTACAGCACAGCCAGGAATACGATCGCGAAGGCAAGGTCGGTGAGCGAAATAACGGTTCCCGACGTGAAAAATTCACGCACGGATTCGAAGTCGCGCAACTGATTGGCGATCACGCCTACGGAGCCCGGGCGCTTCGCCATCTTGACCGCAATCACATGCTCGAAAATGTTCGAAGCCAGCACCACATCGATTTGCTTGCCGGTCATATCAATGATGCGGCCACGCACGATGCGGAGTACAAAATCGAAGGCTATAGCGATCCCGAGTCCAATCGCGAGCGCGATCAGCGAAGGAATGGCGCTGTTCGGAATCACCCGATCGTAGACGTTCATGATGAACAGCGGAGCGGCTAGGGCCAGGATGTTGACGATCAGTGCCGCGATCGCAACATGGCTGTAATTATTCCAGAACTGCACAATGACCGACCAGAACCAGTGGTCCTGCATCGGATTTACGGCCATAGCGGCGCGACCGTCGCTGGCCGCCGCCGGCCGGAGAAATACGGCATAGCCGCTGTATTTCGGTTCCGCGGCATTTTCGGGAAAAGAAGGGTTTGCGATTACCGGCCGCCCGCTCTCCGCTTGAATGCGCAAAAGAATCCGGGCTGAGCCGTCATTCATCAAGAGCATCGCCGGCAGCACGAGCGCGGGGATTTCCGAAATCTTGCGGCGGACGATTTCGGTTTCAAGGCCGGCGCGCTTGGCTGCGCGGGCAATCAGCTTCGGCTCCAGCCGGTGACTTTCCATAGGAAGGCCGGCAATCAGAGCGTCGCGGCTGATCGGCCGTCCATGATGGGCTGCGATGTAAAGGATGGCGTCGGACAGCGGGTCGGCGGTACCGGACGGTTCAACCTGAGGATCGTCTTCCTCGGGTTGGGCGGTCTTCCCCCAGCCCCAAAGGCGCTGCAACGCTTTCACAAACCGGCTCCCTGGTGCTGAAACGCCAGCCTACCACAAGTTGCCAAAGCCCCCGAAAACTCGATCAAAATAGAGTAAATTTGCGCCGTTCAGCCAGTTGCGGCGAAACTGATCGCAGAAAAGGTCAAGTATTCTGCCAGATTAGTTCCGGGGGAAGACGTTGAGCGCGAAATGCGCCGCTTCCGGCATGAAGGAACTGGCCCTGATTTCGCCGGAGGACTCCGGCTGATGAGCGATCTTCGCGTCGTGGGTGGCATGCGCGGGGGCCGGGATTGTTGGCCATAGATCCGCAATGCTGGATGGCCGGTCCTTTGAGGTCGGCATCGCATACACCTTCGGCACCTGGAATAGCCCAAACGGCGACGGTGAGCGGGTCATCGGCTCAAAAATCTGCAGCGGTTCAGGACCGCTTGGGGACGGAGCACGCAGGATCGGGCGGGGCAACTTGGTTGGATAGACGCCAATCGGCATCACCGTGAGCGGCTCCGCCTCTTCGGGTGCAGGGGTCTTCAAATACTCAAGTAGTTTGCCCATCGCAGCGAGCAACTGGTAGTCGGCGAAAACGGACACGCCGCGGGTGGAAGAAAGCGAGACCATCGCGTTGAACACCTGGTTCTCGGCATTCAACAGGTCGATCAGTGTGCGCTGACCGTTTTCGTATTCCTTGCGATAGGCTTCGACGGTCTTTCGGGCGGCTTCAATCTGGCGGCGAAGGGCCAAGACGCGGTCGGTCGTGATCGTGCGGGCGGCCCATGCACGGTCGATGGCATCGAAGGCTTCACGCTGCAGGCGGCCGTGACGCGCTGATTGCTCTGCCATGCGCTCGGCCGCTTCCACGCGGCGCCAGGAAGTCTGACCGCCAGTGAAAACATTCCAGGTCATGCGGACACGTCCGCTGTATTCGTCGCGGGATCCGGCGAGACCGCCTGTATCCTTGCCGGTGAGTGCGCGGCCTTCCAGCGCCACCGTCGGGCCGAACTGGCCGGTGGTTGCGTCAAATCCATGGCGCGCAGCTTTTGAGTCCGACTCCGAAGCCTGAATCGTCGGGTTGTGACGTAGCGTGACTGCGAGCGCGGTGTCCTTGTCTGCCGGAAGACCAGTCAGGCGGCCGGGCGCCTTCAGGTTGTTGGCTTCGATCCCGACAGATTGCCGATAAGCGCCCCGGGCTTCTTCCAGCCGCTGACGGAATTCAGCCCGGATCGCTTCCGCAGCGGAAAATCTTTCTTTTGCCTGCTGCAGATCGCCTTCGCCGGAACGGCCGCCGTCATAACGGGCCTGGATGTTGTTCAGGATGTTGCGATGGGTTTCCAGGAAGCGGCCGGCCAGTACATTCAGCTCCTGATAACGCACGACATCGATATGAGCTTCGGCCGCGCGAAGCGCGATCAACTCGGTGCGCTCGAGAACGCGGAAGGCCGCCGAATTCACCCGGGCTGTCTGTCGCCAGACCTCATTGATGGAGGTGAAACCATCGTAGAGCAGCTGGCGAACATTCACGGAAGCTTCCTTGCCCGTGACCATTCGGCCGCTCAGTGAACTGGGGGTTGCGATGTGGTGGTCGAGCCTGTCTTGTCCGATCGAGGCATCGATAGACACTTGAGGGAGCAACGTGCCCTGCGTTTGGCGCATTTCGCTTTCGGTTGCGCGGCGATTGGCAGAGGCTTCATCGACGCCAGGATGTGTCTGAACAGCCTGTTTGATAGCGTCAAAAATAGAGAACTGTTCGCTGGCGGAAAACGCAGCGAATGGTGCAAGAACCAAGGCAAAAGCGCCTAGGCAAATTGCCCGCCAGAATCTCATTCAGTTATCCCCCACAGTGCCTATACAACTAGCAGAGGTAGTAAATTCGCTCAACGAGATAGCGAGCATTTAGAGCTTGTTGACCGATAGATCTCACTGTGTTGCATCAGGGCCATACCGATGGCTATCTATATGATTTTACGTAATTATTTTAAGTTTTGAGCCGTAAACTTAGAGGTTTTCAGATACCACTAGAAGGGGACTGGACGGTTGTTGCTTAATATCAGTGCTAAATGGCCGCAGAGCCGCAGTTTTCCGGCCCTCATAAGATTTCAGCCTCTTTCTATATTTGGAACCTGGCATATCGCTCTGGCCGGGCGGTTGTACTCCTTATGCGATGGCTACTCCGCTCCAAGATCCATAACGCGACCGTCACCGAGGCGCGGCTCGACTATATCGGCTCGATCACCATCGACGCCGATCTGCTGGACCGTGTGGGCCTTTGGGAAGGCGAGAAGGTGCTCGTGGTCAGCAACACCAGCGGCGCGCGGCTCGAGACCTACATCATCACCGGCGAACGCGGCTCCGGCGTCATCTGCATGAACGGGGCCGCGGCACACCTCATCAAGGCGTCCGAGCAGATCATCATCATGGGCTTCGAACTGAGCGACAAACCGGTTGCGCCGAAAGTCGTGCTCGTGGACGAAAACAACCGCTTCGTGCGCGATCTGACAGAAACCAATCAGACCTAGTTCTGCCGCGCGCTCTGGATGTGATTGCTGAGCGCGTCCAGGCCGACCGCACCTGCCACCACGCGTTCGCCGACGACGTAGCTCGGCGTTCCGGAAATCCCGAGCGCGCGGGCAAGGCGCGAAGTTTCCTCGAGGCTGAGGCGTACTTCATCGCTGCCGAGGTCGCGCTCGATCCGCGGCATATCCATCATCAGATCGCGCGCCACGGCGAGCGCCGTTTCCCGGTCGGCGCGGCGCTGGGCAAGCAGGTTGCGGTGAAACTCCAGATACTTCTTTCCGGTTTCGTCCTGCATGCGAACCGCAATCGCCACGCGCGCTGCCTCAACCGAAGGCGCGCCCAGCACCGGCAATTCCTTCAGCACGACTTTCAGATTTGGATCGCGTTCGATCAGCGCGATCTTGTCGTTCATCGCACGCTTGCAGAAGCCGCAGTTGTAATCGAAAAACTCGACCAGCGTGACGTTACCCTTCGGATTGCCGAGCGTGACCTGACGGGTGGAGTCGAAAAGCAGGGCTGCATTCGAACGGACGGCCGCCGCCTTGTCGGCGTTGGCGGCCTGTGCCGCTTCCTGCCGCCGCTTCACCGCTTCGTTCAGGGCGCGTGTAACGATGTCCGGCTTCGATACAAGCGTTTCCTCGATCAGGCGCTGGAACTCGGCCGGGTTCTTCGCGACGTAATCGCGGACAATGGCCTCCACATCCGCCCGGCTCATTTCCGCCAGTGCCGGGAACGAGATCGAGGGCAGGACCAGAGCCAGCGCGCCGGCTGCAAAAATTTTACGCATGCTCATGCGGCTGTTCATTTCGATTTCTTCGCGGGCGGAAACTCGCAGCGGCATTTGTCGCCCTTGAGTTTCCATTCGCAGCCGAGCTTTGCCGCGGTCTGCGGCGCGTATTTCAACGGATCGTTCTTCACATCGACCATGCAGTAAAGCCGTCCGCAGGCATCCTGATGGATCGTGCCGGGGCGGGGATCGCCCTTGCTGGAGCAGAGAGATCCGAGCGGCGGCGATTTTGCCGCTTTCGGTGCGGCCTTCTGCGGCTGTTGTGACGAAGCGATGTCCACCGAGGCGGCGATCAGCGCGCAGGCCATCAATACAGCGCACACTCTCGCGGGCTTGATGCGGCGGAGAGCGGTCATTTCACACCTTGCGTATTGCCGCGGAAGCCACCCGGTCCGCCGTAGCCACCCGAACCCGACGGAGCCGTGGAGCCGCTGCCGCCGAAGCCCGGCAGATCGAGATCGGGGGCAATGCTGCGTTTCTGGCCGCCCTTGTCGGATTTGGCATTTGCCGCAGCACTGTTCGACTTCGGCAGCTGTTTCTCGAATTTGTCGCGGCCTTCCTGTCGAGGCCCGCCTTTCTGGTCCAGGCTTGCGGTCTGAACGCAAACCGTACCCTGAATGTTGGGCTGGGTGCCTTGCGGGCAGGGCGAGCATTCCTGTTTGTTGAGCTGGCTCGGAATGTAGGAACTGCCGGCAACGCTCCTGCAGGTTTCGCGGGTGGCGCTCGCGCGGATCACGCCCGGTTTCCCGGCGGCACAGCTTCCATCCGGAAACTTCATGGCTGCCGGACAATTTCTCGGGTCGGCGAGAAGCTCCTTGTTTGTGTTTTCGGCCGAGACCACAAGCTCTTTCGGCGGCACCGTACGCGCGGTGACGCGAGTGGACATGCAGTAACGGCCGTTCAAGGCCCGCGTCTCTTTCGGGCAAGCCTTGCATGCCGTGTAGGGATTGTTGGGATCGGGGATCGCGTTGCCGGCGCAGACAATCCGCGGGCGTTCGGTTGTTTGCTTGTCGCAATCGGGACAGGGCGTGCAGGTTGCTGCAAGACCCGTCCAGCTTGCCGTGAGCACGCTGCCCTTGCCGCAAGTCTGACAGACGCCGCCCGATGCGCCCATGCCCTCGGGACAGCTGCAAACGCCGCCGATCATCGAATTTTCCCACGTGGCGCCGACCGGACAGGTCTCGCAGGAGTTGGTGCCGGGATTGTAGGTCGTGTTCGCCGGGCAGGTTTGGCAGATCACCTTGGTGTTCAGTTCCGCGCCGGTGTAGCCGACCTTCATGCCGGGCGCGCACGGGCTGATGCAGAATCCGTTTTCCCAATCCTGCCAGGCGGGACAAATCGAATCGCAACTGTCTGAGCCCGCGGAAGCGCCGGTCCCCTTGGCGCATGCAATGCACTGGCCGGCCCCGTTGGTGCCGTTGACATATGCGCGCGTATCGGCCGGACAGGACGTGCACTGATTGGTGTTCGGATCGAAAATCTGGCCTTCGGCGCAATTCGATTTGCAGTTGGTGGAAAACGGATCGTAGGTGGTGCCGGCGGCGCAGATGGACACGCAAAGATGCACCGCGCCGACGTGTTTTTTTGTTCCGGCCGGGCAGTCCATCGCGCAGAAGGCTTTTCCGTCCGTACCGTATTCAAGATGCCGCGGGCCCTCACACTGGCAAGTGACCGTGTAGACGTTCTCGACGACGTTTGAGCCTTCGGGGCAGGTGCAGGACGCGGTCTTGTTCAAGGAAGGATAGTAGGTCTGGCCCTTGAACAGCTTGGCGTATTCAAGCTCCCACACTTCCGTGATGCTGGCGTCCATCACTCCGATCTTGCAGATATTGTCCGGATCGACCGTGACCGACGGGCCCCAGTTGCCCTTGTGTTCGCCGAATATGAAGTCCTGCACTTCGCCGACCGCCTCGCCGACGACGGCGGCGCATGCGGCGGCATATTTTCCCGTCAGGACCAACTGATCCTTGATCTCGGCAGCACCGCCGACAACGGTGCAGCCGCAGGTGATGAAGCCGAAGATCGGTTCAAGGGCGGGATTGCTGGCGAGCGCGTCGGTCGCGCCGTTCGACACCAGTTCGATAAATCCGTCGATCGTGCCCTTGCCGAACAGTTCGGAAAGCGCATTCCTGAGTGCCGGAACTTCCTCCAGCAAGGCGGTCAGTCCCTCGGCGATCTTGGTATTGATGAGCTGGTTGCACTGGTTTTCGGTGTTGAACTCGCCCGCTGCGTAGAGCAATCCGAGCAGGCCGCCGATACCGATGCCGACCGGCCCCGATGCGATCAGCTTGTTCGCGCAATCGACCATCTTCGGGCCTTTTTCGGCCGTCAGCTGCGCGAGTTCGAGGGTTTCGGAGGCGGTTTCAAGACAGGCTTCGACACCGGCCTGTGCGCGGGCGGTGGGGAAAATCGCCGAAAGGAAAATCGCCAATGCGGCGAGCGTTGCGAGGGGAAATGGTGTGGACTTGCTTCGTTTGCCGGACATTTCCTCTCTCCCATCCTCGCTCGATTACGGCTTCATTTCGTCGAGCAGAGGCGGCGGCGGATAGAAGAAGTTGGAAACTTCGCGGTGGTCGGTCGCGACGAAATTGTCCTTGTCCTGAAACGGCAGCCAGGGCGGCGCGGTGTAGGAGAATTTCGGCTGGGTCATCGCGATCACCTGATCGCGCGTCGCCTGCGCGAGGCCCGCGTTCACGCAATCGCCGTTCGCGAGCTTTCCTTCCGGGCAGAATTTTTTCTGTTGCGCGTTCGCAGCACCTGCCGGAAGCAGCAGAAGGGCGGCGAGTAGTGTGAACGATGCGGTTTTCATTTCACTTCTCCTCAGTACCGGAAGATGCCGCCGAGCGAGACGGCCCAGATGCGGGAGTCGAGTTCGGGCATGGTCACGAAAGGCCGCTCGCCTTCCTTGATCCACATATGTTCGATGCGTGAGGTGATCGTGGTGTTCTGCGTGAGGGCGTGATTGAACACCCAGCCGGCCGTCCACTTGGTCTTGGCCGATAGATATTCGCGCTCGGCGGAGTCGTATCCGTTCTTGTCACGGTAGAGAAAACCGACGACAGGGCCGTAGGTTGAGCGGCCGTCGCGATAGGACGTCGACAAATTGACCGTATAGACGTCCGAGTTGGTATTGAACTGTTCCTGCACCAGCACATCTGGCGGGCAGCCGCCGCAAATCTTGTTCTTTGCGGTGTGCGAATAGGAGCCAGTCAGCCGCGTGGCGAGTTGTTCGGTCCAGGCGTAGCCGATGCCCGCCGCGAGGAAGAAGCGATCGCCGGCCTGAAAGAAATTCCGGCCGTTCATCGTCGTCACGGTTTCATACGAATAGGAAGCCGATACCGAAACGGAAGTGCGCTCGCCGCGCCAGGCGGCGGTGGCGTTGGCGGTCACGACGTCGCCGGGATTGAGCGTGTCGTAGGACGGATTGAAATTGCAGATATCGCAGTCGCGCTTGAAGCTGCCGCGATTGGTGTAGCCGATGCCGTAGGACGTCATGAGCTGGGCGGATACGGGAATTTGCACGCCCATCGTCATTCCGTAGTTCCAGCCTTCGCCGAAGCTCGGTACACCCGTCACATCGAAGTCGGGCTTCACATTGTTCGATTTGTTGCCGGTGAACAGCGTCTGGCCGGTCGGAATGTTGACGGCGATTTGCAGGAACGGCTGGAAGCCGTTGAAGCCCAGATAGGTCGCCTGCGTGCTGATGCTGGTGTCGGTCAGCGCATGGAATTCGGCCGCCTCGACGTCGGAAACCTGCCGCGACCAGAGATAAGCGGAGCGGACGAGTGTCGAGAATTTCACGTCATCGGTCGGCCGCCAGTTCAGCTGCGCGCCGAACGGCACGAAGACCTGTTTGGTCTTGTCAGGGATCGGCGTCTGGCCAAGACCCGTGGGCACGCTCGGAGAAACAGAGCCGGTGAAATAGCGCGTCTCGAAATTGAAGATCGCTTCCCAGCGCTTTTCCGCGTTGGTCATGTCGGCGGCAGGGGAAATCGTGTTGGCGATTGTGCGCTCTTGCGCGAGCGCACCGGTTCCCCACACCCCGGCGACGATTACGCCAGCGAGAGCAGCATTGACCCCAAACTTCATTGATATTCCCGAACGAAAACTCCCCGGATCAATTTACCTCTGTCGGGTCGGGGCGACTAGCTGGAAAGTTTAAAGCGGGGGATAATCGTTCGGATTTTATGCGGAATTTATTTTTCTGATTGAGCTGATCGTTCCTTTACAATCCATCGTTCTCTTTATGTAGGACCGAATGACTCTCCAGCTTCTCTCACATCCGTTTTCGTCCTACTGCCAGAAAGCGCTGATCGCTTTTTATGAAAACGCTACACCGTTTGAACACCGGATGCTCGATCCGGAGCATCCGGAAAATTTCGCCGCTCTCGAACGGGTGTGGCCGATCAAAAAATTTCCCGTTCTGATCGACGGCGAACGCAGCCTGTTCGAGGCGACCGTCATCATCGAATATCTTGACCTGCATTATGCGGGCGCCGTCCGTTTCATTCCGCGCGACGCAGAGGCGGCGCTCGAAGTGCGCATGCTCGATCGTTTTTTCGACAACTACGTGATGACGCCAATGCAGCGGATCGTCGCCGACTTCATGCGCAAGCCGGAACAGCGCGACGCGAAAACGGTGAGCGACGCAAAGGCGATGCTGGAAACCGCCTATGCCTTTATCGAGGCGCGGATCGGAGAGCGCGAATGGATCGCGGGATCATTCGGTCTTGCGGATTGCGCGGCGGCACCTTCTCTCTTTTATGCGGACTGGGTGCATCCGGTGCCGGAGAAACTTGGACGCGTTCGCGCCTACCGCGCGCGGCTGCTGAAGCGTCCGTCTTTCGCGCGCGTGGTGGATGAAGCGCGGCCTTACCGTCATTTCTTTCCGCCGGGCGCACCCAACCGCGACTGAGCGTTCGGACGGCGTACAGGCACTTAGCTCCCGTTGGGATTCGGGCAAAAGCGGCCTAGAATTGAAGGGATTATCGCAGCGCCGGGAACTTTCGCATGTTGAGCCAGCAGCAGAACGATCTCATCACCCGCATCGGGCCGAAAACGCCCGCAGGCGTAATGATGCGGCGCTACTGGCAGCCGGCGGCACTCGTGGAAGAGCTTGCGGGCAATCGTCCGGTGAAGCCGGTGCGGCTGCTCGGCGAGAACCTCGTCATCTTCAAAAACGAGAAAGGCGAATACGGATTGATGGAGCGGCACTGTCCGCATCGGGGCGCCGATCTCGCGTTCGGCCGCTTGGAAGACGGCGGCCTGCGCTGCTCGTTTCACGGCTGGCTGTTCGCGACGGATGGACAATGTTTGCAGACGCCCGCCGAGCCGGACGACAGCAATCTCTGCAAGAACATCCGGCAGAAGGCGTATCCGGTGCGCGAGAAGAACGGAATCCTCTTCGCGTATATGGGACCGGGCGAGCCTCCGGAATTTCCGGCGTTCGACTGCTTCGTTGCGCCCGATGAATACACTTTCGCGTTCAAGGGACTGATCGAGTGCAACTGGTTGCAGGCGCTGGAAGTCGGCATCGACCCGGCGCATGCGTCCTTCCTGCATCGCTTTTTCGAGGACGAAGACCCGGACGCCGCCTACGGCAAGCAGTTCCGCGGCGAGAGTGCCGACTCCGACATGCCGATGACGCAGGTGCTGCGCGAATTTCCGCGGCCCGAAATCGAAGTCGAAAATACCGATTACGGAATCCGGATCACGTCGCTGCGCAGGATCAGCGAAAAGAACACGCATGTGCGTGTGACCAATGCTGTGTTCCCGCACGGCATCGTCATTCCGATGAGCAAGGAAATGACGATCACCCAGTGGCACGTGCCGGTCGATGACACGCGCTGCTACTGGTACGCGATCTTCACGAGCTTCGGTGCGAAGGTGGACAAGGAAGAAATGCGCCGCCAGCGGCTCGAACTCTATTTGCTGCCGGATTACATCTCGACCAAGAACAAGGCGAACGATTACGGATTCGATCCGCACGAGCAGGAACACGACACCTACACCGGCATGGGTGCCGACATTAACGTGCACGACCAGTGGGCGGTGGAATCGATGGGTCCGATCCAGGACCGCACGCAGGAGCATCTCGGCAAGAGCGACAAGGCAATCATTGCCTATCGCAAGATGCTGGTGAAGGCGATCGAGCAGGCGGGGAAGGGCGAGGCGCCAGTGCTCGCGGTCGATGCGGCCGCGGCGAAGTCGATCACCGGGCCGGTCGCGGTGGACGGCATCGGCCCCGCCGCATGGCAGAGTTATCCGGCGAAGCTAGACGAGCAGCGGCGCATGGCTGCCGCATGGTGGAAGGCAAACTGATGCGCGGCGGCCAGACCTTCGTCGAGAAGCACGGGCTCTGGACGCGGGAGCAGACGGCGGCGGCCGCCGAAATCGACAAGCGCATCGAGCGCGACAAACTTGAAGTGATCCGCTTCGCCTTCGCCGACCAGCATGGCGTGCTGCGCGGCAAGACGGTGGTGGCGTCCGAAGCCGGCAAGATGCTGCGGTCGGGCTGTTCGATCACCACTACTCTTCTGGCAAAAGACACTTCGCACAAAACGGTTTTTCCGGTGTTCACGCAGGGCGGAGGCTTCGGCCTTGCCGACATGCAGGGTGGCGGCGATTTCCTGATGGTGCCGGACCCGCTGACGTTTCGCGTGCTGCCATGGGCGTCCGCGACGGGTTGGGTACTTTGCGACATGCATTTCGGGGACGGCTCGCAGGTGCCGTTCTCCACGCGCAATCTGGCGAAGCAGGCGGTGAGCAAGCTCGGCGACGCGGGCTACGATTTTATTTCCGGCCTCGAGGTCGAGTTTCATCTGTTCAGGCTCGAAGACCCGGCACTGCGGCCGGAAGAGGCGACCTGGCCGGGCGCGGCGCCGAAGGTGAGCCTGACCCATCAGGGCTATCAGTATCTCACCGAGGTGCGCTTCGATCAGATCGATCCGGTGCTGGAAATCATCCGGCGCGACCTGATCGCGCTCGGCCTGCCACTTCGTTCGCTTGAACTTGAGCTTGGTCCGAGCCAGGTCGAACTGACCTTCGGCACCGGCGACGGGATCGAATCCGCCGACGCGATGATGCTGCTCAGAAGTGCCGTGAAGCAGATCGCACGGCGGCACGGATATCTCGCGAGTTTCATGTGCCGGCCGAAAGTGCCGAACACCGTTTCGTCCGGCTGGCACCTGCACCAGTCGCTGCGCGACCGGCGCAGCGGCGATAATGCGTTTTCCGCCAAAGCGGCGGGAGAGCCGTTCGCGCCGGTCGCGAAGCACTATCTTGCCGGGCTGCTTGAACACGCGCGCGCTTCGGCGGCATTCACGACGCCGACGATCAACGGCTACAAACGCTATCGTCCCTATTCACTGGCGCCCGACCGCGCGATCTGGGCGCGCGACAATCGCGGCGTGATGATCCGGATGCTCGGCATGCCGGGCAGCGCCGACACGCGTTTGGAGAACCGCGTCGGTGAGCCCGCGGCAAACCCTTATCTCTACATGGCGTCGCAGATTTATTCGGGCCTCGACGGCATGAGCCGCCGTCTCGATCCGGGGGCGTCCGCCGACACGCCCTACGAGACCAAGGCAGCATTTTTGCCGAAGAGCCTGATCGAGGCGCTCGACGCGCTGCGCGAAAGCAAAATGCTGCGCGCGGCACTCGGCGACGGTTTCGTGGATTACTATTTGCGGATTAAGGATGCGGAAGTCGCGCGCTTCCTGAGCGAAGTCACCGACTGGGAAGAGAAAGAGTATTTCGATCTCTTCTGATTACTTCTTCTCCAGCATCAGATTTCCCTTCGCCTTCACGACACCCTTCACCTTTTCGGCCACCTTGGCGAGCAGCCAGGGCAAGGTGACTTCCAGCTTCACGTGATCTTCCTCGACGTCGATCGTGCCGGAGCAGCGCTGTCCCAGAGCGGCAACGCGGAAGGTCAGCCGGTCGCCGGTCCATGTTTCCTCCTCGACATTCATCAGGCTCGCGAATTCGCCGCGCGCCTTGCCGAGCCCGTTCTTGATGCGGGTGGAGGCTTCCGCCTTGCCGAGACGATGAGGGATGGAGACGGTGACGTTCTGGGACATGGAGATACTTCGATCCAGTGAGCCGGTTCCGCTGATGTAGGCAACGCGCGCGTGGAAAAAAGATCGCGCAGGCAACTTCGTGCGGAAAATTTCCTCTGTCCGCAAGCGTACCGAAAGCGGGCCGTTTCCGGCCACAATCTTACCGGAAATCGTTGCGAGAAGCGGCTTCAGGGGGCGCTGGATAGCGGCATAGTCCGCCGGAGCGTCAATTGTCAGTCACATTGCGGGAAGGCGTCGATCGCCTTGAAGTTACAACGCGGGTCACGCTGGCTGTGCTGGCCCTCGCGAGCGGTGTCTATACTTATCTTGGCGTGCGCGATCTCCTGAACGGCGATGCCACGGTCGTGTTTTTCGCCGCCATCATTTATTCGGTAGCGGTTTCCATCGGGATCTACGCGTTCTGGACCTATCTGATGCGGTTCATGCCGCATGTCACCGACAACCGCAGCCGGGGTATGCTGGTGGGCGCGATTGCGCTCGGTTCCGTGATGATCGTCGCGATGTCGTCGTGGCTGAATGCGTCGGCCCTCGCGGGTTCGGCGGCGGTCCAGCAGCATCTCGCCAATACCGTGCAGAATTACACGCGCGACCTCGACCGCGCGCACAACAATGCGCTGGCCGCGCAGAGCCTGCTGCCCGACATCCAGCTTGCCTCCACGCGCTTTTCGCAGCTTGCCGAAGCCGAGCGCAGTGGTTCGCTGACCGGCACGTCCGGTTCCGGCACGGTCGTGCAACTCCTCACGCAGATGTCGCGCCAGCTCGGCAATCTTTCGCAGGAGGTCGATAAATCCTCCGAGCGGGTGAAGACGCTGTTCGAGCAGGGAGGCAAGCATCTGGAAAAAATGCGCGAGCTTGTTTCGTCGCGCGGGCCGATCAACACGCGCAGCGATGCGTTCGGCGGCGAGGCGCTCTCGCTCGCGGGCGTGATCGCCAAACTGCAGCAGACGTCCGTGGCGCCCGCGGTGAAGCGCGCCGCCGACGGATTGTCGGCTTCCTTCATCGCGCCGGTCGCAGGCGGACGCGGCGATCTTGCCGAGCGGCAGAGCAACGTCGTTGGCCGCGTCGAGGCATCGGTCGGCGCGCAGGCGAATGCGCTGTCACAGGCGGCCGATAAAATTCTGGCGCTGCCTTTCGTTACCGCCGAACGCTTCCAGCCGCTTTCCACGGCGGAAGCCGTGCTGCGCTATGCGGGAGATTTCCTGCCGAGCTGGGCAGGTGCCATCGCGATCGACCTGATGCCCGCTGTGCTCGTGCTGATCCTGTGCGTCGTGCATGCGAATATCCGGCGCGAGGGCGAGCCGCAGGCAAGTTCATCCACCATGACAGCGGCCGACATGCTGGTTGCCCTTCGCCTCGCACGCGAGGTGGAGACGGCGAGTGCCGCCGCAAATCCGGTGCGGCAGGAGCCGCGCGTACCCGCCGAGGCGGCAACGCTTTCTCCACAGGACGAGAACGTGACTGCGATCACGGCTGCCCGCGCGGCGAAGAAAGACTGAGATGGCGGAAACTTTCGGACAGCGTTTTGAGCGCTGGGTACGGGCCTGCCCGGACGAAAAAATCCTGCGCTGGCTCTACGGCTCGCTGGTGGCCGCTTCCATCGGCGTGCTGGCGCTCGATTACGCGGAAATGAGCGGGCTCGTGCAGAGCGACCGGCAAACCGCGTCCCTTCCATCTTCGCCCGATACGCTCACGAGCAAGCCCTCGTCCGAGCCGCTGCCGCCTTCGCGGCGTAGCGGCGAGCGCGGGCCGATGCGGAAGCCCGACGGATCGCTCGGCAAGGAGATGACGTTCGAACTCGCGGCGGACGGACGGATGATCGCGACTGGCTTCATCGCACCCGGTTCGGCGGAGAAATTCGCCGCGGAGATCGAGAAGCGCGGGTCCTATGTAAAGACCGTCGTGCTGCATTCCTCCGGCGGCTCGGTGCTCGATGCGCTGAAGATGGGCCGCCTGATCCGCGAGAAGAAGCTCAACACCACGGTCGAGCGCGGGAAATTCTGTGCCTCGTCCTGTCCGCTCATGTTCGCGGGCGGCGTCGAGCGGATCGCGGCGGATACGGCGAGCATCGGGGTGCACCAGATTTTCGCCGCTTCGAACCAGATTAACGACCCGGCCCGCGCCATGGCGCATACACAGAAGATTTCCGCCGAGGTGCAGAACTATCTGCGCGACATGGGCGTCGATCTTGGCGTGTGGACGCTCGCGATGGATACGCCGAAGGAGCAGCTTTACTATTTCAAGCCGGACGAGCTTTCCTCGCTGAAGCTTGCGACGCAGACTGCTACGGCCAGCAAGAAATCCGGCACCAGCTAATCCGTTGCATCGCTCCCGCTGAAGGCGCATTCTTCGCACCAACGCCCGCGTTAGCCGGGCGATTTTTGCGGGAGGCGTGCGGGTGACGAACAGGATCACGATCTGGGGCCGGATTAGTTCCGGCAACGTCAAAAAAGTGCTCGTCGTCGCCGACGAACTTGGCGTGCCCTACGAGCGCATCGACGCCGGCATGCATTTCGGCGTCGTCGACACGCCCGAATACCGCAAGCTCAATCCCAACGGGCGCGTCCCCACCATGAAGGACGGCGACGTGGTGCTGTGGGAGTCGAATTCGATCTGCCGCTATCTGTGCATGAAGTATGGCGGCGAGGCGATCTATCCCGCCGATCCGGCGAAGCGCGCGGGCATCGACCGCTGGCTCGACTGGCAGCTTGCGACGCTCATTCCGTCCGACATCCCGGTATTCTGGGGCACGATCCGCACGCCGCCGGAAAAGCACGACAAGGCGGCGATTGCCGAGAACATGAAAAAACTCGCGGCGGGCTTCGGGATTCTCGATGCGCATCTGGCGGGGCGGAATTTCATCGCCGCGGATCGCTATACACTTTCAGACCTGATCCTCGGCATCTATGCGCACCGGTATCTGGCAAACCCGTTCACGGAAAAGCCGGAGCAGCCTCATCTCCGCAAATGGTATGAACGAATGCTGGCGTTGCCCGTTTACAAGCAGCACATCGATTTCCCGCTCGAATAAGGACTGACCGAAAATGGCCGAAGTGAACATCACCGTGATCTGCGGAAGCCTCCGCAAGGAATCCTGGAACCGGATGGTGGCGAATACCCTGCCGTCGGTGGCGCCCGCGGATTTCAAGTTCAAGGACGCGCCGCGCTTCGACACGATGCCGAACTACAACCAGGACGCCCAGAAGGCGAACGGCTTTCCCGACACGGTGAAGGCATGGGCGGAGGCGATCCGCGGCGCCGACGGCGTGGTGATCGTGACGCCGGAATATAATTTTTCGGTGCCGGGCGTGCTCAAGAACGCAATCGACTGGGTGTCTCGCATGGATGCGAAAGAGCAGCCGTTTCTTGGCAAGCCCTGCGCGATTATCACGGCTTCCGGCGGACCGGTCGGCGGCTCGCGCGTGCAGTATGAACTGCGCAAGATCCTTCAGTCGATCGAGGCGGTGGTGCTGCCGAAGCCGGAGGTGTTCGTGACGCTGGCGCCGCAGAAGCTCGACACCACGAAGGGCGTCGTCACGGACGCGACCACGCTCGATTTCATGAAGAAACAGATGGACGCCTTCGGCGCCTTCATCAAGCGGCTTTCCTAAGCAGGCTTGCGCAATCAGGCGGTTTCGTCGCTGAAGGTGAAGGGCGAGACACCGCGCGTGCTTTCGTCGAGCACCAGCGAGCGCGTCAGTGGCGGCTCCGCGCGCTGGCTGCAATGGGCGCGCTCGCAGAGGCGGCAGTTGACGCCGATGGGCGTCACTTCCGCCGTATCCAGGTTCAGACCCTGCGAATAGACGAGGCGGTTGGCGTATTTCAGTTCGCAGCCGAGGCCCAGTGCGTAGCGCGCCTGCGGGGTCGCGTGCGGAACACGCGCGCGCCGCAGCGTCTGTGCCATCGAGAAATAGCGGGCACCGTCCGGCAGTTCGATGATCTGGATGAACATCTTGCCGGGCGTATCGAAGGTCGCGTGCACGTTCCAGAGCGGGCAGGTGCCGCCGAACTTCGAAAACGGAAACGTGCCGGAAGAAAACCGCTTCGACACGTTACCGGCATGGTCCACGCGCAGCATGAAGAACGGCACGCCGCGCGCATTCGGGCGCTGCAAGGTCGTCAGCCGGTGGCAGACCTGTTCGTAGCTCGCGCCGAATCTGTGGGTGAGCACGCCGAGATCGTAGCCGAGCGCCTCCGCCGCTTCATGGAAGCTGCGATAGGGCATGATGACGGCGGCGGCGAAATAATTGGCGAGCGAGATGCGATAGAGACGCCGGGTGGATTCGTCGGTTTCCTTGCTCTTCGCGACAATTGTATCCAGCAGCGATCCGGCTTCCACCAAAGCCAGTTGGAACGCGATCTGGAACACGCGGCCGGGTGAATCCGTCAGTTCCGAAATCAGCAACTGCTTCCGGTGCCGGTCAAAGCGGCGCAGCGTGTCGCGCATCACATCGATCGGCAGCACGCGCACGAGAATGCCGTGGCGCTGGCGCAGGCGTTCGGACAGCGCGCGGAACAGGTCGAAAGAGGGTGTGTCGATTTCGTCGCGCAGCTTTTCGGCCGCGGTTTCCAGTTCGGGAAAATGATTGCGTGATTCCTCAATGAGGTCGCGCACGCGCTCGACCGGATTGCCGACGAATTCGCCGTCACGGCCAGCGAAGCGCGAGGCCGCGATGGTCTCGCCGCGGCGGGCTTCGGTATAGGCGCGGTAGAGCCGCTGGATCGCGTTGGTGGCGCCGGGACAAAGCTCGGCGAGGTCGTGCAGTTCCTGTTTCGGCAATTCGATCTGGCGGAACAGGGGATCGCTGAACACCTCGTTCATTTCCGCGAACACGCGGTCGTCATCGGCGGAAGCAAGTTCGCGCAGGTCGACGTCATACGTTTCCGCGATGCGGAGCAGGATCTGCGCGGTGACGGGGCGCTGGTTGCGCTCGATCAGATTCACGTAGCTCGGCGAGATGGTGAGCGCCTCGGCCATCTCGGTCTGGGACAAGCCGAGCTGCCGCCGGATGCGCCGGAAGCGCGGTCCCACGAACAGCTTGCGTGCCGTTGTCTCAGTTTTTTGTGACAATTGTTACATTCCTACAAGCAGTTTAGTCGGAATTTTACAGCATGGCACGATTTCACCGCAAGATTCAAAAACCACGCTATCAAGCGCTTTTCTCACGCGTTAGAGGATGGATAAGCCTGTTCATACAGGAATTGTAACTTCTGTAATACTCGAAAGGAAGACCAATGTCGAAGCTCACATTTCAGGGGATCGTCCCGTCCGCGCCGGCCGGCCGTTATGACGGCGTCGAGCGCGCCTATTCGGCGGACGACGTGATGCGTCTGCGCGGTTCGGTGACCGTGAAGCACACGCTCGCCGAGCGTGGCGCGAACCGGCTGTGGGAGCTTCTGCATTCGGAACCGTATCTGCCGTCGCTCGGCGCCATGACCGGCAATCAGGCGGTCCAGATGGTCCGCGCCGGCATGAAGGCGATCTATCTCTCCGGCTGGCAGGTCGCGGCCGACAGCAACACCGCCGGTGCGATGTATCCGGACCAGAGCCTGTACCCGGCGAATTCCGGTCCCGAGCTTTGCCGCCGCATCAACCGTGCGCTCGCCCGTGCCGACCAGATCGAGCACTCCGAAGGCGGCGCCAAGCGCGACTGGTTCGTGCCGATCATTGCCGACGCGGAAGCCGGCTTCGGCGGTCCGCTCAACACGTTCGAGATCATGAAGGCGTACATCGAGGCGGGTGCCGCGGGCGTTCACTTCGAGGATCAACTCGCCTCCGAGAAAAAGTGCGGCCACATGGGCGGCAAGGTGCTGATCCCGACGCAGGCGCATGAGCGCAACCTGAACGCGGCGCGTCTCGCCGCCGACATTTCCGGCACGCCCACGATCGTGATGGCGCGCACGGATGCGGAAAGCGCCAAGCTCATCACCTCGGATGTCGATGAACGCGACCGCGAGTTCCTCACCGGTGAACGCACGCCGGAAGGCTTCTATCGCCTGAAGCCGGGCACGGGTCTCGCCCACTGCATCAAGCGCGGGCTGGCCTTCGCGAAATACGCGGATCTTCTGTGGTGGGAAACGTCCACGCCGAACCTCGAGGATGCGAAGAAATTCGCCGAGGCGGTGCGCAAGGAATTCCCGAACAAGATGCTCTCGTACAACTGCTCGCCGTCGTTCAACTGGCGGAAGAACCTGGACGAGGCGACGATTGCCAAGTTCCAGCGCGAGCTGGGTGCGATGGGTTACAAGTACCAGTTCGTTACGCTCGCGGGTTTCCACTCGCTCAACCACGGCATGTTCGAACTCGCCGACGGTTTCCGCGACCGCGGCATGGCGGCCTATTCCGAACTCCAGCAGGCGGAATTCGCATCCGAAAAGCGCGGCTACTCGGCGACGCGCCACCAGCGCGAGGTCGGCACCGGCTATTTCGATCTCGTCAACCTCACGATCAACGGCGGCGGCTCGGAAACGACCGCCATGCACGAATCCACCGAAGAAGCCCAATTCGAAACGCGCCCGCATTCGGTCGCGGCCGAATAAGTCAGTCAAAGGAGAGAAGCCATGTCACGCAGGTTCTGGGTTATTGGCGGCGAATACCAGACGAGCAGGTTCGACCGGATGATCGGGGGCACCGAGAAAGTATTCGGCCCGTTCGTCGAGCGCGACGATGCCGAGCAGACCTGGCGTTCGGTATCGGAACGGCATCGCTCCGAGTGCTGCATGCGCTTCTCGATCGTCGAAGAGAGAGCTTTGGCGGCGGCGAGCTGAGACGCCGCTAGCCCCTTCTGGCCCGAGGGTGTCCATCCTCCCCCTCGGGCCAGCTTTCTCTTTTGCCGGTGGTGCAATTCCGCTAGTACAGCGGCATGAGCGAGTTTCCAGAAGCGGACCTCAAAGAATATTCGCTGGCCGAGCTGAAGGCGATTGAAGCCGAGGCGGACAAGCAGATCGCGCCCGGCCGCAGCTGCGGCAGCTGTTCCATGTGCTGCAAGATCGCGCGCATCGATTACTTCCAGAAACCGCCCGGCCAGTGGTGCCCGCATTGCAATATCGGGAAGGGCTGCGGCATGTACGAGACGCGCCCGAAAGTTTGCCGGACCTTCTTCTGCCACTGGATGCAGAACCCGAATCTCGGGCCGGAGTGGAAGCCGGACAAGGCGAAAATGTATCTCTGCGTCGAACTGTCGGGCCAGCGGCTGGCGGCGCATGTCGATCCGGCGTCACCCGGCGCGTGGCGCAAGGAACCCTACTACAGCGACCTGAAGCGGTGGGCCGTGCAGGCCGCCAAGAACGAAACACAAGTGAGCGTCTTCATCGACCGCCACGCCATCGTGATCCTGCCGGACCGCGACATCGATCTCGGCATTGTCGGGCGCGATGAAATGATCGTCTCCACGAAGGAAAAACAGGGCGACCGCTTCGTGCTCGGCGCGGAGAAGATCAAGCGCGACGATTACGAGCGCAAGCAGAAGGAATGGGCGGCGGCGCGCCAGCGCGTCGAAATGGAGAAAATCCAGAAGCCCGGTTCCGACTGGAATCCATCCTGAGCCGGCGGTTGTTTGACAGCGCCGGGTGCGGGTGTACGTTCTCTGCAATCTCGCAAATTTTGCCGGAGTGAAACATGGAAGCGGCCGCCAACAGCGCAACGTCCAACTCGGCTGACTCGGTCGCGGGTGCGATCACGCCCGAACGCGCCGCCTATTACGACAAGATCGGCAAGAAGAACCTCGCTCCGCTCTGGGAAGTGCTGAAGGGGCTGGTGCCGGCGGAGCCGCGCACGCCCTGCGCCACGGCGATGTGGCGTTTCGACGACGTGAAGAACATGGTGATGGAAGCGGGCACGCTCATCACCGCGAAGGAAGCCGAACGCCGTGTGCTGGTGTTTGAAAATCCTTCGCTGCGCGGCCGCTCGCGCATCACGCAATCGCTTTATGCCGGGCTGCAGCTCATCATGCCAGGCGAAGTGGCGCCGGCACACCGTCACACGGCCTCCGCGATCCGGCTCGTGCTCGACGGCGAGGGCGCTTACACTGCGGTGGACGGCGAGAAGACCATCATGCGGCGGGGTGATTTTGTAATCACGCCGAACTGGGCGCCGCACGATCACGGCAACACGTCAAAGGAGCCAATGATCTGGCTCGACGTGCTCGACCTGCCGACGGTGAATTTCTTCGACGCGGCCTTCTCCGAGCATCTCGATCAGGAAAAGCAGTCCAACACCCGCGAGGACGGCGACAGCTATGCGCGTTTCGGATCGGGCGTGCTGCCGGATGGCGCCGAAGTGCTGAACCGCAGCCCGATCATCAATTATCCCTATTCGCGCATGAAGCCGGTGCTGGAGCGGATGGAAGCGTCGGGCGACATTCATCCGAGCCACGGCTCGCGCGTGCGCTACGCGAATCCGTTCAACGGCGGCTGGGCCACGCCGACGATGGGCGCGCAGCTTTCGATGATGCCCAAGGGCTTCAAGGGCAAGGACTATCGCTCCACCGACGGCACGATCTTCGTCTGCCTTGAGGGTGAGGGATCGACGCGGGTGGACGGCGAGACGCTGGAGTGGGGCAAGAACGACGTGTTCGTGGTGCCGTCGTGGAAAAGTTACGCGCACAACACGAAGGCGAAAACGGTGCTGTTCTCGATTTCGGACCGCCCGGCGCAGGAATCGCTCGGCATCTGGCGCGAGCAGAATTAGGCGACGCAAAACTTAACGCGCCGCATCCTTCGAGACGCCCGCCGAAGCAGCCATTCTCTGCCTCATCCTGAGGAGCGAGCGCAGCGAGCGTCTCGAAGGATGAGCGGCGGGCTC
>VFQR01000878.1_pt1 | contig 28996 bp, 24 predicted proteins | sample 3512321 | NCBI WGS metagenome assembly VFQR01 (sample SAMN10412374, study PRJNA504923) | tailings metagenome | isolation source: Relicate 3 Philex TSF1 revegetated site | place: Philippines: Tuba, Benguet | collected 2017-08-29 | reverse complement strand
AAGCCGGATGCGAGGCTCCGGTGGAGCCTCGCAAGGCAAGAAGGCCATGAGAGCTAGGCTCGAATGGCTGGCGCAGTCGCAGGACGGGGCGCCCCTCGCGCCGTCGCGAACCCCTTGCAACCCCCTCGCAATCCAGTAAGGGAATGGCCTCTCCCGAGACGGCAGGCGCTTTCATGCTCGACATCAACTGGATCAAGGCCCACCCCGAAGCGTTCGAACGGGCGCGCGCGTCGCGCAAGAACGTGCCGTTCTCCGCCTCCGAGCTGATCGCCATGGACGAGGCGCGCCGCGCCGCCATCCTCGCCGTCGAGGAGGCGCAGGCGAAGCGCAATGCGCTGTCGAAGCAGATCGGCCAGGCCAAGGCGCAGAAGGACGAGGCGAAGGCCCAGGCGCTGATGGACGAGGTGGCGAGCCTCAAGGACGCCATCCAGTCGGGCGAGGCGACCCGCCGCGACGCCGAGGAGAAACTGCGCCAGGCGCTGCTCAACCTGCCCAACATCCCGCTCGACGACGTGCCGGTGGGCGCCGACGAGGCCGACAATGTCGAATATTTCGGCCCCAACGGCTCGCCGACCACCGCCGCCGCCCGGCGCCCCGCAAAGCCCGCCTTTAGCTTCACGCCCAAGGAGCATTACGAGACCGGCGAAAGCCTTGGCATGATGGATTTCGAGGTCGCGGCGAAGCTGAGCGGCAGCCGCTTCGTCGTCCTCAAGTCGCAGCTCGCGCGCCTCGAACGCGCCATCGGCCAGTTCATGCTCGATCTGCATGTCGATGCGCATGGCTACACCGAGGTGCAGCCGCCGCTGCTGGTCCGCGACGATGCCATGTACGGCACAGGGCAGTTGCCGAAGTTCCGCGAGGATCAGTTCGCCGCCATCAAGAACATCGCGGCCTACGAGGCCGGCGAGCAGGATCAGCTCTGGCTCATCCCCACCGCCGAAGTCCCGCTCACCAATCTCGTGCGCGAGTCGATCCTCTCCGAGGACGAGCTGCCGCTGCGCTTCACGGCGCTCACCCCGTGCTTCCGCTCCGAGGCCGGCTCGGCGGGGCGCGACACGCGCGGCATGCTGCGCCAGCACCAGTTCAACAAGGTCGAGATGGTCTCGATCACCACGCCCGACACCTCGCTCGACGAGCACGAAAAGATGCTGGCCGACGCCGAGGACGTGCTGCAGAAGCTCGGCCTCCACTATCGCGTGATGAAGCTGTCGACCGGCGACATGGGCTTCGGCGCCCAGCGCACCTACGATATCGAAGTGTGGCTGCCGGGGCAGGACACTTATCGCGAGATCAGCTCGGTCTCGGTCTGCGGCGATTTCCAGGCCCGCCGCATGGATGCCCGCGTGAAGGGCGCCGACGGCAAGATCCGTCACGTCCACACCCTCAACGGCTCCGGCGTCGCCGTCGGCCGCGCGTTGATCGCCGTCATGGAGAACTACCAGCAGGAGGATGGCTCCATCGCCATCCCCGACGTGCTGCAGCCTTACATGAAGGGCCTCAAGGCGATCGGTGGCGCGTCGTGAGCCTCCGCATCCTCATCACCAATGACGATGGCGTCGATGCGCCGGGCCTCGCCGTCATGCGCGAGATCGCCGCCGGCCTCAGCGACGATGTCTGGGTGGTGGCGCCCGACGGCAACCAGTCCGGCGCCGCGCACCGCTTCACCTTCGGGCACGAGCTGGCACTCGACGAGCGCGAGGATCGCGTCTTCGCCGTGGTCGGCGGCTCGCCTGCCGATTGCGTCGTTGCCGCCATGACCCATGTCTGCCTCGACCGCCGTCCCGACCTGGTGCTCTCCGGCGTTAACAACGGCCAGAATCTCGGCGACATCCTCAACTGCTCCGGCACCGTTGCCGGCGCCCGCGAAGGCGCCATGCACGGCGCCATCGGCATCGCGATGAGCCAGGCCGTGAACTACGAGCTGACCCGCGAGGTCGACTGGAGCAATGCCCGCCGCTACGGCCTGCAGGTGATCGAAGGCCTGTTGCGCGAGGGCGCACCGTCCGACGTCTATTTCAACGTCAACCTGCCGTTCGGCGCGCCCGAGGCCGTCAGCGGCGTCCGCGTCGTCCCGGCCCAGCGCTTCGCCCGCTCGCCCATGGCCTATTACCCCAGCGACAACGCCGGCAAGTTCTTCATCTCGATCCCCAAGACCCCCGCGCCGCTCGACCGCGACCACGATTTCCACCTGCTGATGCACGAGGCGGCCATCACCGTGACCCCGCTGATGCTGCAGCAGACCGCCCACGCCGTCGCCGAAACCCTCGACGGCCGCCTCACCCTCGGCTGAGCCGGCGCCAAGTCTTTGCGGCTCGTTCCGCCCGCTTCAGAGGGCCTCAGGCCCATCATCAGCCCTCATGGTGAGCCTGTCGAACCACGAGGGCGTGGCGCGCTGCCCCCCGCGCCTTAACCCTAAGGCCCCCTGAATCGCCTCTCGCAATTTTCCAGCAAATCGCCGCGCATTTAAGTCAGTCTTTACCTTAAACCCCTAGGGTCAGCTCCATTGAGTACCTGCGTACGAGTGGACTGATGAATAATCGCGTAACCGGTAAGGCAGTTCGGATCGCCGCGATTGTGGGCGTATTCGCGGGTGCCTCGACCCTTGCAGGGTGTAGTTCGCTGGCGAGTCTGGGGCTGGATCGTACCTCCACCGGCTCAGTCAACGCCTCGGCGCAACCGGCCTCCATGCAGCCGATGCCGAGAACGTTGACGGCTCCCACCCGGGTGGCGGCAGGCGCATATGTGCCGCCTGCCGACATCGGGGGCGGAGGCTTCGGCGGCAGCGGCAGTGGCGGCGGAATGATGATGAGTTCTGCGCCGGCCACGCTCAGCCCGCCGGGTTCAGTGTCGTCTCAAGATTTGCCTGTGCTCACCTCCTCAGCCAATGGAAGCAACACGATCATGCCCGCTGCCCAGCCACTGAGCCCCGAAGCTTCGGTCAGGCCGCTGATGGCGGCGGCGCCGGAGCCTGCTCCTTCCCTCGTCTCCGTTCCGTCCGATGCCTATGTGCACGTGATCGCGAGCGGAGAGAGCCTCTACACCATCGCCCGCCGCTACGACGTGACCGCGCAGGCCATCATCCAGGCCAACGGCTTCAGCTCGCCGGACAAGATCTTCGTGGGCCAGAAGGTCGTGATCCCCGGCCGCAAGGCGCAGCAGGGCGCAGCTGCCTTCGCCGCGGCCACACCGGCTCCTGCCGCCCCGACCCTCGCGCCGCCTCCTGCCGCCAAGCCCGCACAGATGGCCGAGCTCGCGCCGCAGCCCTCGACCCCCGCCGCGCAGCCGACGCTGTCGCCGCCCAGCCAGGCGGCCGAGCAGAAGCCTGCCGCCCAGCCGCAGCCCCAGCCGGAAGCGCCGCGCGCGGCCGAGCCGGCCATGTCCGGCAGCGAAAAGTTCCGCTGGCCCATCTCGGGCCGTGTTATAACCGACTTCGCCAATTCGAAGGGTACCGGCATCAATATCGAGGCGCCGGAAGGTGCGGCGGTCCGCGCCGCCGAGAACGGCCAGGTGATCTATGCCGGCTCCGGTGTCGAGGGCTATGGCAACCTGATCCTGATCCGGCACCCGAACGGTTACGTCTCGGCCTATGCCCACCTCAAGGACATGAACGTCGCCAAGGGCACCGTGGTCAATCGCGGCGACAATATCGGCACCGCCGGCAAGACCGGCTCGGTCACCAAGCCGCAGCTCCACTTCGAGCTCCGCAAGGGCGCGACCCCGGTCGATCCCATCCCGCTGCTCGCCAGCTGATCGATCGGCAGCTGCCATGACGACGAACGGGCGGGAGCGATCCCGCCCTCGTTCATTTGGAGCGCGATAGCAGCAGATTCCGTTCAGGTACGCCGCGCGGGCGTTCAGCGACCGGACTTTTGTGCGGCGGCTACACGGCTTTTCCGTGCTCCCCGGCCAGCGCCCGCACGAACTGGATCGCCACGCGACCGGAGCGCGCACCCCGCGTCATCGACCATTCGATGGCCCGGGCCCGCAGTTCCTCGTCGGAAATCGGCAGCCCATAGGCATCGCAATAGCCGCGGACCATGGCGAGGAAAGTCGGCTGGTCGCAGTTGTGGAAGCCCAGCCAGAGGCCGAAACGATCCGAAAGCGACACCTTCTCGTCCACCGCCTCGCCGGGCGTGATCGCCGTAGAGCGTTCATTTTCCACCATTTCTCGCGCCATCAGGTGGCGGCGATTGGAGGTGGCGTAAAAGATCACGTTCTCCGGCCGCCCCTCGAGGCCGCCATCCAGAATCGTCTTCAGCGACTTGTAGCTGGTCTCGTCGCGGTCGAAGCTCAGATCGTCACAGAAGATGATGCACCGCGCCGGCTCCCCGGCAATCATCCGCATCAGGCGCGGCAGCGATTCGATGTCCTCGCGGGCGATCTCGATCAGCTGCAAGGGCTTGATATCGCTATCGCTCAGCGCGTTGACATGGGCATGCACCGCTTTCACGAGCGAGCTCTTGCCCATGCCGCGCGCGCCCCAGAGCAGCGCGTTGTTCGCGCCATGGCCACGGGCGAAATTCAGCGTATTGGCCAGCAGCGTATCCCGCACGCCATCGACGCCCTGCAGCAGTTCCAGCGGCACGCGCGACACCCGCGGCACCGGCTGCAGCCGGCCTGCCGCAGCGTCCCAGTGGTGCGCATCCGCCGCGCCGAACACCGGGGCGGCAGCGGCCGGAACCGGCGCCAGCCGTTCGATACCGGCAGCGATCCGTTCCAGCGCCGCGAGCAGGGCGGCCGAGTTTTCAGGGCTCATGGGCATGACCTTTCGACTGGCCGATCCTTCTGCCGCAGCGTTCGGGGCTTTGCAATCGGGGGGTGCGCAACTATATTCCGCGCGTTTTTCGAGGCCGGGGGCTGCCAAGCGCCCGGCCAAAGCCCTATATGGGGCGAAACCGACGGCCGGTTGATGGGCCGACAGCCACGAAACAAGGAGACAACTATATGTTCGTGACCTCTGCCCTGGCACAGGAAGCCCCGGCGGCACCCGGTGCGGTCGGCACCGCGCCCGGCGGCGAAGTTCCCGGCCTGGGAGCAGGCGATCTGCTCATCCAGTTCGCGCCCATCATCCTGCTGGTCCTCATCTTCTGGCTGCTGATCTTCCGTCCCCAGCAGAAGCGCATGAAGGCACACCAGGCCATGCTCTCGGCCATCACCCGCGGCGACACCATCGTCACCACCGGCGGTCTGGTCGGCAAGGTCACCCGCGCCGTCGACGGTGAAGATCTCGAAGTCGAGATCGCCCAGGGCACCCGCGTTCGCGTCACCCGTGGCGGCATCACCGACGTGCGGTCCAAGTCTACGCCTGTGAACGACAACAAGAGCTGATCAGGCCTCACTTTTGACGTCAGCCGGCCCTAGAGCCGGCTGAATGCTATAATGCGGGTCGGTGGCGCTTCGCCGCCCGCTCACGGGTAACCAAGGATCCCGATCCGTCATGCACTTTTCGCCGCTGCGCACCGCGTTCATCGCCATCGTCGCCATTTTCGGCATCCTGATGGCCATCCCGAACTTCATCGGCCGGGATATGCTGGCGGTCTGGCCGGACTTCCTGCCCAAGCAGCAGGTGACGCTCGGCCTCGATCTGCAGGGCGGCTCGCACCTTCTGCTGCAGGTCAATCGCAACTCGATAACGACGGAGCGGCTGCGGGAATTGCGGCGGGACGCGCGCGCGGTGCTCGCCAACGAGAACGGCATCGGCAACCTCATCACAACCGGCGCCGACTCGATCACCGTCGAAGTCACCGATCCCAGCCAGCGTGCAGCCGCCCTCACGGCGCTGCAGGGGCTGCAGAACGACATCGCCAGCACATTTGGCTTTGCCGGCACACCGGAACTGGCTTTTTCGGAGGCGCCGGATGGCCGCATCGTCGTCGCGTTGACCGCCGATGGCGTGCGCGCCAGGATGTCGGCGCTCGTCGCGCAGACCATCGAAGTCATTCGTAACCGTATCGACGAACTCGGCACCACCGAACCGACCATCCAGCGCCAGGGCGACGAGCGCGTTCTCGTGCAGGTGCCGGGCTTCGATGATTCGAACCGCCTCAAGGAGATCATCTCCCGCACGGCGCGCCTCACCTTCCACCTCGTGCACCCCTCGATGAGCGCGGCGCAGGCCGAAGCACAGGGCATCCCCGCGGGCTACTTCCTGCTGCCGAGTGCCGACGGCGGTGTCGAACTGCTGAACGAAAATGTCGAACTCGGTGGCGAGTCGCTCACCAATGCCCAGCCAGCCTTCGACCAGCAGACCGGCCGCTCGGTCGTCAGCTTCCAGTTCGACACCCGTGGCGCCATTACCTTTGGCGAGATCACGTCGGCCAATGTCGGCAAGCGCTTCGCCATCGTGCTCGACAACCAGGTGATCACTGCCCCGGTAATCCAGCAGGCGATCACCGGCGGGTCGGGTCAGATCAGCGGCAGCTTCACACCGCAGAGCGCCAGCGACCTCGCCGTGCTGCTGCGCGCCGGCGCGCTGCCCGCAACGCTGGACATCGTCGAGGAACGTTCGGTCGGCCCAAGCCTGGGCCAGGACAGCATCGAGGCGGGCGTCACCGCCGGCATCGTCGGCGCCATCGCCGTCATTGCCTTCATGATCATCGCCTATGGCCGCTTCGGCGTCTTCGCCGATATCGCGGTGCTCCTCAACGTCGTGCTGATCATCGCCACGCTGTCGACGATCGGTGCAACGCTCACGCTCCCGGGCATCGCCGGTATCGTGCTGACCATCGGCATGGCGGTCGACGCCAATGTGCTGATCTACGAGCGCATACGCGAGGAGGTGGCGTCCGGCCGCTCCATCGCCTCGTCGATCCAGTCGGGCTTCCAGCGCGCCATGGGCACGATTCTGGACGCCAACATCACGACGCTGATCGCAGCGATGGTGCTGTTCTTCCTTGGCTCCGGGCCGGTGCAGGGCTTCGCGGTGACGCTGGCCATCGGCATCCTGACCACGCTGTTCACGGCCTACTTCGTGACGCAGTTCATGGTGGGCCGCTGGTACGACATCGCGCGTCCCAAGAAGCTCAAGGTGCAGTTGCTGCGGATCATCCCGGATGACACGAAGATACCGTTCATGCGCAGTCGGCATCTGCTGGTGATGGCGTCGGTGGTCGTGACGGTCCTTTCGCTTGGCTGGGCCGGCATCAACGGTCTCAATTTCGGCATCGACTTCAAGGGTGGCTCGGCCATCGAGGTCCAGTCGGTCTCCGGCCCAGCAGATCCGGGTACGGTCCGTCAGGTCCTGCGTGGCCTCGACATTGGTGAGGTGCAGGTGCAGAACTTCGGCACGCCCGAGGATTTGCTCGTGCGCATCGAGTTGCAACCGGGTTCCGATACGGCGCAGCAGGCCGTGGTCACCCGCGTCCAGAGTGCACTCTCTGAGATCGGCTACGAGGTCCGTCGGACCGAGAGCATCAGTGGTACGGTTTCCGGCGAGTTGGCCCTGTCCGGCATTATCGGCCTCAGCGTCGCTCTCATCGGCATCCTGATCTATCTGTGGTTCCGCTTTGAATGGCAGTTCGCGGTTGGCGCGATCATTACCACGGCGCATGACGTGGTGCTCACTATCGGGTTCTTCGCCTTCACCGGGATGGAGTTCAACGCCTCCAGTATCGCGGCAATATTGACCATCGTCGGCTACTCCTTGAACGACACTGTTGTGGTCTATGACCGCATTCGGGAGTATCGGCTCAAATACAAGAAGATGAACGTCCCGCAGCTGATCGACATCGCGATCAATTCGACGCTGCCGCGCACCATCATCACGTCGACGACGACTTTCGTCGCGCTGATGTCGCTGGTGATCTTCGGTGGTGAGGTCATCCGCAGCTTCACGGCCTCGATGGCCTGGGGCGTGCTGGTCGGCACCTACTCGTCCATCTTCATCGCCGCGCCGATCCTCATCTATCTCGGCCTCAAGTCCCGTGCCGACGTGGCCGAGACCAAGCCGGAGGAGAAGCGCGCCGACGGCGCCATGGTCTGATCGTGAGCGCTGCAGGGCAGGGCCTGCCGCACCAGGTCCAGATCGACGCCTATGGCAATGGCGGTTTTCGCTTCGGCGGAGTCTCGCATCGCGGTTCACTGCTCTGCCTGCCCGACAGCATGCGGGCCTGGCCTGTGAACACTGCTGCGGAGGTCAATCTCGAAGCGTTGGCGCCGGTGCTGGCGCTGGCTGACCGGATCGATGTGCTGCTGATCGGCCTCGGGCCCGATATCGCGGTGCTTCCCACAGCGATCAGGCAGGCTTTCCGCGAGCGCAAGGTGATCGTCGAAGCCATCGCCACCGGCGGCGCGGTCCGCACCTACAACGTCCTGCTGGCCGAGGAGCGGGCCGTGGCGGCGGCTCTCATCGCCGTCGAGAGCGCGCGGTGAGTGAAGCCATCGGCTACGCGGCGCAGTTCCTGCGGGAGGCCGACCGGGATCGCTACTATGCGAGCCTGCTGCTGCCGGAGCCGCAGCGAGGCGCGGTGCAGGCCTTGTACGCCTTTGCCGCAGATGTAGCGGCGGTGCGCGAGCGCGCGCGAGAACCAGCTGCCGGTGAAATTCGCTTGCAGTGGTGGGTAGATGCCCTGCGCGGCGAAGGTCATGGCAACGTCCGGCAGAACCCCCTGGCGGAGTGCCTGCTCAGGGCTCTAGAGGGCTATGGACTGCCTGCCGGGCCGCTCCTCAGGCTGCTCGCCGCGCGTCGCTTCGATCTCTATCAGGACCCCATGCCGGACCTGCCGAGCTTTGAAGGTTATGCCGGCGAGACCAATTCCGTGCTCTACCAACTGTCGGCCATGGTGCTGAACAACGGCGAAGAGGTCGAGCCCGGCGATGCGGCGGGACATCTGGGCGTGGCGCATGCCCTTTGCGGCCATCTCAGGGCCTTCGGCTACAACGCCAGCCGTGGCCGAATCTTTTTGCCCATGAGCATCTTTTCCGCCAATGGCGTGACTGAGGGCGAGATCCTGTCAGGCACCGAGAGCGAAGGGCTCTTCGCGGCGCTCGCGCAGTTTGGTGATCTCGTGGATGAGCATTTGCAGCGCGCGCGAGTAGCCATTGCGGCGCTGCCGCGCCCGCTGCGGCCGGCCTTCGCGCCCATCGCGATCCTGGGCGAACAGGCGCGTCGGTCGCTGTCCAGCCGCCAGCCCTTCGCGGCGTCGCCAGACATCGCCGATTGGCAGAAGATCGCCCGGATGGGATGGTGGGCCTGGCGCCACTGAGGGACAGCATGAGCCTCCTCGCAGGATTGACCCGCTTCGCTCCTGATCTCGCCGAGACCGGCCGACGCTTCGCCTTCCCGATCCTTCTGGCCGCGCTCGCGACGGCGATGGGCCTCTACCTGATCAATGGCCCTGCGCAGCCGCAGGGAGAAGCGGCCGAGCGTCTCTGGATCGGCCTCGCCACCGGCGCGGTCTGGGCAGTGGCTGGCGTCTATTTCACCGAAAGTCGGGCAGGGCCGGCGGTTGGACGAGTCGCCGTTGCCTATCTGCTGCCTCTTGCCGTCGTGGCGATGTTCCAGGTGCGTTCGGTCGACTACTTCATCCCGTGGCTCCTGCCGGTCATCGGCGTGCTCTGGCTGTCGGTTTCTCCCTTTACCGCCATCGGCCGCAATGGAGAGCGCGACAGCCAGCAGGACAGGTTCTGGTGGATCAACCATCAGGCAGTCGTCAGCGCAGCCATTGCCGCGCTTGGCTTCCTGGTGATCGCCCTCGGTCTGGCCGCGATCGAACGGTCGCTCGCCCTGCTGTTCGGACTTTCCGCGGGGGACTTTCTCTATCGTTGGGTACTGCCGCTCACCGGCATGTTCCTGACGCCGGTCTATTGGCTTTCGACGCTTCCACCGGTCAGCCGCTATAGTGACGAGTGGCGCGCCAACCCCGAATTCACGGCGACGGCTGTGGGCCTCCTCGGCCAATTCGTGCTGGTGCCGTTGATCCTCATCTATGGCGCAATACTCCTCGCCTACACTGCGCAGATCCTGCTCACTTGGCAGTTGCCGCAGGGAATGATCGGTTGGATGGTGCTGGGCTTCGTCGTCATCGGCGCGGCGGCATGGCTGGTGCTCTATCCGCCCTTCCTTCGCGATCGCCCGCTGGTGGGACTGTTCCGCCGAGTCTGGTTCTGGCTGACGCTGCTTCCACTGGCCTTGTTCTTCTATGCCGTCTGGGTTCGACTCGACGCTTATGGCCTTACGTCGGAGCGGCTGCTGCTGCTTGCCGGTGGCGTCTGGGCCTTGGGTTTGGCCGTGAGCTTTCTCGCGCGTCTGGGCGACATCCGCCTCATCCCCGGCCTCGCGGCACTTATCCTGCTCGCCCTCTCGATCGGACCCTGGAATGTCGCGAACTTGCCGCTAGCCCAGCACGCGGCGCGGCTGGAGGCGTTGCTGGCAATGCCCGGACAAGACGGCGCGAGCTTCCCTCCGGTCTGGACACCGGCAGAGGTGGAAGAGGCCGGCGCGTCCATGAGTTACCTCGCCTACAATCCGTTCGGCGAGGAGCGACTCCAGAGCGTGCTGACGCGCTTCGGGCTGAGCCACGACCCGCTTACCGGCGCGATACCGTCGGTAATGCGCCAGCTGGGCTATGAGTGGCCGGTCGGTTCAGCGTCGGGCTTCACCACATATGTGGCGCTGCGATGGGACCCGGCATCACTCGCCATCGAAGTCGAGGCTACGCCTTGGCTCATTGGCACGATCACCACCTACCGTACCGGTGCAGCGACCGACGGGCCGGTCGCTCTGGCTCTGCTGGAGGACCGCCTCGAAGCCAGAGCCGGCGGTATGTCGACGGCGGTCGAGCTCGGGCAATGGGCTGCACGCCAGCAGATGACGCAAGGGGGTGAACTTGCGCAGCCCTGGCTCGATTTCTCCATCGGCGACACGAACTACCGGCTCGTCGTGATGTCTGCCGACTTCGAGGTCGATGCCGAGGGTGGTGTGTCGCCCTACAACCTCTATGGTCAGCTGTTTTCGAGTCGCTCGCCTACGCCCACGCCATGATGTCATCGAGCGCTCGGGCGGTGATCGCCTCCTTCTTGGCGATCGTCTTCTCGGTCGATTTCCAGCGACCGACATGGCCTTCCGGCTTCTGGATGGAGACAGGCGGAAACAGTCCGAAGTTCACATTCATCGGCTGAAAGCTGCGGGCGCCGGAATAGGCCTCGGCCTCGAGGTGCCCACCCGTGATGTGGTTGATCAGCGCCCCCATCGCAGTTGTTGCCGGCGGCACATCCATTGTCTCGCCCCGTGCCTCGGCCGCCGCAAGCCGACCGGCCATCAAGCCGACCGCAGCGCTTTCGACATAGCCTTCGACGCCAGTCACCTGGCCGGCAAACCGCAGGCGGGGGATAGCCTTGAGCTTCAGATCCCGGCCTAGCACCTTCGGCGAATTGAGAAAGGTATTGCGATGCAATCCGCCCAGTCGGGCAAACTGGGCCTGCTCGAGCCCGGGGATCATGCGGAAGATCTCCGTCTGCACGCCATAACGGATCTTGGTCTGGAAGCCGACCATGTTCCAAAGCGTGCCGAGCGCATTGTCCTGCCGCAGTTGCACGATGGCGTGGCACTTCACGGTGGGGTTGCGCGGATTGGTCAGGCCCACCGGCTTCATCGGGCCCCAGCGCAGCGTATCGCGCCCGCGCTCTGCCATGACTTCGATCGGCAGGCAGCCATCGAAGTAGGGGACCTTCTCCCACTCCTTGAAAGCGTGCAGCGGCGCCGCCAGCAGTGCATCGACGAAGTCGTTGTACTGCTTTTCGTTCATCGGGCAGTTGAGGTAGTCGGCGCCGTTCCCCATCGGCCCGACCTTGTCGTAGCGCGACTGCGCCCAGACGATGTCCCGATCGATGGAGTCCACATGGATGATCGGGGCGATGGCATCGAAAAACGCGAGCGCATCCTCGCCGGTCACGCCATGGATGGCCGCCGCCAGAGCAGGGGAGGTCAACGGGCCCGTAGCCACCACCACATTATCCCAGTCCTCCGGCGGCAAGCCGGCCACTTCGCCGAGTTCCACGCGGATGCGCGGGTGGTTGTGCACGGCTTCCGTCACCGCTGCGGAAAAGCCCTCGCGGTCTACAGCCAGCGCTCCGCCCGCCGGCAGGGCATGCGCATCCGCGGCCCGCATGATCAGCGAGTTGCAACGCCGCATTTCCTCATGCAGCAGCCCGACGGCGTTGTGCCGATAGTCGTCGGATCGGAAGCTATTCGAACAGACCAGTTCGGCGAACTTGTCGGTCTGGTGGGCGTCGGTGCCCTGCACGGGCCGCATTTCGTGCAGGATGACGGTCGCGCCGGCTTCGGCCGCCTGCCAGGCCGCTTCGCTGCCGGCGAGTCCGGCACCAATGACGTGGACGATCTGCTTGGGGTGTGTAGACATGCCGGCCAGATAGCAAGCGTGCCGCGGGTACGCAATCGGGAGAGATGATCATGACGATCACCCTTTGGGGTCGGCTCAACTCCAGCAATGTGCAGAAGGTGGTGTGGACCTTGCGCGAACTCGAGCTGCCGTTCGAGCATGTTCCGCTCGGGGGCAGCTTCGGGGGGACCAACAGCGCCGAGTACCGGGCCATGAACCCCAACGGCCTCGTGCCGACGCTGCAGGATGGGGACCTCACCATCTGGGAAAGCCACGCCATCGTCCGCTATCTGGCTGCCGAGTATGGCAGTGGCTTGCTCTACCCCGTCGAGCCCCGACACCGCGCCGTAGTGGATCAGTGGACGGACTGGACGGCCACGACGTTCCAGCCGGCCTGGATCAGTCTATTCTGGAGCCTCGTCCGTACCCCGGTCGAACGGCACAACCCGGCCGCCATCGCCAAGGCACTGACCGATACGTCGCGATGTTTCGAGATGCTGGATCTGCAATTGGCGCGGGCGCCGTTTCTCGCGGGCGATGATCTGACCTATGCCGACATCGTCACCGGGGTCGCGCTGTACCGCTGGACCACTATGGAAGTTGCGCGCCCCGATCTGCCGCATGTGGAGCGCTGGCACGCCCGGCTCTGCGAGCGATCAGCCTTCGTTGAGGCCGTCAACGTCTCGTATGCCGACCTCTACGGTCAGCTCCCCGCCTGATCAGGCAAGCCGCTCCTTGCCCCGAAAACGGAAACACCCGCTTCGTTGGAAGCGGGTGTTCAGATGACTAGGCAGTGCGTGGTAACCGGCGCGTTCTCAGAGCGAACGCGCATGGTCACGGGCGACGCGCTGGATGTCGGTGCGGGTGATGCCCAGGTCACTCAGCTGGCGGTTGTCGAGAGCGGCAAGCTCACGAACAGTCTGCTGGTAGGCGGCCCACTTCTTCAGCGTATGGCGGATACCCATTTGGTCTCTCCTTCGATTGGCACCCTACAAATAGTCCTCCCTCCACCGTTTGAGCAGACCGACTTCGCTCAGAACACTCATGCGCCTGACGCATGGCTAGACGTGAAGTGCGTTCACACGCTGTTCACGGTTGCGACCAAAACGTGGCGAACCGCTGTCGCGGTCGCCACGCCATGCCATATTTGAGGGGCACGATTCAGCGGTCGAAGAGACCACGTGTCATCTTCTGGAAGTCGGAGCCCGACAAGCCCAAGGCATCCCGGGTTGTCGGAACGTCCATCTCCCGCAGCGTCTGCTTGATGTCGACCAGTCGTTTGATGCGCCAGACTGCACGCACGAACATCGGCGTACTCCCTTTCCGGATCACGACCTTGGTAGCATGGGCGCGTTCGGCGGTACCGGGAACCCGTCATAACGTAGTGCCGCCATGCGCCAAGCGCATGGCACCAACGGCTAATTGTCACATTATGCGAGGCTTGGTCTCATTCGGCTGCCTTCCGGTCCGGCCGACGGGACATGACCTCCCGCAGAAACCGCCCCGTATGCGAGCGCGGATTTGCAGCAATGTCCTCAGGGGCGCCGACTCCGACGACCTCCCCGCCGCCATCACCGCCTTCGGGGCCCATGTCGATGATCCAGTCGGCAGTCTTGATCACCTCGAGGTTATGCTCGATGACGATTACCGTATTGCCGCTGTCTACCAACTCATGCAGCACTTCCAGGAGCTTAGCGATGTCGTGGAAATGGAGCCCGGTCGTAGGCTCATCCAGCATGTAGAGCGTCCTGCCCGTGGCTCGCTTCGAGAGTTCCCGGCTGAGCTTGACACGCTGCGCTTCGCCGCCTGACAGCGTGGTTGCCGGCTGGCCGACCTTTATGTAGCCGAGCCCCACACGCTGCAGCGTTGCGAACTTGTCACGGATTGACGGAACGGCAGCGAAAAACTCGGTCGCCTCGTCGATCGTCATATCCAGCACGTCGGCAATCGACTTGCCCTTGAACTGCACCTCGAGCGTCTCGCGATTGTAGCGCTTGCCCTTGCAGACTTCGCAGGTCACGTAGACGTCCGGCAGGAAGTGCATCTCGATCTTGATAACGCCGTCACCTTCGCACTTCTCGCAGCGTCCTCCCTTGACGTTGAAAGAGAAGCGCCCGGGGCCATAGCCGCGCGCCTTCGCATCAGGCAGTCCAGCGAACCATTCGCGCAGCGGTGTGAAGGCTCCGGTGTAGGTCGCAGGGTTGGAACGCGGCGTACGCCCGATAGGTGATTGGTCGATATCGATGACCTTATCGAGAAACTCGAGGCCAGTCAGATGGTTATGCGGCGCCGGATTGACCCGGGCGCCATTGAGACGACGGGCGATGGCCTGATACATCGTATCGATCATCAGCGTCGACTTGCCACCGCCGGACACGCCGGTGATGGCCACGAAGTTGCCGAGCGGGATGTCGACCGACACATCCTTGAGGTTGTTGCCGGTCGCGCCGTCCAGGTGCAACTTGCGGGTTTTCGACTGCTCTCGCCGTTCGACCGGCGTGGGGATCGACATGACCCCCGACAGGTACTTTCCGGTGATGGAGTTGGGATTGGCGAGGATGTCGGCGGGTGCCCCCTCCGCTACGATATGGCCGCCGTGGACCCCCGCGCCCGGCCCTATATCGACGACATAGTCGGCCGTCAGAATGGCGTCCTCGTCATGCTCGACCACGATCACGGTGTTGCCGATATCCCGCAAGCGACGCAGGGTCTCGAGTAACCGTTCATTATCGCGCTGGTGCAGCCCAATAGAGGGCTCGTCCAGTACATACAAGACGCCCGTCAAACCAGAGCCGATCTGGCTTGCGAGGCGTATGCGCTGGCTTTCTCCGCCAGAGAGGGAGCCGGAATTGCGTGCAAGGGTCAGATAGTCCAGCCCTACATCGTTCAGAAAGCCCAGCCGTTCACGGATCTCCTTGAAGATCCGTTCGCCGATCTGGCGCTGCTGTACGCTGAGCTTATCCGGCAAGGTCTGGAACCACTCCGCGGCAGCGCGGATCGACTTGTCCGAGACCTGCCCGATATGTAGCCCGTCGATCTTGACGGCCAAAGCTTCGGGCTTGAGCCGGTAGCCATTGCAGGCGACGCAGGGCGCCTGCGACATATACTTCTCGATCTCCTCGCGCATGCCGGCGCTCTCGGTCTCTTTGTAGCGACGCTCCAAGTTTCCGATGACGCCTTCGAAGGGCTTCGTGGACTTGTAGGTGCGTAGACCATCGTCATAGACGAAGCTGATCGCTGTCCGCCCTGTGCCGTACAGCACTGCATGCTGCACCTCAAACGGCAGGTCTTCCCAGGCCGTACCGAGTGAGGCGCCGAAGTGCTTCACCACAGCCTGCAGCGTCTGCTGGTAGTAGGGCGCGCTAGTTTTGGACCATGGCAGGATGGCGCCGTCGCGCAATGAGAGCGACGCGTCGGGGACCACGAGGTTCGGATCGATCTTCTGCTCGGTCCCCAGACCATCGCAAATTGGACAGGCGCCGAACGGGTTGTTGAACGAGAACAGCCGCGGCTCGATCTCAGGGATGGTGAACCCCGAGATTGGGTCCGCGAACTTCTCCGAGAAGATCATCCGCTTCGGCGTCTTCCCATCGGCCTCCAGCTCGTCGGCGAACTCGGCGAAGGCGATGCCGTCGGCCAGTTTCAGTGCCGTTTCAAAGCTCTCTGCCAGCCGTCCGCCGATGTCGGGGCCGGTGACGATGCGATCCACCACCACCTCGATATCGTGCTTCAGCTTCTTGTCGAGCGCCGGTGCATCCTCGATATCGTGGAATTCTCCGTCGATCTTGACGCGCTGAAAACCCTTGCGCATCAGGTCGTTGAGTTCCTTCTTGTACTCGCCCTTCCGTCCACGGGCGATCGGCGCCAGCAGGTAGAGACGCGTGTCTGCCGGCAGCGCGAGAACCTTGTCCACCATCTGGCTCACCGTCTGGCTCTCGATCGGCAGACCGGTGACCGGGGAGTAGGGGACGCCGACCCGGGCGAACAGCAGGCGCAGGTAGTCGTAGATTTCGGTGACCGTGCCGACCGTAGAGCGCGGGTTGCGGCTGGTTGTCTTCTGCTCGATGGAGATCGCCGGCGAAAGCCCCTCGATCTGCTCGACATCGGGCTTCTGCATCATCTCGAGGAACTGCCGGGCGTAGGCCGATAGCGACTCGACATAGCGTCGCTGGCCTTCGGCATAGATGGTGTCGAAGGCCAGCGATGATTTTCCGGATCCCGAAAGCCCAGTCATAACAATGAGTTTGTCGCGAGGCAGCCGAAGATCGACGTTCTTGAGATTGTGTTCCTTGGCGCCACGAATGACGATTTCACGGTTCGGATTGGGTCTGTCGGCCATCGAGAAGGTCCACCTGCAGGGCGCGCGAGGGTAACGCGGCTTGTTGCCAGATCGTGTCAGTGCGTCGGCGAAAAGGAAGGGTTGCGGTTCTGCATGTCGGGGCAGCGGGACGCGTTTTCAAACCTAAACCACGCCAGTTGCCCCAATGTCATCTGCCATTCTGCCGCGTTGGCGCCGTGAGTCTGAACATAACATGAACATGGTCTGAGCGGTCAACTGCTCCGTCTGTTTGGCCCGGCAGGATCGCCACCCTTGACTCAGTGGCGGCTCATGCGAACATATACAGAACATCAACTGAGGCGTTAGCTGTGGCTAACCCCGATTGTACCGCGCAGGCGAGAGCAGGGCGCTGTACACTGCGCGCCAATGAAGTGTGCCCCGCAAGCGGAGCGAATGGAAAGGAAGTGCCATGGCAGGCAGCGTGAACAAGGTCATTCTGGTAGGCAATCTCGGCGCCGATCCTGAGGTGCGCAACCTGCCGAACGGTGGCAAAGTGGTGAACCTGTCGGTCGCGACGTCGGAGACCTGGCGGGACCGCAACTCCGGCGAGCGCCGCGAGCGCACGGAATGGCACCGCGTGGTGATCTTCTCGGAAGGGCTTACGAAGGTCGCCGAGCAGTACCTGCGCAAAGGCAGCAAGGTCTATCTCGAGGGCCAGTTGCAGACGCGCAAGTGGCAGGACCAGTCGGGGCAGGACAAGTACTCGACCGAGGTGGTGCTGCAGGGCTTCAACTCGAACCTGACCATGCTGGATGGCCGCGGCGATGGGGAGGGTGCGTCTTCCGGCGGCTTCTCCGGACCGCGCGAAGTGAGCAGTGGCGGTGGCCGTTCCGAGGGCCGGCGTCCGAGCGCGGCTCCCGCCTTCGAGTCAGGCGGCATGGACGACGACATTCCGTTTTGACCTCAGCCGACGCGTCGTCCCGCTTCTTTTGGAAGCGGGGCGACGCAGACGTTTCGGCCCTGTGCCTTGGCGTCGTAAAGACAGCGATCAGCGCGTTGCAACAGCGGCAGCGGATCAGACTGCTCCGACCGATCCAGGGCATCCAGAGAACCGACGCCAATGCTGACCGTCACCGTATTCCACGGCTGGTTGCGCGCATGTACGATACCGAGCGCGGCAACCTCCTGACAGATCTGCATACCGAGGGCCTGTGCCTGCTCGACCGTCGTGTTCGGTAGCAGGAGCAACATTTCCTCGCCGCCATAGCGGGCTGCGAGATCGCGCGGCCGACGGGCCTTGCTGAGCAGGATGCCGGCAATGGCCCGCAATGCCGCGTCGCCCTCGAGATGCCCATAGTCGTCGTTGAAGCGCTTGAAGCGGTCGGCGTCGACCATCAGCACCGAGAGCGGCGAGGCGTCCCGCCGGGCAGCGGCGATTTCTCTTGCAAGCGCAGCGTCCAGGGCACGTCGGTTGGCTAGGCCCGTCAGGCTGTCGACGCTGGCCATGCTGGACAGCCGGATTTCGAGTTGCTTGCGTTCGGTGATGTCGCGCGTCACCGCCACGACACGTCGCGCGCCGCTGTCGTCGTCCGGTGTAACCCGCATCGAGGTTTCGAGCCACAGCACGTGTCCGCGCTTGTGCGTCAGCCGATACTCCACGTGCTCCTGTTCGCTCAGCCCCTGCACCAGGCGCTGGCCGGCCTCTGCCAGATGCAGTCGATCTTCTTCCAGGACGAGGAAATCGGGGGCCTCATCGGCAATCTCCTCCTTGGTGTAGCCGGTTATCCGCTCTAGTGCCGGGGACGAGTAGATGCGTCCCTCCGGCCCATAGAGTTCGATGAGGTCGCTTGCGCTTTCGGCCAACAGCCGGAACTCGGCATTCTTGAGGCGCAGTGCGCTCTCGCTCTTGAGGCGTTTGCCGACCTGGTCGATCAGACGCATGCCAAGCAGGCCCAGACCCAGCAACAGGATCAACAGCACTGGCAGGCGCTGCAACGCCGCAGCTGCCCAGCCGAGCACCGCTTCCTGCTCCGACAGCGCCACCACGATCGCGAAGGGATGTTGCGGACTGACGTAGTATCCGCCGATCCTCTGCACGCCATCGAGAGGCGAGGTGTAGTGGACGATCCCGGAGCCGGCCGCCCGAAGCTGCGCGGAAAGGTCGCTTGCCGCGATGCTGCGGCCGATCATCGTGGGGTCGAAGGGCGTGCGCGAGATCACTTCGCCCGCATTGGTGACCAGCAGGATCGCGCCGTGAGCGCCGACATCGACGCCGGTGAAGAAGTTGGAGAAATGCGTCGTGGAGATGGTGGCAAGAACAAGTCCTGCACGCTCACCTTGCGGGGTCCTGTAACTGCGACTGATGCCTACTAGCGGTGCCTCGCCAAGCGAAGACGCCGTGAGAAAGGAGAAAGCTGTGTCTGTTGGTGCCAATGTCGCGTGCTCCGCCAGCAAGTCGTCGACTTCGGGTCCTCCAGGAGGTCGGTTCTGTGCGGTAGTTCTGACGACGCTGCCGTCATGCTCGATGACATGGATGCCATCCAGCAGCGACCGCATTCCCAGTCGGCGATCGAGGATCACCTGCAGTCCCGGCATCGACTCGGCCCTGCCGCCATTGGCTTCGATCTGCGAGACAACAGACCCCAGTACGCTCTCGGCCTCGGCAAAGGTATCCTCGGCGTTCAGGCGCAAGGAAAACGCCAGGTTCTGTGCCTCCCGGCCGGCTGCCAGCATGGCAACATCGCGCGCGACCCACTCGCGCCAGAACTCAAGCCCGAGCACGGCGACGCAAATCGCGGCCACGTACAGCACGGCGCGAACATCAAGTCCGCGGTCTAGGTCTGAAGCCATCTGGGATAACCGGCCGCGACGTTTGGATTACCGCAGCATAAGGGCGGCGGCGTTAACGCGGGGCGAAACGAAGCCGGCAGTTTGCCGTGCCGCCGTTCAGGATTGCGGAAGTTATCGGAGCGACAGTGAGCCGTCGCCCCAATGCGCCAGTCATCTCAGCGTGTCAGCGGGACCGTCGCCTTGATGCGCTCACCGCTCCGGGCGAACACGACCTCGAAGTCGACGTCGATCCTGGCGCTGCTGAGCACGATTGCGGCAGTGACGTTGAGGTCGTTGCCCTTTTCGTCCTTCTCGCGCTCCTTGAGGTTGAACACGAGAGTGTTGCCCTGCTTCCGACCTACGGCCGTGCCAGAGAACGACATGTTCGAAGACATGACGGCTTCAAAACGACGATTGGCCTCGACATAGGCCAGCGTACCGTTCACCGACACCACGGTGCCGGACATGCTGCAACGGCCGGCATAGTTCACCTTGTCCTGGTTGCCTGGCGACAGGGACAGGCGGCAAGACACGGTGCCGCCCTCGCCACCTTGAAGTGCGGCCCGGCCTTGCCATTCCCCCACAAAGCTTCTGATCAGTTCGACGTCCGCCTTAGCTGCCAGGCTGGACGGCGCAGCAAACATGGACATGGCGGCGATTGCTGCGAACGCGAGCTGTCGCGACCGGCCTAAGATGGTCATCATTTGTCAGAGCCTCCAATTGAGCGAAAGAATCGCCCCCCGGCGATGAGCAGTGCTGGAAGTACGACGAGGTCCGTAACCAAGGCAACGAAAAGGGTGATGACAGTCAAGGTGCCGAACAGCGCCACCGGCGGAATGGCGGACAACATCACCACCGACGTGCCGGCGCACAGAATGAGCGTAGTGGCCACGAGTGCGGGTCCGACGCGCTCCATGGTGAGGTCCACGCTTTCGCGCAGGCCGGTACCTCGCTCGCGCTGCCGTGTGTAGGTCGAGAGGAAATGCACCGTGTCGTCTACGGCAATACCGAACGCGACAGTCAGGGCGATGACGCTGGTGAGCTGCAGCCCCGCACCGCTCACGAACAGATAGAGCTCGGTGAACAGGATTGGCAGCAGGTTGGGGATGACCGCCACCAAGCCAAGCCGCCAGGAACGGAAGGCAAGCCCAAGCAGGAAGATGTTGAAGACAATCGCCATCATCAGGCTGGAGCGGATCGAGTTGATGATGGCCGTGCTCGCAAAGCTGGTCATGAGCCGGTAGCCGGCGACCTCGGCGTCATCAAGTCCGGCGACACTCAGATCGCCATCGATGCGCTCTGCAAGCGCTTCGAGTTCGGCCGATCCCATCAGCGTCGGCAGGAAAGCCGTCACAAGGGCCTGGGAGCCGTCCTCGGAAATGAAGCGCTGGCGCAGGTTCGGACCAATGGCGTCCAAGACCTCGTCGTAGCTCATGCCGTCGCCGGCATACTCGGCCAGGGAAACGGCGGACAGGACTTTACCCTCTCCTACGCTCTGCTCGACGATCTGCTGCACCTGGGCGAGGCGCTGAAAATCCGCATCGGAGAAGGTGGGATCGCTCGAATCCAGAGGTACGCGGATGTAGATTGGCGACACCCCGCCGACGCCATCGTCGATCCCCCGCGCGGTTTCCAGGGCCGCCGAGTCGTCGGGGAGGAAGTCGTCGAAGGAGAAGCGGGGCTCCATGCTGAAGTGCGGGATCAGCAGCAATGCCGCGATCACCGCGGCGGCAATGCCGATCTGGCGGGGAAAGCGATTGGCAAAGGCCTGCGCGGGCGGCACGGGGGCAGTCACCGCGACGCTCATCTTGCGCGGCGGCCGATAGCCGAGGCGCACGGCAAGCTTCATGGTCAGCGGCATGATGGTGGCAAAGGTCAGGAACGCCACCGAAACTCCTAGAACGCCCGACCAGCCAAACTCCGAGATGCCGCGCCCCTGGGTCGCAATCAGCGTGGCAAAGGACACGATGGTCGTCAACGACGTCAACGCCGCTGCCGGCAGGACGCGGCGAATCGCCTGCTCGATTGCCTCCTGCGCTTCCAGGCCCTCGTTCCAGAGCCGCAGCCAGGTGAAAGTGAAGTACATACTTTCGGCAAACGCGATCACCAGGATCAGCGTCACGACGATGTTGGTGAGGAAGCTGAACGAGCCGAACACCAGCACAACCGCGCCGATGACCCAGATGACGGCAATCACCGGGGTTATGGAGGCGAGCACCGCGCCCCAGAAGCTGCGCAAGGCGATGAAGGAAATCACAGCGCCGATCACAAAGCCGGCGATGGAGAACATCGCCTGGTCGGACAGCGTCGATTCGAGCAGTTCCGCCGACCAGATGGGCGGTCCTGTGAGCTGGACATTGAGTCCGTCCACATTGTGTCGTGCCACGACCTCCCGCAGCGAGGCGGTCATGGCCCGCATGCCGTCCTGGGAAGACGTTACCTCCCGGTCCGGGAACACGATCATCACCATGCCGCTCAGATCGTCGAGCAGCAGATTGCGCATCAGCGGGTTGGACTCACGCAGCTCAGTCAGTACGGCCGCGGCGGCCTCAGGGCTTTCGAGGTCTTCGGGAACGGCGGGCGCACTGCCGGTACCATCTTCCGTGGGTTGCCGGAGCGTGAATGGCGTCATGGCCCCGACCAGATATTCGTTCAGCTCCAGGTCGAAGGAGAGATCGCGAATCCGCTCGAGCGTCGCCGGATCCGTAAGGTTGTCCGTGGTTACGAGGACGTAGGCATCGTCTTCGAAGGTACCGAAACTTTCGGCCAACCGCTGGTAGCGCTCGAAATGCGGCCCAGAGTTGGAGAAGACGCGCATCAGGTCCGCGTCGACGGACATGCGCGGGAACTGGGCGACGCATAGGGCCGTGAACGCCACGGCGAGGATGCCGATCAGCAGCGGCAGCCGCAACGTCAGGTACCCCAGATGTTCAAGTCCGAACCCGATGGACCAACGTGGCAGGGCGAAACCTGGCCGTTCTTGGGGGTTCTGACTCGTCAACGACACTCTCCGGATTTGGCGCGCGATTACTACGGCCTCAACAATGCCCCGTCCAGCGTTTGGGACCCTAAACGGTTACTTCGGCGGCTCCACACCCTCCAATCGACTGGATTGAACCGCCACACCCCCCTATATAGCGGGGCAAGCCCGGGCCTCGGTGACGCGCAGACGTCGCGGTAGCGGATGGAATCGCGTATTCCGGGCTTGGAACGCGTCCCCAACCCCAGAAGACAGCGTGGCAGACAACACTCAAGACGATCGCGGCGTGCCCGACTATTCCGACATCGCTCCGGTGTCGCTCACAGACGAGATGCGCCAGTCCTACCTCGATTACGCCATGAGCGTGATCGTCAGCCGGGCGCTGCCCGATGTGCGCGACGGGCTGAAGCCGGTACACCGGCGCATCCTGTATTCGATGCACGACCAGTCGCATGTCTGGAACCGCGCGTATGTGAAGTCGGCGCGCGTGGTGGGCGACGTTATCGGTAAGTATCACCCGCACTCGAACGACGCCGTGTACCTGTCGCTCGTACGCATGGCGCAGGAGTTTTCGCTGCGTGTGCCGCTGATCGACGGCCAGGGCAATTTCGGCTCCGTGGACGGCGATATGCCGGCGGCCATGCGCTACACCGAAGTGCGCATGGAGAAGGTGACCGGCTCCCTGCTCGAGGATATCGACAAGGATACCGTCGACTTCCGGGACAACTACGACGCCTCGCTGCAGGAGCCGTCCGTGCTGCCCGCGCGGTTCCCGAACCTGTTGGTCAATGGTGGCAGCGGTATCGCCGTGGGTATGGCGACCAATGTGCCGACCCATAATCTCGGCGAGGTCATCGACGCCACCCTGCTGCTGATGGACGATCCGAACGCGACGACCGAGGAACTGATGCAGGTGCTGCCGGGGCCGGACTTCCCGACCGGCGCCATCATCCTCGGACGCTCGGGTATCCGCCAGGCTTACGAGACGGGACGCGGGGCGATCCTCATCCGCGGCAAGTCGCACGTCGAGGAAATGCGCGGCGGCCGGGAGGCGCTGATCGTCACCGAGATTCCGTTCCAGGTGAACAAATCGGTGATGATCGAAAAGATCGCCGAGCTGGTGCGCGACAAGCGGATCGAGGGCATCTCCGACATTCGCGACGAATCCGATCGCAGCGGCATGCGGGTGGTGATCGAGCTCAAGCGCGACGCCGTTCCGGATGTGGTGCTGAACCAGCTCTATCGCTTCACGCCGCTACAGGGCTCATTCGGCTGCAATTTCGTGGCGCTGAACGGCGGCAAGCCGGAACTGATGAACCTGCGGCAGATCCTTGCGGCGTTTATCGAGTTCCGCGAGGTGGTGGTAACCCGGCGTGCCCGGTTCCTGCTCAACAAGGCGCGTGACCGGGCCCATGTGCTGGTCGGCCTTGCCGTGGCGGTGGCCAATGTGGACGAGGTCATCCGACTTATTCGGTCCTCGCCAGATCCCGCAACCGCCCGCGAGCGGCTGATGGATCGCGACTGGCCAGCGCAGGACGTTGCGCCGCTGATCCGGCTCATCGACGATCCGCGTCATCGGATGAACGAGGACGGCACGTTCCGGCTGTCCGAGGAGCAGGCGCGGGCGATCCTGGCATTGACCCTCAGCCGCCTCACCGCGCTCGGGCGCGACGAGATCGGCGAGGAGCTGAACGGGCTGGGTCACGACATCGAGGACTATCTCGATATCCTGCGGTCGCGTGATCGGGTGATGGCGATCATCCGGGAGGAGCTCGCCGCGCTTCGCGACGAGTTCGACACGCCACGCAAGACCGTCATTGACGAAGCGGCCGGGGACTTCGAGGACGAGGACCTGATCGCCCGCGAGGACATGGTGGTGACCGTCACGCATGGCGGCTACATCAAGCGTGTGCCGCTCTCGGCCTATCGGGCGCAGCGCCGCGGCGGCAAGGGCCGCTCCGGCATGGCGACGCGGGACGAGGATTTCGTCACACGCCTGTTCGTCGCCAATACGCATCAGCCGGTGCTGTTCTTCTCGTCGCTGGGGCAGGTCTACAAGCTCAAGGTCTGGCGCCTGCCGATCGGCGAGCCGCAGACGCGGGGCAGGGCGCTGATCAACATCCTGCCGCTCGACGAGGGGGAGCGCATCACCTCCATCGTGCCGCTGCCGGAGGACGAGAAGGAGTGGGAGCGTCACGACGTGATGTTCGCCACCAACACTGGCAGCATTCGCCGCAACAAGCTCAGCGACTGCGTGCCGCGCACCACGCTGGGCAAGCGGGTCATGGAATTCGATGGGCCGGCGCAGTCGATCATCGGTGTCGAACTCAGCCAGGACTCCGAGGACGTGCTGCTGACCACGGCGCAGGGGCAGGCGATCCGCTTCCAGACCGGAGATATCCGGGTGTTCGGCGGCAATGGCTCCACTGGCACGTCGACGGGTGTCCGCGGCATCTCGCTGGCGGAGGGCGACAGCGTCATCTCCATGTCTATCCTGCGCCACGTCGATGCGACGCCGGCGGAGCGCGAGGCCTATCTCAAGCAGTCGGGGGCGGTGCGCCGCGCCGCGACCGGCGACGAGGTTGAAGCCGATGTGGATGTCGACCTCGACAGCGCTGAAGACGGCGACGAGATCGCTGCGGGCGACGATGTGTCCATCAACGAGGCCCGGTACGTCGAAATGGGTGCGGCTGAGCAATTCGTGCTGACCATCACCGAGTTCGGCTTCGGCAAGCGGTCCTCAAGCTACGAGTTCCGTATCTCGAACCGTGGCGGCAAGGGCATCAAGGCCACGGACCAGACAAAGACCGCCGAAATCGGGCAGCTGGTCGCGGCGTTCCCCGTGGACGAGGCCGACCAGCTGATGCTGGTGTCGGATGGCGGCCAGCTGATCCGGGTACCGGTGGCAGGGATTCGCTTCACCAGCCGGGCCTCCAAGGGCGTGCGCGTGTTTCGCACTGCCGATGGCGAAAAGGTGGTGTCCGTCGAGCGCATCAGCGAGCCGGAGGCCGACGACTCGGCGGCCGGCGAGGAAGCGGACGGCAGCAGCGAGTAGTCGACGGACGCCGCCTGACAGCTTCAGGCGGCTTTCTTGTGCCTGAACCATCGGCTCTGCGCGGGCCGGTGGACCGCTGGCGGCTCCCCGCGACTTGCCTTGCCGGGCGCGGCATGACACAAACCGCGCGCTTGCTGGGAAGGAGGCGCGCGCATGACAACGCTGGTGGGGTTCTACCCCGGGTCCTTCGATCCACTGACCAACGGCCATCTCGATGTGATCGAGCGGGCGTGCAAGCTGGTGGATACCCTGGTCATCGCTGTCGGCACGCATCACACCAAGCAGCCGCTGTTCTCGCATGAGGATAGGCTGTCGCTGCTCCGCGCGACGCTTGATCCTGTCGGGCGCCGCACTCAGACGGAATTTCGCTTTGTCGACTTCGACGGACTTGCCGTCGATGCGGCGCGGCACAACGGCGCGAGGCTCATCATTCGTGGCCTGCGCGACACGACCGACTACAACTACGAAATGCAGATGGTCGGCATGAACGCCCAGATGGCGCCGGACATCCAGACGGTATTCCTGCCCTCCTCGCCGCCGGTCCGCCACATCTCGGCCACGCTGGTGCGTCAGATCGCACAACTCGGCGGCGACATCTCCAAGTTCGTGCCCCCCCTTGTCATAGAAGCCCTCAGGAAAGCATGACCGATCCCATCAGACGCGCCGGTATCATCGTCGGCATCATCGTGGCCGCATTCGCGGCCTTCTTCGCCGTCTCGATCGCAGCACCGCAGCCTGCCAATGCGCAGGAGGGGACACCGCACTGGATCCTCGAGCTCAAGGACGGTCCCGTCGACATCGAGCTCCTGCCGAACGTCGCGCCGAAGCATGTCGAGCGCATTGTCCAACTCACCAACGAGAAGTTCTACGACGGCATCGTGTTTCACCGCGTGATCGATGGCTTCATGGCCCAGTCGGGCGATCCGACCGGTACCGGCATGGGCGGCTCGGACAAGCCGGACGTCGTCGCTGAATTCAGTGAGGAGTCGTTTACCCGCGGGGCCGTCGGCGCGGCGCGGACCAACGATCCCAACACCTTCAACTCCCAGTTCTTCATCTGCTTCAACGACTGCACCTTCCTCAACCGGTCCTACACCGTGTTCGGGCGTGTCGTGTCGGGCATGGAAGCGGTGGACAGCATCACCCGTGGCGAGCCGCCGGCCAATCCGGACCAGATCGTCTCCGCCCGCATCGAGTACAGATAACCAGTTCCTGTCCGCCCGCACGTGACCGACAAACGGCGCGTGCATCGGGCGGGCGTGACAGAAAGGAAGAAAATGGCCGACTACAAGGATCCCGAGAACACTCTCGTCATCGAAACCACCAAGGGCTCCGTCGTCATCGAGATGCGCCCGGACCTGGCACCGAACCATGTCGCGCACATCAAGCGGCTCGTTCGCGAGGGGTTCTATGACGGGATCGTGTTTCACCGCGTGATCGACGGCTTCATGGCGCAGACCGGGTGCCCGAACGGCACCGGCACAGGCGGCTCCAGCTACCCGAACCTCAAGCAGGAATTCAATGCAGAGCCGCATGTCCGCGGCACCGCCTCCATGGCGCGGGCGCAGAACCCTGACAGCGCCAATTCGCAGTTCTTCATCTGCTTCGACGACGCGCGTTTCCTCGACCGTCAGTACACCGTCTGGGGCAAGGTGATCGAAGGCATGGACAATGTCGACCAGATCAAGCGCGGCGAGCCCGTGCGCGAGCCCGACAAGATGGTGTCGGTGAAGGTCGCAGCGGACATCGCTGCCTGATGCTGCGGGCCGCAATCGCCGTGATCGGCCTTTGCGGCCTCGCCACTCCGTCCTTGGCGACGGAGTGGGTGAACTGTAGCGACGCCGCCGGCGCCGCCAGCTTCTCGTATCTCGCGGGCACCCTGGAGGTCCTGTCGGTCGTGGCCCTGACCGCATCCGCTAGCGAGCGGGTTTGGGCCAGCGACGTGGCTTATGGCCCGGGTGAGCCGATCGTGATGGGGCAGGCCTTCGACACCGGCGACACCATACTAATCGATGCCATGGATGGGGCCGTGAACAGGATCGTGGCGCGACTGCGACTCTTCCGCGCCACCGAAGGACAAGACATCGTGCTGGCGGGCACGCTGCAGATCCCGGGTGAGGGCGTCTGGGCCGTCAGCTGTTCCGGGCCTTGACCAACTTGGTCAGAGGGTGCCTCGACAACGGCCGCGCCGATGTGCTTTAGCCCTCCGCCATGAAGGTTGACGACTTCGATTTCGAACTACCGCCCGAGCGGATAGCGCTCCATCCCGTCGAGCCGCGCGATTCCGCGCGCCTGCTCGTCGTGCGCCCTGGTGCGCCGTTGGAGGACGCACGGGTGACCGATCTGCTGCGTCTGCTCAAGGCAGGCGATGTGCTGGTGGTCAACGATACCCGCGTGCTGCCGGCTGAACTCAAGGGCATACGCGTTCGCGGCGAGCTGCGCGCCAATGTCAGCTTCAACCTGCACAAGCGCGTAGATGCGTCGCGCTGGCTGGCCTTTGCCCGGCCCGCCAAGCGGCTGAAGGCCGGCGACCGGCTGATCTTTGGGCAGGAGAGCGATGCCGCCTGTCTCCTCACTGCGCTCGATGCGGAAGTGACGGCGGTAGACGAAGGCGGACAGGTGGAACTGTGCTTCGAGCTTGCCGGGGCGTATCTGGACGAGGCGATCAAGTCGGTCGGTGCCATGCCGCTGCCGCCCTATATCGGGCTGAAGCGTGCGGTCGAAGAGCGCGACCTCAAGGACTACCAGACCGTCTATGCCGCTCATGACGGCGCGGTTGCCGCGCCGACGGCCGGCCTGCACTTCACCGAGGACCTGCTGGCACAGCTCGAAGCGATGGAGGTCAGCATCGAGCGCGTCACGCTGCATGTCGGCGCCGGTACCTTCCTGCCGGTGAAGGTCGAGGACACGGCCGACCACAAGATGCATGCCGAATGGGGCGAGATCGACGCGGCGACCGTCGCACGCATCCGGGCGGCGCAGGAGGCCGGGGGCAGGGTGGTGGCGGTAGGCACCACGAGCCTACGCCTGCTCGAGACGGCAGCGCGGGCAACCGGCGCGTTGGAGCCCTTTGTGGGCGACACCGACATCTTCATCACCCCCGGCTTCACTTTCCGCGCCGTGGATATGCTGATGACGAACTTCCACCTGCCGCGCTCGACGTTGTTCATGCTGGTTTCGGCCTTCTCCGGCTTCGATACCATGCACGCGGCGTACCGGCACGCCATCGACAACGAGTACCGCTTCTACTCGTATGGAGACGCCAGCCTGCTGTTCCGGGCATAGGCGCGGACACTTAAGCCGGCGCTTGACGGTTGGCGTGCCGCACGATAGTTAAGCGCATGCATAAGTAATGGAGCGAGCCGATGCGCCGCCTGCTGGCCTGGAACGTGATGACACTGGATGGTTGCTTCGAGGGCGCCGAGCCGTGGTCGCTCGGCTTCCACGAACTGGTCTGGGGCAAGGATCTCGAAGCGCTGAGCGAGCAGCCATTGCGCGACGCCGGACTGCTGCTG
>VFQR01000877.1_pt1 | contig 29081 bp, 26 predicted proteins | sample 3512321 | NCBI WGS metagenome assembly VFQR01 (sample SAMN10412374, study PRJNA504923) | tailings metagenome | isolation source: Relicate 3 Philex TSF1 revegetated site | place: Philippines: Tuba, Benguet | collected 2017-08-29 | reverse complement strand
GTCTCCAGCCTGTTGTGGGTCGTGCATCCGCTGAACTCTCAGGGAGTGGCTTATCTCATTCAAAGGCAGGAATCTCTGGCCAGTCTGTTTTATCTCGGAACGATGGCCGCGTTTGCCTTTGCCGTACTCCATCAGCAGCGTGCCTGGTATCTCGTCGCCTGCATCAGTTGCGCGCTGGGAATGTTTTCCAAAGAGATTCTGGTGACAGCCCCCTTATGTGTTCTGTGGCTCGATCTGGCGGTGCTGTCAAAATCCTGGCGCGAAGTGGCTCGCCGCTGGTACTGGCATCTGACCCTCTGGCTGACGCTGGGTCTGCTCGCTCTGGTGATGTTATCGCATCAGGGGGAGTATGCTCAGGCAGGCATTGGAGATGTTCCGGATGTTTCACGCTGGCAATACCTTCGATCTCAACCCTGGGTCGTAGCGACATACGTCAAACTCTGGTTCTGGCCAGCCGGGCAATGTGCAGACGCTCTGAAGATTCCCATCAGCAATCCAGCGATTTACTGGCCTGGGCTCGTCATCGCGAGCCTCTGTCTGATCATAATCGTGCGAATGAGTTTCTACCGCCCGGCACTTGGTTTTCTATTGGGAGCCTGGCTGCTCGTACTACTTCCTACCAGCTCCATCGTTCCGATCCAGGATCTTTACTTCGAACACCGGATGTACTTACCCAGCATGTTCCTGGCTGTTGCCACGACTCTCCTGCTGAAACGATTGGCAGATCGTTGGAAATTCGAATCTCAGGCACTTCGCTGGGGTCTTGTGGGGAGCATGGTCTGCCTGATGATGGCGATCAATAATTATCGCTGCACCGTCTATTTAAGCGACGAGGCTTTCTGGCGAGATGTGATTGCGAAGTCACCCAACAATAGCCGGGCCTATACCAATCTCGCGCTTCAGATCGTGAAGCGGGCATCAAAGGAGAGTGCTCCTGACGATAAACAAACGCTGCTGGAAGAAGCGATCGTAATGGCGCGACGATCATTTGAGATTCATGCCCTCAATGCCGTCAGCTATCAAAATCTGGCCTTTGTGTTAGGAGAAGCGGGCCGTAAGGAGGAAGGTGAAAAGTATGTGCAGATGGCGCGCATTCTGAAGACCAGAATGACTCAACAGGAACTGCTTGACTTTGGAAATTCCAATCGAGCGACCGAACCCGAGTTAGCACTCTTCTGCTACGAAAGAGCTCGGGAACTCCCTCCGGAGTCGAGCGAGGTTTACAACAACCTCGGGATTCTCACCCAGCAGGTCGAAAAGAATTTTCTGAAAGCGGAAGTCTGCTTCCAGAAGTCACTCTCCATTAACCCGAATAATCCCAATACCTACAATAGCTATGGCAATCTGCTTGTAAGGACGAAGCGCTATCAGGAAGCGGTGGCGGCTTTCGAAAAAGCACTCCGGCTCGACCCGCAACTGAAGTCAGCCATTCAAGGCCGCGAAGTGGCGATACGCCTGCTGACACAGTCACAAAACAAACAGTCACAAAACAAGTAATTTTGCTGGAGCCAAAGCCCGTCATAACTGCGATTCATCATGACGGGCCCTGGATTGCGGCTACTGCAAGCCACTGATTGTCACGGTCGATTTCCCCAGTGCAGCAGTGGAACTTCCCGCGGCGGCGTTCTCTGCGGGTTTCGTCAGCAACTTGGGAATCTCACAATGCTCAAAAAAATGGTAATTGGGCTTTTCGTGCTTTTTGAGGGCCTGCTCAATCGTTTCGTCTTTGCTCAGAGACAAAAAGCCCGGAATGTTGTTTCCTGAGCCTTCCCAGACATCTTTCCCATTCCAGACAAACTTCAATCGACTGATATACGACTGGACGTTGTACTCTTTGGCATTCCAGGGAGCTTCCCCAAACGAGCGATACGACATTTTCTCCGATTTGCCAGTCTCTGTACTCGCCTTGAGAATGATGCTGCCTGAAGCTCCCACCACAAAGCCTCGCTGAGTGAGCTTCGCAGTGAGCTTGTCCTTGATCGCGGCCTGCTGAGCAGCATCCTGAATGCCGGAGACATCGATCGCGACCTGCGTCCCTTCCTTGAGAATGAACAGGTTTGGATCCTGCAAGGCCCTGGCCAGATAATTCTTCGCGGCTGGATGTGGTAAGGCAATGGGAATCAGGCTGCTGGATTGTGAGGGCCCACCCACCACAAAGAGTCCCGTCCGGTCATAAAAAGTCGTCATTTCTGCACCCGTGTAATCCCACAGGCGCAACTGGTTTTTTACATCAACCAGCAGGTGACCACCCAGCAGCAGAAAGTCATCATCCAGCCAAAGGGGAGCCGCACCACCAGAGATCGGCCCGGTCGCAATTTCGCGAATCTCCTCACCAGTCTGAAGATCCCACACAATGATTTTGTCGAACCCAAAACAGGCCATGCGCGAGTGTTCTGCCGAGATCGCCATTCTGGGCCACGGGAGATGTCTCCCCTTCGTGGGAACAGTCGCCACAACCTCACCAGCCTCCAGATCCATGACGGCACATTGCTTATCGGCGACAATGGCCATGTACTTACCATCACGGGTCACATCGGGCCTGCTCGAACCTTGTGCCTGCAATCGCCAGAGAGCCTTCATCTCATCGCCCTCAGTTTTCCAGCAGGTGATCTTTCCCCCTTCGTTGGCTGTCAAAACCCGGCCATCAGGCAGAATCTCGCCCCAGACGAGTTCCTCATCCCGGCCCGATTGGCCTTTGGCTGGTTCCCACGACCATTCACGCGCCAGATCTTTGCCTTTGACGATCCAGCCTTCCATCAGGCCTTTATTGCCTTTCCCGTGATGCTCCACCTGACGCACAAGAATCAATCCATCACTGCCATAAGCGACGCCAGTGTAAAGATTCGGAACCTGACCTTGAGCTGTGATTTTCCCTGTTTCCAGATTCAGCACCACCACTCGAGTGATGGGAGATTGGCCGGGCGGAGCAATGTGGTACAGCACAACAGCCTCGGGCTTGCTGGCATGCACCAGCATGCTATTGGCCTTCTCGAAGAAGTTGGCTTTCTTCGGAAGTGCAATCCCGCGCGAAGGAAGCTTGCGATCCACAACGGCATCGTTCCGGGGAAGAGCCAGCTTGTCGGATTGGGGCGTGAGCAGAAGTTCGGTCACGCCGTCCACACTGGAAGTCAACTGCGCATCGCGACCCGTGTAGGTTCCATTTCCTGCGGCGGGCGCCGGTTCTGTTCCACCGGGAGCCGTACGATCCGGCATGCTGGGGCCAGCAGGACTCCCACCGGTTGAGCCTTTGCCAGCTTTCGGGGCAAACGGGTTGGTTTCTTTGACCTGGAAGGGATTTTCACTCGCCTTCTTGGCCAGATCCTGTGCGAGCTTCCGATCCCCGGGACTCAGCTTCGAAAGATCAATCTCGATCTCTTCTCCCGATGTCTGCAGCAAAGTGACTTTCGTGCCTTCAAGCGAAACGAACTTGGCTTCAATCTTGAACTTGCCTGTCGCATCGGTCCAGGTGCGGGATTCCTGTGCCGGTAACGAACTGCTCGATAAAACCAGCAACAGACCGGCTGTCCAACTCAGCCAGGCCGCACGATCCGTCATGCGTTTGTGCGATGCAGCGACAGCTTGTCGCCTGGTACACCCCAAAAATTCACACCGATGCAGCCTGCTGATCATGAGGAACCTCACAAGAGAAATCGTGAGAAAGGAATTTCTAGAAATGAATCGACACGCAGAAAATAACACATTCACTTGTTCCGATGTGTACAGTATCTTCGCAAATGTGTCACAAAATTCAATCTCGTGTGTCGCTTGCCCGACGAAAAACCTCTGGGCTCAATTCCGGGTGGCTTTGCTGATCCCATCATTGGGGTTTGCAGTCAATCTGGCTGGATTCTCTGCGGTTGATCTCGCAGAGTATGGCCACCTGCCGTGGCTCAGTGGACTGCTTCGCCAATAAAATCGAGGGTTCAGATGGTTTCCTCTACTTCCGAAACGTTTCTGGTCGTCTGGCAGATCGCTTCTGGTCTGCTGAACCTCGCATTGCTGGCCATCTGGATTTATGGCTTTATGGTTTCGTTACGCGTCATGAAGTGGTACTCCGCTGCCGGTGGTTTCCTCGCCTTCGGAACGGGATTGTCCGGCCTGACGATCTTCGTTTCGGGGATTATCCAGGTCGCCTTTTTACTCGTTTCGGATTACAGAATGTTTTCCGGCAGTGACATGAATTACTTCATTCTCATGACTCAAGGGTTAGGTTCGCTTGTGGGAGGTGTGGGCGTCGTTTCTCTCATGACCGGGCTGACGATGCTCGCCAATCGCTGCCGGGATCTTCAAAGAGCCGATTAGCAACCCTTTACCGGCCCCGCATGATGTCCGGCAGGCGCACCCAGCTTTTGCAGCCTTCAAGTTCGGGCCAGATGGGTAAACGGATGGGTGGTTGCACGCTGGTGATGGTCACTCGCAGATACGTTAATCCAGGCGACCGATATTCAAAGCGATTCCGCAGAGTGGCTTCACTCCAGAGATGCTCACCTTGAAGCGCTGTCACTTCTTCCCAGGTTGTTAAGCGTCGACACTCTTGCACCTGAGCTTTGGCCGGTAAGAGAATCTCGCCGGGAAATGGGCCCCAGATCCTGGCTGCGTTCAGAAATGGCCAGCCCTCTTCGGTCAGTTGACCAGCCGCCTGATGAAACTGCGTTGGCAGCAGCCAGAATTCCCGGTGTTCAGGTTGAAACCCTGCCGGCCCTTCATGAATCCCTCCTTTGCGGAGAATGATCGATTGCCGGCCAGCCACTAAAGCAGCGCAAATCGCTGCCCATTCCTTGAAGGCGAAGGGTTCGATTTCATCCACAGCGTTCAAAGTCACATATCACCAGTGCATCATGTCGGGGAATCGACCGGATCATCCATCGTTGGGTGATCTCCAGCGAAAGCTGCCCGTTTGGAATCACAACCGGCCACCACTTGAATCACAATCTGTCACCACAATGTACCGTGATCATCTGACCGCGATCATCTAATGGCGATCATCACTGATCTGCTGAAGATAGCGACCATAGGGATGATTCTTCCCGAATTCTGCAGCGAGCTTCAGCAGTTGAGCCGTATCAATCCAGCCCATGCGCCAGACAATCTCTTCGAGGCAGGCAATTTTCAATCCTTGCCGGGCTTCGATGACACTGACAAATGTGGAAGCTTCAATGAGCGATTCATGTGTCCCGGTATCCAGCCACGCGACCCCCCGCCCCAGTTTCTCGACGCGCAATAATCCATCGTGCAGATAGCTGCGATTGAGATCCGTGATTTCTAATTCGTTGCGAGGCGAAGGCTTGAGCGAACGTGCTCTTTGCGAGGCGGTCGCGTCATAAAAGTAAACCCCAGTGACAGCCCAGTTGGAAGGTGGCACGGGTGGCTTTTCGATCAGCTCAATCGCCTTGCCATCAGCGTCCATCGTCACCACGCCATAGCGCTCGGGATCACTCACATGGTAGGCGAACACTGTCGCACCGGTCGTCAGGGCACTGGCGGTCTGCAACGAATGACTCAGCTTATCGCCATAAAAAATATTATCCCCCAGCACGAGGCAGGAAGGACGCCCGGCAATAAACTCTTCACCGCTCACCAGAGCTTCGGCAATGCCCCGCGGAGCCGATTGAGTCGCATAACCAATCTTCAGTCCCCACTGCGAACCATCGCCCAGCAGGCGTTCGAACAAAGCGCGATCATGAGGCGTCGTAATTATCAGAACTTCCCGAATCCCCGACAGGAGCAGCACGCTTAACGAGTAATAAACCATCGGCTTATCGTAGACAGGAAGCAGTTGTTTGCTGATGGCTTTTGTTGCAGGAGCCAGCCGGGTTCCGGCCCCACCAGCCAACAGAAGGCCTGCGCGAGGCTGTAAAGTTGTACTGCTCACAAACGGTGTCTCTGGCATGATGGGATCGCTTGCTTCAGGAAAGCCCGCTCAACAGGGCTGCGAAAATGAGAAAACGCCAATCGGGGACTGTCAAAATCGAATGAAAAGGCTCTTTGAGATCGCTAACTTCACAGAATCCACATGATGGTCAGTTGGTAGACGACCGCAGGAGTCTTATAGTCATTTACTGTGAATTTGGGAATTCCTGTCCGTCGCCGGCACGAGGTTGTTCGGGGATTGGATCCATCGTCAGAGGAATATTCGAGTGTTTGCTGGCCCCCTGGTATCTCGCGAAGCATTGACGGCACCACGCCAACTCAAACATTTTCTGATTCGCTCGGGCTATGTGGGTGGTCTCTTTGTGCTGCTCTACACCGCAGTTCAGGCCACATTTGGTCTGCAGCAGGTGAGTCGTCTGGGAGAACTGGCACGCTTTGGTGCATTAATGTTCCAGATGATCTCGCTGGTGCAGATGACTCTGATCATCTTCTTTGCAGTCCTCTTTGCTGCAGGCCGAGTCGCCCAGGAGAAAGACCGCCGGACACTTCTGCTGCTCCTCATGACCGATCTGAAAAGCATCGAGCTGGTGGGTGGTAAACTGGGTGCCAGCCTGCTGCTGGTGGGTGTACTCCTCCTGACTTCTCTGCCAGTGCTGGCCAGCCTGTTACTCTTGGGAGGCGTCTCTCCCTGGCAGATCTTTGGATCGCTGCTGCTGACTGCTGCGGTGGGTCTGGCTGCAGGAGCCTGGGGAAATCTGGTCGCCTTCTGGCGGGAAAAAACCTTTCAGACACTCGCCATCAGTGTCCTGGGAATTGTGCTCTTCTTTGGTGCTGTCGAATTGCTGGGAGTTCTGCTTTCCATCGTTGGGCAGAGTGGTCTGGCCCGGATAGTGATCCTGTTGAATCCGTATCGCGGGCTGTCGGCACTCTTTCAGCCTTTAACGATGCAGGCCAACGGACAGAACGCGATTGCCGCTGTCCTCACTTCAGCCGCTTTGATGACCACGCTGGGTGCCCTGCTGCTCGCGACAACGACCGCTCGCCTGCGTATCTGGAATCCTTCCCGAACCATGGGTGAGGCGGCCAAGTCCGAAGATGATCGACTGGCAGCACCCGCTCGAAAACATCGGGAAATCTGGGAGAATCCTGTCGTCTGGAGAGAAATCTGCACGCGGGCTTATGGCCGAAAAATCGTACTCATCAAACTCGCCTATATCCTCCTGGCGGGATTGATGATTGCTTCAGCCGTCTTTTCGATCGACCCCTCTCGCAAGCTGCTGGGAATGCTGCCACCCGTGGGGTTTGCCTTTGTCGGAATGAGCCTCGTTTCCATGCTGTTGATCAATGCCCAGGCCGTCACCGCCTTCACCAGTGAACGGGATGGCGGCACTCTCGAATTGCTGCTCGTCACCAACGTCACGGCCAAGGAGTTCATCTATGGCAAGCTTCTGGGGGTGCTCTATAACACGATGGAACTCCTGATCATTCCCGTCGGTTTCCTGATCTGGCTGATGATGCAGCAGCAGATCACCTTCGAGAATTTCGTCTATCTGATCATTGGACTGTTCGTACTCTGCACCTTTGCAGCCATGCTGGGCTTGCATTCGGGTTTGAGTTACTTCAGCTCACGCACTGCCATTTCCAACAGCCTCGGAACAATCTTCTTTCTGTTCATCGGGATCTTTATCTGCCTGATGTTGATTGTGCAGGCTCAATCGTCGTTCTCGTTGCAGTTGCCGACCTTCCTGGTCTTCATTCTGGGGGGGAGTCTGGGCTTGTGGGTCTCGCTGACTCATCACAATCCCTCGCCAGCACTCACGCTCGCTGCCGGGATTCTCCCCTTCCTGACCTTCTACGCCATTACCAGTTTTCTACTGGGGCAGACCTTGGGTGTTTGCCTCGCGTTGACCGCCGCCTATGGCTTTACCACTCTGGCCATGCTCATACCGGCAATCAACAGTTTCGATATGGCGTTGGGCCGCTCGACAACGGAAAAAGCCTGACTGGCCAGCCCATCGCATAATGTCGCTTTATCCATGATACCACGGTCACCATGATGTCACTGTAAAATGGACAGCGGAGTCATCTTGGCAACTGGGCCAGCAGCGACTGATAAACAGGCAGCCTGGCCGCCAGTTTGTTCAGCGTCTGTTGAGTCGATTCTTTGCGGCCAGTCGTCATGGTCAGGGCGGCGATCAATTGATCGCACATGGCTTCGACAGAGGTCGGCATCGACTCGAAACCCGGGACAGGAACATCGATCGTTTCACCATCAGCCGCTGTGCGATAGAGTCGTCCCTGCCGATAGCCCGCTAGAGTGCCATCGACGATCCAGCCTGTGGCAAACGGGAGATGTCCACGTTTTCTTAACTCGATTTCTACCCGCAAGTCATCTTCAAACAGGAGTGAAACTGACCAGTCTCCGGGAAGACCGCGGAACTGACATGACAAAAACCTTCCTGGACACAGTTCCAAGGCTGGTTCAAGAACCAGTGAAATCTCTTCCAGGAAACGGGTTGTACGGTCGGTGGCGGCTTCGGGCGAAACAGCTTCTCCAGCAAAAGGTGGTGTCCATGCCAGAGAGCGAACGGCCTTGAGTTCTCCCAATTCGCCTTGCTGTGCCAGCAGCCGCGCCTGCAGAAAATCAGTATCAAACTGCCGGGGAGAAATCAGTTCCAGGCAGAGTGGATGTTGAGCATTTTTGGCAGCAGCAGAAATCGACTCCACGTCGTCTGCCTGCCACAGATGACTCGTCACCAGCCAGATGGTCTGCCCCTGGCGAAGAGCTTGAACCAGGCCCTCCTGATAGCTGGCCAGAGGGCCGCAGCAGATGGTGCAGGTTGGTCGATGGGCCAGCCCCTGCGATGTCGCCTTAAGTCTTTCCACTGCCAATCGCTGCAGGTCCTGGAAGAACCCCACCCATGCTCCCGACCCCAGAATCTCAATGGGTGCGGGAGTGGTCTCCTTCATCATGTGTTGATTCCGTTAGCAATTCGCAGTGCAGACCATGGTTGCCGCCTGGTCGACCTGGCTTCGCCAGCCATGGTTGTGACAACGGAAAGATCTTTGAACTGTTCCCAGGATCAAAAACCAGCCTCACTTACAACTTACTGGGCGCGAATATATCCGCTCAAGCGAAGAGAGAGCTTTCCTGAGCACTTCTGGCTGGAAGGGGCATTGATCTTGACCATCAGAATCCCATCCTGATTGGGGGAAAAATCCTTATTGTCACCAATCAGAAATGGCTTACCCGGTTTCTTGTCAGCCACCACAACCCCAATCAAGGCACCGGCTGGCGCTCCCGGATACAGTTCCTGACCATTATCGGATGTGGGTAAGCCATTGGCAGAAACATCCGCCGAAATGCTGAACTTGTAATCGCCGATCGCTTGAATCCGCAGGGGACGATCTTTGAAAACAGCACCTAAAGGCTGGCTCCAACCTCGACTCACATCAAATTCGATTTCCGTTTCATTCGAGGAAAGAATCTGCTCGTTGAGTTCTTTGACCTTGGCTTGAAGGCCCGCTTGATCCGGGTCGAGCTTCAGAAGCACTTCGTAAAGATTCTTGGCCTTTTCCAGAAAACCAGCCTCTTCATATTCCTTCGCCACCGCCGCAGCATCCTTGGTGATCGAATCTTTCAGCCGATCAGCCTTCAAATCGATCTGCTTGAGAGCGGCCGGAGAAATCGGCTTGGTTTTCGTTTTCGACTTACTCGTCGAAGTCCCACTGGTTTTGCTCTGCTGAGCCGACAAGGGAACCCCCAGACTGCAGATTAATCCCAGACCAATCATCAGAGAGCAGCAAAATCGAAGTTGAGTCGTCATAAGATTGACCTTCAGATAAACAACAGGGCCCGTTGTTCCGGTTGGCAGGCCTGCCAGAGAATCTCAACCACAATGAAACACTCTGGAAGCCTGAGAGTTCACCCAGTCCGCTAAACTTTCATTCGTCGAAATTGATCGAGTCGTACCCAGACTGACTAAAAATCCGTGAATACAAACGCCGGTGCGAATGTTTCCATCCGCACCGGCTCGGCATTTCTTCCGGCTGTCGATTTCTTTCAGCTCATTCACGAGCATCCATTAACTGGGCTCAGGCTCATTGATCCCCAGCAGTTCAATTTCAAAGATCAATGTTTCACCTGCCAGGGGATGATTGGCATCGAGAACGGCTTCGTTCTCATTCAGTTCCACCACCCAGACAGGAAACTCTTCATCGTCATTGTCGACGGCAGTGGCAGTCAGTTGATCACCGACTTCCGCATCTTCTGGCAGCTCAGATCGCTCGACGGTCTGTTCCAGTTCATCGTCGTAATCGCCATAAGCCTGATCAGGCTCAATGACAATGCGCTTCTTTTCGCCAACAGTCATGCCAATCACGGCGTTGGTCAACCCCTCGATGACTTCTTCACCGCCAGCGACAAACCTTAAGGGCTCATCAGGGGTGCTCTCATCGAACCCGCTTCCATCGTCCAGAGTTCCCCGATAACTGATGGTGACCATGTCACCTGCAACAACACTTGCCATTGAGATTCTCGATTCACAAACAGACCGACTGCCAATCACGATGACGGCAAACAGATGCCACTCGCATCGCTGGCAGGAAAACTAGCCCGAAGTTTACTCATCGCCACCATGCGGCGGAAGACCCCGGATGTTCAATTGTCGATCAAGCCAAAATTCTCTCTGGAATCTTGCATTCCCCTGCCAACGTTTCCACCCACAGAAGCAGTCCCGGCTCCCACAACCCCACGCCTGATCCCTCCCAAATCAAAAAGTGATCACGCGTTCATGCACGAAAAGCCGGTGATCCTGATGAAAGCAGTGGAAATCAGGGCGTCCCTTCCTATCTCCATGCCCGAACATCAGGGAACAGGCAGACTCAAGCGCGGAAGATGATCCGCAGGTTGTTCATGAAAACCACTCAGATCCACCACCAGCGGCAGATGATCCGAGGCATCTCTCAACAGTCGGCTTCTGGCAATGTGGCAACTCTGAATGACCACTCCCGAATTCACAAAAACTTTGTCCAGTGCGCCCAAAGGCAACCACGCCGGGAAAGATCGAAATCGGGAAGGCGGACTGGAAATCTGTTTCCAGCCATGCACTGCAAACGGGCCACTGGCCAGTGTGTTCCGCCAGTCGTTCGTGTCGCCAATCGCGATGGCCGGCAATTGCCGGTGCTCGCGAAAATGCTGATGTTCAAACATCCGACGAACCTGCCAATGCCTCTCCGTTTCACGCAATCCCAGATGCCAGTGAATCAGATGCAGCCTGCCGAGCGGAGTCTGGACAACGACCAGTTGTGCTCCCCGCGGCTTGTAATGTCGCCGGGTGAGTGAAATGGCATGTACCGATGCCAGCGGATAACGCGAAGCCACCAGATTTCCGTAGCCACCTTCTTTGAGGCGCACATTCAACTGATAGTGCGAATGCACCAGACCAAGTGCATCACTGATGAGTCTGGCCTGATGGTCGTAGCGTGACCTGGCGACATGATGGTCCACTTCCTGCAGGCAGATCGCATCGGGCTCTAGTGTCCGCAGTGCTTCAATAATTCGCTCGAGGCGGTAACGTCGATCACGTCCGCCAATCCCTTTGTGAATGTTGAAGCTGACGATCCGCATTCGTCACGCCCCGATTTCCAGCCAGGCAGAACCCAGATAATCGAGCAGGTCGGAAGCGATGAGGCCAGGCTGAGAATGTTTCTCAGCAGCAATATCTCCGGCTCGTCCATGCAGCCAAACGGCTAACTGTGCCGCTTCAAAAGGAGGGAGTTTCTGTGCCACCAGTGCGGTGAGCAGGCCCGTGAGAACATCGCCTGTTCCTCCGGTTGCCATACCGCTGTTCCCAGTGGTGTTGATCGCCATGCGGTAGCCATCGGTCACAACAGTTTCTTTTCCCTTGAGAACAACTGTCAGACCATGCCTGCGGGCAAATTCGTTGGCGAATTTTTCGCGGGCTGCCTGGATGGTCGCGGTGGTTTCACCTGTCAGACGGGCAAACTCACCCGGATGGGGCGTCATAATTCGGGCCCCCGCGCCAGAGTCTCGTGAGAGATCGTCGCCACTGGCAGCGAGGACATTCAAACCATCGGCATCGATGATCATCGGGATGGGCAATGAGCGATACAGGGCTCTCACGATTTGTCGGGCAGGTTCGGCTGTCCCCAACCCCGGGCCAATCGCGACAGCCGTGGCGACATGTAACGCCCGATGAATCGCTTCCAGAGCTCCAAACCCGATCGCTCCATGTGTCTCCGGCAGCCCCAGTGTCAGATAACTGGGCTCGTAAGCAGCAATCGTGGGTTGAATCGAGATCGGCGTGGCAACTGTCACCAGCCCCGCACCGCCTCGCAGAGCGGCTTTTCCAGCCAGGCAGGCGGCTCCACTCATACCCACCTGCCCCGCCACAACGAGCGCGTGTCCATAATCTCCCTTGTGTCCGTCATCACGGCGATGAGGCACGATCGGAAGGTGGGTGATGCAGATAACAGCCTGTTCCTGTTCCATAATCATGGCCTGCCTGCGGCGATCCAACCTGAAAAACTGTGGTTCGATCCATTCTATCGATTCGGTCCTGTCGGCAGAATGATGAGCTTCGATCCGCGAAAGACAAAAACAGCGTTTTGCCAGCTTATCGCGAACGCATCTGTCGCCGGTGGTTCAAATAATCCTGCCAGAGATCAAGGAGTGGCTTCCCGCCAGCTTCCTCAAAGAGGCTTTCTTTGTATGTTCCTTGTCGCATGTGAGCATTCAGCTTGGCAACAATTCCTGGAGCAGGGCCATTTTCCAGCCACAGGAAAAAACCAGCCGTCATATTGTAACCCTTGGTGAAGCCTTTAGGATCGGCACTGGAAGGAAACCAGCTCAAGGGTCGTCCTTCATAAACCGCATAACGCAGGTAATCAGCTACTCCTTCCGTGATCCAGCCCGGCCCTGAACGTGGTGGATAAGCCTGAATCACATGCACCATCTCGTGGATCACCAGTCCGACATCATCGGGATGATCCTTCACCCATTGCGAGGAAACCGTGATCTGATCCTTGATCGTGTGCGCGACTCCTTCTTTGCTGTTGCGGAACTTGAGGCCCATTTCACGAGGGGGCTGATAGTTTTCCGAACCCAGCAGATTCACCATGCGTGGGTACCATTCCACAATCAGGTCCTGCGCCTCTTTTCCCCAGGGTTCCAGTTCCGGAACTTCGCTGGTGTCGAGATTGATTTTTATGAAAGGTCTGGGCTCATCGGAACCCGGTGCCCAAGCCATCACACCCAGAACGAAGCCCGCTGCCAGCAGCAAATGTCTCACAAAAAACTCCTACAATACGATTTTGACAGCCGACTTCTCACCATTTTCGACCAGCTTTCAGGCCGAAACCAGCAAACTCTGCAAGGATGGCTGCAAACATTCTGCATTCCACCTGACGAACTTCCGGCACCACAAGCGCACCGAACATCGACAAGTTTCCTTGAAGAAGCGGGCTTTGCAGGTTTGCCCGGATGCGCCATAATCGATGTAAACTCTGGCAGGCGCAAGTGCTGCACGTCAACATAGATTTCTGGCAGGCATCGTTCCTGACGGTGGCCCGCCTGTTTATTGAACACTCGTTTCTCTTGGAAGGATCCGGCGAATGCCCATCTTTAAGGACAACTCAGAATCGATCGGGCGGACGCCACTGGTACAGATCAATCGCTTGACGGCCGGTCTTTCGAGCCGGGTGCTGGCCAAAATCGAAGGCCGCAACCCCGCCTACAGCGTCAAGTGCCGCATTGGCGCCGCGATGATCTGGGATGCCGAACAATCCGGGAAGCTCAAGCCCGGCATGCATGTTGTCGAACCCACAAGTGGGAACACCGGCATCGCCCTCGCATTTGTCTGTGCCGCCCGAGGCTATAAGCTCACCTTGACCATGCCTGAAACCATGTCGATTGAGCGACGGATGATGCTCAAAAGCTTCGGTGCCGATCTGGTCCTCACTCCCGGGGCTGACGGTATGAAGGGAGCCATTTCCAAAGCTGAAGAACTGGCGGCACAGCCTGGCTGGTTCATCCCTCAGCAGTTCAAGAATCCAGCCAATCCCGCCATTCATGTCAAAACTACTGGCCCCGAAATCTGGAATGATACCGAAGGACAGGTGGACGTTTTTGTGGCAGGGGTTGGGACTGGTGGCACAATTTCCGGTGTCGGCCGATTCCTGAAGCATGAAAAGAAGCACCCGGTGCATGTGGTCGCTGTTGAACCCGCAGCCAGCCCCGTCCTCGCCGGTGGCCCGGCAGGCCGCCACAAGATTCAAGGGATCGGTGCCGGCTTTGTCCCCGACACTTTTGATCGTTCAGTCGTCGATGAGATTTTGAGCGTCACCGATGATGAAGCCATCGAGACCGCCCGTAAGCTGGCGATGGAAGAAGGCATCAGTTGCGGCATCAGTTGCGGCGCTGCGATGGCTGGCGCTCTAAAAGTGGCAGCACGCCCTGAGTTCGCTGGCAAAACCATCGTGACAGTCCTGCCCGATGCTGGCGAACGCTATCTCTCGACAGCACTTTTTGAGAACCTAAGGTAACTCAGATTCTCTTCATCTGTCAGGAATGTGGTTGTGAAAAAGTCACTGACGTTGCTGATTGCCATTCTCTGGTCATCAGCAGCCGATTTGACCTGGGCCCAGTCCGTACCAACAGACAATGCCCCTCCCATTACGCTCTCAGCAACAGCCACGGTCCCGGCGACAGGCACCGCCAGAGCGGTAGAAACCTGGGAGGTTGTCTCTCCCGACTTTCTCCCTCTCAGTCAGAAGATTTCAGCCAGCCTCAATCACGCGATCGAACGGGGAGAGATCCCTGGTGCTGTCGTGATGGCTGGGACCCTCGATGAAATTCTACTGCACGGTGCTGTCGGCGATCGAATCCTCTCACCCGGGAAAATCCCCCTGCGCCCGGGCGATGTGTTCGATCTGGCCTCGTTAACCAAACCACTGGCCACCAGCCTGGCCGTCATGAAACTCGTCGATCAGAAGCAGCTCGACCTCAATCAGCCCATAGCAAAGTACTGGCCCGAGTTCAAAGAGAACGGCAAAGACGCCATCACTTCCATCGATCTGCTGACGCATCGTTCCGGGCTGATTGCCGATAACGCACTGGCTGATTATGCCCAGGGGCCAGAGATCGCCTGGCAGAAAATGGCCCGCTTGCCTTTACGCCAGCCGGCAGGCACCCGGTTTGTCTATTCTGATGTAGGCTTGATGGTGATGGGCCGAGTGGTCGAAAAGATCAGTGGCAAATCGCTCGCCGAATTCTGCGCACAGGAACTCTATGAGCCTCTCGCTCTCAAGCGAACCAGATACCTTCCACCAGCCCCCTGGGCCGATCAACTCGTCCCTACAGAAGGTCCCGTCGGCACTGTGCACGACCCTCGCGCAGCCCGGCTGGGTGGTATAGCCGGTCATGCGGGCCTGTTTTCCGACGCCCACGGCATCGCGGTTCTATCACGAGCCATTCTGGCCGCTCTTGAATATGAAGACTCTTCAGCTCTTCAAAAAGAGAATCCTTTGCGGGCCACAAAACCCCGAATTTTCACTCCAGCGACTGCCCGGCTGATGGTCACACCCGTTGAAGTTCCTGCTGTCAGTTCCAACATGCCAACGACTGTTCACAGAGGCTTAGGTTGGGATATGCGCTCGACCTACTCATCAAACAGACCGACAAAAATGTCAGACAGCGCCTTTGGCCATGGCGGGTTCACCGGCACATCGCTCTGGATTGACCCCCAGCGAAACCTGTTTGTCTGCATTCTTTCCAGCAGGCTCTATCCCGATGGCAAGGGCGTCATCAATCCCCTCGCCCGCGAAATCGGCGATCTGGTTGTCGAACAGTTCGATGCGCGAACCACGAGGCCCACGCCAGAAATTCCTCAGCCACCATCCCTGAATCGTTGAAGCTGCCCCCCCATTGTTGACGAAGCCGTTTCCCCAATGGCAAACGCTCGAATTGACCGAAGAAGACCTGAAATGAATCTGTCGAACGGAAAACTGTGGTTGATGATCATTCTCGCAGTGGTTCCTCTGGGATTAGCGACTGCAGCCACCATTGCGACCGGCATGACCACTTCCGAGCGGGTGGCTATCAGTGCCTGGGTTTCCGTGGCCGTCGTCGGAACGGCCTCTGTGATTGCCTCCGCCACAATTGCTCGTCATCAGTGATTGATGTGGAGAGCCGATTGGCGTTTTAATCGAGTGGGTGGCTAAGGTTGAGTCTGCAAACCCCCAGCGATTTTCGGCATGAACGAGGGGTTCGCGAAGACATGTGGCCCCAGTCTCTCCATGCCAGGGAATGCAGTTGCATAATGAAATCCGCATTGGCTTGGGGCCAAAAAACCGGGTCACTCATCGTTCCGAATCCTCAGAGAATGAGAGCTGCATCGCCTTCAGGCTCTGGTTATGATTTTGGCAAGAGTTTGATTTTCTGGTCGAGTCAGGAAGTTTGAGGAAGAGCATGGCTCGTAAGACACGCATGACGCGCGAGAAGTTGCCGCCGGGAGAGCACCTTTGCAGTTACTGCACTGCCAAGTGCTGCCGCTATTTTGCCCTGCCGATTGATACTCCCACCGTTTGGGATGATTTCGACAACATGCGCTGGTACATCATGCATGGTCGCACATCAATCTTTATCGATGGGGGAACCTGGTATCTGCTCGTTTACGGCGATTGCAAAAACCTGCTCCCCGACAATCGCTGCTGTGTCTACGAAAAGTCAAACGCGAAAAATCCACAGCTCTTCCCGTACTCAACTGATCTCAAGCGTTTTTTCGAACTGCGTTTCTCCGGTGGGGTGGCTGGGGTCAAACGTCCTCGTTTGCCCCCAGTTCATTCGACTTTGATAGTTTCTGACGAACGCTGAACGGCTGCGTGCCCTGCTTGTAGCTCTGAGCAAACATGTTTCCAGTGGGTGACCCCGCTTGATATTCTGATATCTACCGAACTGGTCCAACGACAGAACGGCACTGGCAAAGCTGCACCTTGACCTTGCCCGATCTGAGATCTTCAGAGACTCATTGGGCGGTGCTTCCGTAATAACAAAGAGTCTTGCCCCCTTTGTTTTACCTCTTGTGACCGTCGTCACCAAGACGTGAATTTGATCGACATGCTTAAGTAAGGATATGACTATAATGATTAAAAATATCCACTACTACCGCTCGTTCGATCTTTTGTCTGCAAGCGAGGAAATCCGACAACTGGGCAGCGATAGAGGGGCCTCTGAGGTTTTCGCTGATGCCATTTATTCACTTGTGATTGCAGCGGAAGAACGGGGTGTTGGCAGCAGTGAAATCGAACAGGTTTTGGGCACACCGGATCGTATCGTAGACAACGAAAGTGGCGAAGTATGGGAGTACCACTGGTCTGACATGTATGGGCCAATTAAATACACATCATTGACGCCCTTCCAAATCACAAACGGGGTATGCACGGGTCTAGCCCCCGATGATTAGCCCAATCATCCGCCTAGTACTCTTCGCCTGTGTGCCATGCTTGCAGCTCTGGGCGGGCATGTCTTCACAACCAACCACACCCCTTCTTCCTGAGATAACGATCACCTGCATCCAGCCAAACAAAAACGGCGTATGCGGCTCTGGTTCATGACACCCAAGCCTCATACGCCGCATGGCTTTTCATCAATCAGGTCTCAGTCGCTGAAGGCCGCATCGAAGGCCCGGCCGCTCGGCTTGAAATCGACATTCTTCACGTACTGGCACGCTTCGCGGGCACCATGTTCGCGATCCATGCCGCTGTCTTCCCATTCAATCGAAAGCGGGCCTTCGTACTTGATGTGATTCAGGGCGCGAATAATGTCTTCAAACTGCACACCACCACGGCCCACACTGCGGAAATCCCAGCCTCGGCGGGGATCACCAAATGAAAGGTGGCTGGAAAGTATGCCACTCTTGCCATTGAGGGTGACTTTTGCATCCTTCATATGGGCATGATAAATACGATCCGGGAAGGAGCGGATGAATTCGACAGGGTCCACCCCCTGCCAGATCAGGTGGCTGGGGTCGAAATTGAAGCCAAATTCTTCCCTGCGGTCGAGCACCTGCAAAGATCGCTCAGCGGTATAGATATCGAAGGCAATCTCTGTGGGGTGAACTTCCAGTGCAAACTTGACGCCGCATTCCTGGAAGACATCGAGAATCGGGTTCCAGCGGTCGGCAAGAAGCTGGAATCCGTCATCGATCATCGATTTGGGTGTAGGAGGAAAATCGTAAGTCAGGTGCCAGATACTGGAACCGGTAAAGCCATTCACCACACTGACACCCAGCTTGCGGGCAGCGCGAGCCGTGTTTTTCATTTCTTCCGCCGCACGGTGATTGACACCTTCCGGCTGTCCATCACCCCAGACGTAGGCGGGAAGAATCGATTTGTGCCGAACGTCAATCTTGTCGAGGACAGCCTGACCTACGAGATGGTTCGAGATCGCGAACACCTGCAGGTCATACTTTTCGAGCAGGTCGCGCTTCCGCTGGCAATAGCCATCATCAGAGAGGGACTTATCCACTTCAAAGTGGTCACCCCAGCAGGCCAGTTCGAGACCATCAAAACCAAAGTCCCGAGCTTTCTTGCAAAGATCTTCCAGCTTGAGGTCGGCCCACTGGCCGGTGAAGAGCGTGACAGGACGAGACATGACGTGACCTCGGCGCGAGAGAACAATGACGGAATTTCAGACCCTGAGCTGAGCGAAAACCGAGGTCAAAACCCGGTTCCGGCACAGATCAAGAGTCGCACATAAGAATGGTATGGCCGTTTTCTGGACGTTTGTAAAGCCACGCGATGGTGACAAGCCCATGAGCGACGACTTTCCCATTTCCCTGATTCGATATGATAGGGAAGATCTGGCTTCCCCGATTCTGTTTCTGAGACACCCTTCACGAAATTTTAAGGTCCTTCGCCATGCCTTCGGCCATCATTCGTCCTTTGACCTTCCCCGAAGTGGAACAGCTCGTCAACTGGGCGGCTCTGGAGGGATGGAACCCGGGTGTGCATGATGCAGCCAACTTCTGGGCCGCTGATCCGGAAGGATTTCTGGGCCTCGAAGTTGATGGCGAGCTGGCGGGAGGCGGGAGTGTTGTCCGCCACAACCCCCATTTCGGCTTCATGGGGCTGTTCATCCTCCGCCCCGAGTTTCGCGGCCAGGGCCTGGGCGAACAGTTGTGGTATGCCCGCCGGGATCATCTGCTGGCCAGACTCACACCGTTACCAGAAACCACTTCAGGAACGATCGGCCTCGATGCCGTCACCAACATGATCCCCTTCTATGCCAAGGGCGGGTTTGTGCCCCAATATCGACATTGCCGGTATGAGGCCCAGGCCGATTCGTTGCCAGCCATTGCGAATGTTCCCGAGATTGTCGAATTGAGCGACATTCCCAGAGAACGGATCGAGATTTTGGACTCGCGCTGTTTTCCCGGTGCACGCCCAAAATTCCTGAATCACTGGCTGACACAACCGGGGATTGCCTCACTCGCCTGGCAGGAGGGAAAGAACCTTCGAGGCTACAGTCTTTTGCGGCGTTGCCGAGTGGGCTGGAAACTGGCTCCTTTGTATGCCGAGACCCCTGAAATTGCCCGGGCCCTGTTGCTCACCAGCTTTCAGTATACCGAAGGACAATCGCTGCTCATCGATGTTCCCGAGAACAACCAGACTGCGATGGCACTCTGTCAAAGTCTGGGGATGACTCAGATTTTTGAATGCACTCGCATGTATCTGGGGCCCATTCCCGCGCTCGCGCATGAGCAGATCTTCGGGATCACATCTTTAGAACTCGGTTAACGACAAGCCTGCAGCAGATCACATGAGGCGACCCGATCACTCAATTGGTCACTCGCTTGTGTGTGCCTTGCTTGCTATGTGTGCCATGCTTGCGGCTCGGAGCAAGCATGCCTCACAGACTCTCCACCCGCCATTGATTTCCCAGATGGGAATTATTCAATCACCCGGCTGGCCACAGGCTGTGCGTAATCCGTCCAGAGCTGGTCGATGACGTTGGCCTCGGGCTTGCCAGTATGTGTGAAAAATCGAAAACGGGTGATGTAAGGTTTGCCCGGTTCGATCTCAAAAGGGCCCAGAGGTGCAGGTGTAACCGAGAGATAAGGCATGTTGGGATGCAGCCGGACAGGTTGCGGGAAGCGAAAATTCGACGGATGGTCAAGAACCGCAATCCCGCCCCAGGGTACAGGTGATGTCGCTGGCTCCTGGGTACCGTTTATCGCTGGAGTTGCCTTTGATGCTGCCGGCGCTTGAGGGACGGGAGTGACTGGCAAAGGGCCGGAAAGATCGCACCAGTGAGGCCGCGTATGGTTCCCATTGGCTCGTGTTTTGCCTTCGCTCGTCAGGAACTCGCCACCGTCGGCGATATTCCACTCGTCGCGCCCGCGCAGGCACAAACCGCCGTAATCATGCTTCAGGAGCTTGAGAGGAAACTCCGTCGCGCAGGTGAGAGTCGATTGCCAGTCGAAGAGAAATCCATCGGTTCGATGGAAAACCTTGACGTCCCAAAGCTCGTGCAGCGCAACTCGAGGGCCATCTTCAGGAGTCTGGTCGACATGTTCGAGTCGGGCTTTGAAGCGGATAAAGACCGGGCCCACCTGGATATCTTCCAGACGAACATTCCGGACCAGCCCCTGCTCTTTATGACTGTTCCAGAAATCGACCTTGCGGCCTTCAAACTCGGCATTCACCCAGGCGAACATGAGGGCGTGCTGATGCATATGGTCAGCGGGCATCGCCTCCGTGACTGCGCGGCCAGCCGGTTCAAAGACCGGGTGAATGAACCCGCTGCGAGCATAAAATGGCTTGGCAGGATCAGCCGAGGGCATGACAGCCTGCTGATACTTGAGAACCGGCAAGCCTTCAACGGAAATCGCTAAGGCCTGCCCATCGACTGTAGCAGTCATATCGGGCGCGGGAGCAGTAGTGCCGTTTATGGCTTTTGAATCGTCAGAATCAACCGCAGTGAGCCGATACCTCCGAGTTTCACCCGCCGGAAGATGCTCAAGCATCCACCAGACCTTGAGCGGCGAACCTGCTTCAATCTGGCAGGGAATACGCTGATTTGAATCCACCTCAACCAAAGAAACCTGCTTTGTCGCCTTCAACGTCTCTGGCAGAACCACATCAACCGGCACATTGGCCCGCCCGACCTTCGCTGCTGAAATCTCGATCAGAACTGGATCCGGTGGATCCGCCATCAATGACAGGGAATCGAGGAAAATCAACGTTAAGGCGTAAGTAGCTATCCTTGCGCTGCGAACACCGCAAAGCTTTCTCTCGATTCTTGATGACATGACAGAACCTGGATTTCCAATGATTCAAGAGATCACGACGATCTGTTATAGAGAGGCAGTCAATTTCGAGAAGATTGATAACTCATCGCTGTCGGAGATCAAAAAGTACAATCGAAATCATATTCTATTGCTTGCGCAAGGAGATCAAGATGCCCGATAAGATGCAAATTGCGTTTCTGGAAATCTTGAGATGGACGCTGCTCAAGATTCGCAACGAAACGAATCTTGATGTTTGCCGACTATTGGCCGATCATGCTCACAATATCCCGGAGATGATCGGGAACTATACATTCGAGAAATTTTACTACTACTGGCACACGGAGAAGCCCAGCTTCCTTGAAAACCTCCATAAGATAGATCCATCACGGGAGTTTTTTGATGAGCAATGGCTGATTCTCGAAGGTTTCCTGATTGACACAAAAGCAGAGTGGCCATGAAAGCCTCTTTTCCAAGTTGATCAAATCATCACCTCCAAAACTGCCACCACCTTTTCGATATCGTTTCTGGTTCGATTGGCGAGGAAAACAAAAGCAGCTGTTGAGCCTTCGTAGCGACTTCATTGAGGGACTTGCATCCCGACAGCTCTCCATTGACCATCACTCGATCATTGAAAATGAGAATGTAGCTAAATGGGATGTTGCTGATCCCCAGCCCCCAGCCCTCGAATCTTTTCAAAGTGCGGATGACGGCTTCCAGCCATTGTAACGTCATCGCCGTCTCTCCAAAGACCTCGACGTAGCAGTATCGTTCACTGTTTGGGGGCGTGATAGGCAGATAGTAGTTGACGGGATCCTCGTCACCTTTCTCCCAGAATCCTGGTTCGACGATCTTGTAGAGCGGGTCGACAACATCCGGAGTGATTTTGACAACACCATATGGCCCAACACGTCCAAACCTTCTGGAAGCCTTTACAATGGCGTTGCGCACACTGTGGTAATCTTGCCAAGGAAGCTCATCCGACAAATCACCATTCGGAACATGGTCTTCTGTGTAGGAGACGATTTTTATGGCGTCGGTCATGTATTGCGCCTTACTCATGAATTTTCACGAGACGAACTCAGGCTTAGTCGATCCTTATCGTAGCACTTAGCACCAGAACGAGTCATCTGAGCATGTGCAAATATGCATAACGATTCAATAAGCAAACCCGCCTCCGGAAATCATACCAGAGGCGGGCTTGTTGAGGTTGATGGCGGTCGTCATGTCAGCCAACAGGTGATCACTCCTACTGCTCCATCACTTCCTTTTCCTTCGCTTCGGCGACAGTGTTGACTTTGCCTTCGTACTTCTTGGTCAGTTCCTGAACCGACTCTTTGGTCGATTCGTGGATGTCTTCGCTCATCAGCTTGTCTTTCAGAGCGGTGTCGGCGTGTTTGTTGGCGTCGCGGCGGATGTTGCGGATCGCCACGCGGGCATCTTCGGCCATTTCCTTCACACGAGCCACAATCTGCTTGCGGCGTTCGGTCGAAAGGGGTGGCACGTTCAGCCGGATCACGCGGCCATCGTTATTGGGGGCCAACCCCACATCGCTCGCCTGAATCGCCTTGCCGATTTCACTGAGAATCGACTGATCGAACGGCTTGATCATAATCTGCTGCGGCTCGGGAACACTCACTGTCGCCAACTGCTTGATGGGAGTCGGTGATCCGTAGTATTCCACTCGAATGGAATCAACGAGACTGGCGTTCGCCCGGCCTGTTCGCAAACCCACCAACTGGTCTTGCAGCACCTGTGCAGCCTTGTCCATACGTTCTTCAGCATCCAGTAGAATTTCGTCGGGATCCATGAAAGTGCCTCTCAAAAGCTTGGGCATCCAAAGTTGATCAGAACCAGAACTTCAGAGAATACTCTTTTATGTGACTGGCGGAAAGTCGCCAGCCCGTGCTTCGACATGCAGACCAAACTCAGACCGTCGACAAGGCTTACGGCTGGGTGGCTGGGGTCAAACGTCCTCGTTTGCCCCCAGAACGATTGATGTTCACTGCTCGTCGCATTCATGCTGGTGAACTCGATTGACCTGGGGGCGGATGCAGACATCCGACCCCAACCACCCAATCACGTTGCTACACGGTTACACAAAAACCGGATTTCTTGACGCTCAGATGCAGTTTTCTAGCTGGAAAACATCAAGGCATGACATGCACGACCATCACGTCGTGATATTCCTGGTTCCAGTCCGAGTTTCCGACCAGAACAAGCTTACTGCCCGATGAGAGCAGGCCATGCTCTTTGCCGTAATTGGCAACGAAGGCCAGAAGTTCACTGGGTGGGTACTTGACCGCTTCCGTCGCGAGGGGCGTGACCCCCCAATAGAGCTTCATCCGGCGGGCAATTTCCGGTCGATCTGTCAGAGCGAGAATCGGAACAGTCCCGCGCTGCCGCGAAAGTGCCATGGCGGTTTTGCCGCCGCGAGTGGCAACCACAATCAGGTTCGCTCCCAGTTGCTCGGCGGCATTGCCCGCACCACAAACCACCGCCTCAGTAATGGCTGTGGCCCGATTACGGGGAAGAGCCAGCTTGTCGACGAACTTGTGAGGATCAAGCAGCCGCTCGGCATGTCCGGCAATGCGGCTCATCATCGAAACCGCCGCGACGGGATGATCACCCACAGCAGTCTCGCCCGAAAGCATCACGGCATCGGTTCCATCGAGGACGGCATTTGCGACGTCCGTCGCTTCAGCCCGCGTGGGAAGTTCATTTTTCTGCATACTGTCGAGCATTTGTGTCGCTGTAATGACAGGAATTCGATGCTCGTTGCACAGGCGGATAATCCGCTTTTGAAGCACGGGAACGCGATCCACATCGGCTTCCACACCCAGATCGCCGCGGGCCACCATGACGGCATCCGTCTCACCGATAATCGCTTCCAGATCATTAATCGCCTCGACTTTCTCAATCTTGGCGACAATCCACGGAGGCGTCGTCGTGGGATGCTCGGCAATCACCTTCCGCAGATCTCGCAAATCCTGGGCGGAACGCACGAAGCTCAAGCCGATATAGTCGAGCTGATGATCCAGGGCCCATTGCAGATCTTCGCGATCTTTGAGTGTCAACGAAGGTGTGCTCAGCGCCACACCAGGAAGATTCACCCCTTGTTTGGAGCGGATCATGCCAGCCTGGGTGACTTCGCAAACCACCTTGCCCGCGCTGGCATCCTGCTCGAGAACCTTCATGGAGACCGTTCCATCGGCGAGCAGCACACGGTCGCCAGGCCTCAGATCGTCGATCAGTTGCTCATAGGTGCAGGTCAACTGGTTGTCTGTACCGGCGGAAACCTGTCTGACGAATTCAAACTTGGCACCGTACCGGCAGCGAATACCATCTTCTGGCAATAGGCCCAGACGAATCTTGGGGCCGGAAAGATCACCAAGCACGCCAATCGGTGTGCCAAGTTCGACTGAGATTTTCCGAATCGAATCCAGCACCCCTTCGAGAATGTCGTACTTGGCATGAGCAAAGTTCAACCGGAAAATATCAACTCCGGCAATGGCCAGCTCGCGAAGTTTTTCAGGAGTTGAGCAGGCAGGACCAACTGTCGCGATAATCTTGGTTTTTGCAAACGGTGTTTCGGAACGAAGGACATAAGACATATCTGGAACTTCCTCATGGGCCAGGGATGAAAACGAGCAACCCCCTGAAGAGTCGAAAGATGAGCGTTTAAAGCGGCAGGATAGCACATCCGGAGAAATTCGCGCAGTCCGGGAAGCTCGCCATTTGCTCGATTTTCACGGAGATCTGTCAGGTACGGTATTCGCTTAACAGAATTGTCAGAATCATTTCGACCGAGTTGCAAAGTGCCGCCCTGTTCGATCAGCTTCCAGCAGATGACCGGTTTTCGCCCAGATTGATCAATTTTTGTCGTTTCCCTTTTGTCGTTTCCGTTAGTAAGCGGCACTGACCGGCTGGCCCCAGGGAACTCCCTTCTTTGTAGAAACGGCCTTGGGCGATCGTCACCGGGTGAATTGCAAAAACAAGAATGTATGGTGGTGCAGAATCATGCCTCAGACGAAGCGGAGAATCACATCGATCAACCTGGTCCTCGTGATCGTTTTACTGGCTGTCAACGGGTTTGTCACCAGTGTGAATATTGGTCGGCTGTTCGATGCCCAGCGGGATGTCTCGCACACTTTTGAAGTGCTCAGATTGCTGGCCAATCTGCAGGAAGAAATGGTGACGTTTGAATCGAGTTGCCGGGGTTTTGTCATCGCCAGAGAATCGACATACCTCGATAGTGGCCTCGTCGCGCTCGAGCAGCTCCCTCGAACTTATGCGAACCTCTCTGATCAACTGGCCGATAATCCCGAGCAAACCCGACGTTTGGTCGAACTGGCACCAATCATTGCCGAAAGACTTGGAGTCGCCGCCAATGCCATTCAGGTCTTTATTGAATCTGGGGAATCGGAACTGATGAAGATTGCCCGGACAGGCCGAGCCCGGGTACAGATGGATGAAATCCGCTCGCGAGTGGCAGAGATGGTCAACGCCGAAAGGACATTGCTGGATCAGCGTTCGGCAGGTGTCGAATTCAATTACTATGTGGCCATCATGACGACCTTACTGGCCGTGCTGATCTCAACAGGAGTCGCGATTGGTGCCTGGAGATCAATCGATCAGGAACTCGCCGCCAGAATTGTGGCGGAGCAGTCGGCCCGTCTGACGAGCGAAAACTTTCGTGTCACAATCCACAGCGTGGACGATGCCCTCGTAACGACTGACGCCCATGGCCGCATCACCTTGATGAACGATGTGGCCAAATCGCTCATTCAGGTGAGCGACGATGTCCTGGGTCAACCTGTCGATCAGATCTTTCAGATCATGGCCGATTCGGCGACAAAAACCACAGAGCATCCTGTGCATCAGGTCCTGCGAACTGGACAGAAACTGGCTGCCAAAGAAACCAACTGGCTCATCCGGGCCGATGGGACACGAGTTGCCGTCGATGATAGGGCTTCGCCCATTCGTAACGCCAAAGGGAAGCTTCAGGGAACAGTTCTCGTCGTGCGGGATATCTCCGAAAAGCTCAAGGCGGCACAGGCCATTCGACGTCGTGATGAGCGTTTTCGCAGAGTGTTCGACAGCAGTCTCGTCGGCATGGCACTGTGCAACAAGGATGGTCGCATCATTGATGCCAACGAAACGTACCTGGAAACAATTGGCTACTCGCGCGAAGGGCTCTATAGCGCCGATCTGAGTTGGGGCGACATCACTCCCACACAGTTTTCCGGATTAGATACCGGCGCCTGGGAAGAGTTACGAGCCACAGGTCGCTGCCGCCCATTCGAGAAGGAGTTTATCGCACAAAACGGCATGCGGGTTCCAGTGCTGATTGCCGCTGTCAAATTGCTCGACGACGAGGAAAGTGAGGTGGCGATTTACACCGTCAACCTGTCACAACTGCGGGCTGCCGAACAGCGCTATCGCATGCTCACGAATGCCTCGCCACAGATCGTCTGGATTGCCCGGCCCGGCGAAGACAATCTTTACTGCAATGACCGCTGGTACGAATACACAGGGCTGACACCCGAAGAAACCCGTGGTATGGGCTGGCTCCGCGCTGTCCCAATGGAATATCAGGAGCAGGTCGCGCGTGAATGGTCGACAGCCTCCCGCAAGCCGGAAACCTGCGAGTTCGAACTTCCACTCCGCGGACGAGATGGATTGAGCCGCTGGCATTTATTGCGAGGGGTTCCGCAGATCAACAGCGATGGCGTCGTGGTAGAAATGATCGGCACCATGACCGACATCGACGCGCTGCGTCAGGCTCAACAGGAACTTGAACTGGCAGACCGCAGGAAGGATCTGTTTCTCGCCACATTATCGCACGAATTGAGAAACCCACTGACACCGATTTCCAATGCTCTGGAAGCCTGGCGGGCTGCAGGTCTATCTGCCGGAGAACTGACCGAAGTGCGTGAGATGCTCAGTCGCCAGACAAAGCAGATGGTGCGTCTGATCGACGATCTGCTGGATGTCTCTCGCATCAGTGGTGGAAAAATCCAGTTAAAACCAGCCATTCTTGATCTTCGTGAATGTATCAAGACTTCGATTGAAGTCGCCCAGCCACTGATTCAACAGGCGGGTCATCAGTTGACCACCGACTTGCCGAACGAACCGGTCTGGATTAAAGCCGATGCCACACGCATTGTGCAGATCATCGCCAATCTGCTGAACAATGCCGCCAAGTACACCGATCCCCAGGGCAGGATTCATCTCCAGGTGGTGCCGTTTGAGCACCAAGTGGAAATTCAGGTCGTTGATAACGGCGCAGGAATCCCGGCACACATGCTGGAACAGATCTTCGGCATGTTCGAGCAGGTGGGAAGTTCGCTCGATCGTGCTCAAGGGGGTTTAGGGATTGGCCTGACGTTGGTTCGCTCACTGGCAGAACTGCATGGCGGAAGTGTAGTGGCCTTCAGCGAAGGACTCGGCAAAGGAAGTCGCTTTACGATCACTTTGCCCCGGTCTGCTGCACCTCTCGCCAAGGATCCTCCCGTTAATAACAGTTCCAGCGAGCAGCCTGAGAATTCTGCGAAGGCAAACACCTCGCTTTCAGTCAGTCATGATGGGACATCCACCCAGGTCGAGACCTCGAATACCAACGGAAATGTTCAGGATCAGACGTCCGAACAGCCGTCGGGCAACTTACGCATCATAATCGTTGATGATGTCGCTGCCAGTGCAAAAACTCTCGGGATGATGCTGCGCGCGATTGGACAGCCTGCGGAAATCTGTCTCGATGGCCACGAAGCCATTGAACGAATTATTGCCAATCCTCCCGATCTGGTCTTTCTGGATATCGCCATGCCCGGGATTGATGGTTATCAGGTGGCCCGACAGATTCGCGCACAATGCCCCCAGCGGCCAGTCCTGGTGGCACTCACTGGTTTTGGACAACCTGATGATCGTCAGCGCACGCAGGCCGCAGGCTTCAATCAGCATTTGACGAAACCCACCAGCCTTGACTCTCTGCGGGCACTCCTTAAGCATTATGGAAGTTTGGAGCGGCCAGGTGAGTCAGCCAGAAGTGATACTCATGCGGACTGAACTCGTGTGGACGGAACCAGTGCGGACTAACCTGTGATGAATGGTCATTTCTTCCTGCCCTGAGGATCACTGCGAGTGACGACCGCTCCACTGCATGAGTTTCCTACACCCGCGCGCATTGCCAGACAGATCCGCCTGTTCGCAAGGCAATTTCCAGTCACCATCAGCTTCATGCTGTTGTCGGCAATACTGTTTCTGCTCACCTTGATTGCCGGAGGGGAATCGACCGAGAGCCAATCCCGGAACTGGGGTGCGATTTCGACACTCAGTTTCTTTCGGGAAGTCGAACCACAGATCTGGAAAAATGTTACCCCCGAGTTGTATGGGCCCTTTGAATTATGGAAGGGAGAATGGTGGCGATTGCTGGTGACAGGCTTTCATCATGGTGATCCTGTCCACCTGACCTTGAATCTGATGGTACTGGCATTTCTGGGCCCGCTGGTGGAACAACGCCTGGGTAAAATCTCTTTCAGCCTGTTCTTCATCTTCTCGACTGTCTTTTCCGTCTGTGCCGAACTCTTCTGGGGTGAGAATGTTGTCGGGATCTCGGGTGGCCTCTTTGCACTCCTGGGTTATCTCGTGATCGCACGACTTCGAGACGAAGAACTCGCCCGGCAACTCCCCGATGAACGCTGGATTTTCTACCTGCTGATGGCTGCGGTGATGGCCGGCTTATCGGCTCTGGAGATTCTGAACATCGGAAATACCGCTCATGTCAGCGGCTTGCTCGTGGGAGTCGCCTGGGCTGTTATCAATCCCTGGTCCAAGTCTTGGCGAATGGTCTTCATCGCAACCGCTTTCGTGCTGCTTGTGGCTGCCGGATATGGAGCGGTT
>VFQR01000876.1_pt1 | contig 29118 bp, 23 predicted proteins | sample 3512321 | NCBI WGS metagenome assembly VFQR01 (sample SAMN10412374, study PRJNA504923) | tailings metagenome | isolation source: Relicate 3 Philex TSF1 revegetated site | place: Philippines: Tuba, Benguet | collected 2017-08-29 | reverse complement strand
CGATCTAGGGCAGGCTGGGCCCGGCGTCAAGCAGTCGGCAGCACTCTCCGAGTGCGAGTGCCAAACCCCTGAAATCGCACGATTTTTCCTCTTGCAGGCAACCCGAGGAGCCGTGGCATGCTTTCCATCCGTAGCGGCTCGCCCGCCTGCGGACAGGAACAGGGAAGGAACCCCACGCGGCCCTCTTTGGCCCTCACGACGCAAGGATCGGAGCACGATGGATCTCAGCAGCCTCGAACGCCTCGCCCGTTTTCCCATGCTTCCGGACTGGCGGCTGACCACCGCCGAGCTGCTCTATCACATGCCGGACCATCCCGGCGTGCTGCAGACCTTCATCTGGCAGAAGCACGACCTGGCGCCGCGCTTTCCCGAGCTCGGGAAGTTCCTGGCCTTCTGGAAGCGCGAGATCGAGGCGCCGCTGCATTCGGTCCGCGTGGCCTCCGCGGCGCTGACCCGGCCGGCGGAGCTGCGATACGCGGGCGGACAGTTCACCCTGCACTAGGCTCCTCCTCCAGCGCCCGCGCCGCGCGGTGGCGCTGGAGCAGCCACAGCCCGATTCCGATGGAGGCGGCCAGCAGCACGCCCGCCAGGCCGAGCTGCCAGGCCCCGTCCACCCGGATGCCCTTGCCCAGCAGCGCGAAGACCACCGTCTGCGGCAGGTAGCCGAGCGCCGAGGCGGCCAGGAAGGGCAGCACCGGCAGGGCGATCAGGCCGGCGGCCAGGTTGGTGCCGATGTTGCTGCCCACCGGCAGCAGCCTGAGCGCGAGCGTCGCCCCGAAAGGCTGCGCGGCCAACGCATCCCGCAGCGGGCGCAGCCGGTGGCCGAAGCGGCCGGCGAGGCGCCGTTCCGCCCAGTCGCGGCCGAGCAGCCGCGCCCAGCCATAGCTCGCCGCACAGCCGAGCAGCTGCGCCGCCATCGCGAAGCCGGCGCCAAGCACCGTGCCGAACGCATAGCCACCGAGGAAGGCCACCGTCTGGCGCGGCACGCCGATCCCGGTGAGCGCCGCGCCCGCCAGCACGAAGATCGCCGCGCCCCAGGGGCCGTCGCCGCGCAGGCGGTCCATCCAGGCGGTGCCCGGCACGCCGCCCAGCTCGCGCAGCACCACCCCCCCCGCGACCAGCCCGGCGATCAGCAGCCCGAGCTTGCCGAGCGCGCGCCACCGTCCCGGCCGCGCGGCGCTCAGCGCGGCACCTCCGGCCCGGGCAGCGGGATCGGTTCGGCCGCCGGCCGCTTCCAGCGCCGGCGGAGCCAGATCACGCCGAGCAGGTCGAGGAAGCTCACCGCCAGCCGGTCAAGCGTGCCGTAGTTGGACCGGCCGCGGGTCCGAGGCCGGTGATTGACCGGCTCGCTCACCACCTGCGCCCCGGCGCGCAGCGCCAGCGCCGGGAGGTAGCGATGCATGTGGTCGAAGCGGGGGAAGTCGAGGAACAGCGCTCGGGGAAACACCTTCAGCCCGCAGCCGCTGTCCGGCGTCGCATCGCCCAGCAGCCGGGCGCGCACCACATTGGCGATGCGGCTGCTGATGCGCTTCACGCCGCTGTCCTTCCGCGTCACGCGATGGCCGGCGACCAGCACCGTCCCGGCCTCGGCCCGGGCGCGGGCCCAGAGCGCCGGGATGTCGGCCGGGTCGTTCTGCCCGTCCCCGTCCAGCGTCGCGATCCAGGGCGCCCGGGCCGCGAGGATGCCGCTGATCACGGCCGCCGACTGGCCGCAGGACAGGGGATGGCGCAGCGCCACCAGCGGAAAGCGCGCCTGCGCCGCGCCGAGCACCGCGCCGGTCCCGTCCGCCGAGCCGTCATCCACGCAGATGATCTCGAACGGCGTCCCCGCGAGCGCCGCGGCGACTTCCTCCAGCAGCGGCAGGATGTTGGGCGCCTCGTTCCGCATCGGGATCACCACCGAGAGCAGTGGCGCATCGGGCAGGAGAGCGCTCCGGGCCGGCCCCGAGGCGAGGTCGGAGGCGAGGTCGGGGGCCATGCCGCGCGGGGTAGCAGCGGCGGCAACGCGCGACAAGCAGGGCTCCCGCCTGCGCCGCGGTGGTTGCGCACCGCCGCGCACCCTATCATGTCAGCGCCATGCCCTTGGATGCGCGTTCCCTGACCCTGGCCCCCCCCTTGGCCGAAGCGACGCACCCCGCCCGGCGCGATGCGCGCGCCGTCGCCGGGTGGCTGCTCGGCGTGGCGGGCCTCGTCTGGATCATGGTGGCGATCGGCGGGGCGACGCGGCTGACCGGCTCCGGCCTCTCCATCATGGAATGGGCGCCGCTCTCGGGCGCGCTGCCGCCGATGAGCGAGGCGGAGTGGACGCGCCTCTACGAACTGTACCGCACCATCCCGCAATACGCCCTGGTCAACCAGGGCTTCGGGATCGAGGGCTTCCGGCGGATCTTCTGGCTGGAGTGGATCCATCGCCAATGGGGCCGGCTGATCGGGCTGGCCTTCTTCGCGGGGCTGGTGTGGTTCTGGGCGCGCGGGCGCATCCCGGCGGGCTACAAGAGCCGCCTGATCGCCCTGCTGTTCCTCGGCGGGCTGCAGGGGGCGGTCGGGTGGTACATGGTCGCCTCCGGCTTCGAGGCCGGGCGGACCGAGGTCTCGCCCTACCGGCTGGTCATCCATCTGGGCCTCGCGCTGGTGATTTTCGGCGCGCTGCTCTGGACGGCGCTCGACCTGCTGCGGCCCGGGCGTGATGCGCCGGTGGATGCCGGCGCGGCGCGGACCTGGGTTCGGCTGGCCTGCGCGGCGCTGGTGCTGGCGATGCTCGCCGGCGGCTTCGTCGCCGGGTTGCGCGCCGGGCTCAGTTACAACACCTTCCCGCTCATGGATGGTCGCGTGGTGCCGGAGGGCTATGCCGATCTCGCGCCCTGGTGGCGCAACCTCACCGCGAACATCGCGGCGGTGCAGTTCAACCATCGCCTGCTCGCGACCCTCGCCGCGCTCGCCACGCTCGGCGCGGTGATCGCGGCGTGGCGCCTGCCGCCCGGCTTCGCGCGCGGGTCGGTGTTCGCGCTCGGCGGTGCGGTCGCGCTGCAATACGCGCTGGGCGTCGCGACGCTCGTGCATGTTGTCCCTGTGGCACTCGGCACGCTGCACCAGGCGGTCGCCGTGCTGGTCCTGGCCACCGCGCTCACCGCGCTGCACGCGCTGCGCCGATGATGCTCGCCGCGCTCGACCACGCGCTGCTCGATGCCTTGCCGCAGGCGATCAGCGTGGCCGATGCCGAGGGCCGCTTCGTCTTCGCCAACGCCGCCTATTGGGAGCGCGCGGGCATCCCGCCCGAAGCCTGCCCGCCCGGCACCCCGCTGCGCGAGGCGGTGCGCATGCTCGCCTATCGCGGCCTCTGCGGCCCGGGCGACCCGGAGGCGCAGGTCGAGGCCGTGATGGCGGTGGACCGCCGCGTGCCGGGCCGCCGCCTGCACACCACCGCCGACGGCTCCCGCAGCTTCGAGAGCGCGAGCGTGCCGCTGCCGGGTGGCGGCTTCCTGGTGGCGAGCCACGACATCACCGCGATGCTGCATGCGCGGGAGGAGATCGCCGCCCGCGCGAGGCTGCTCGAAAGCACGCTGGCGGGGCTGGCCCGTGGCGTCGCCCGCTTCGACGCCGCGACGCGGCTCGCCTTCTTCAACCCGGCCTATGAGGCGCTGATCGGCCTCGATGGCGGGACGCTGCACAGCGGCATGACGCATGCGGAGATCCTCGCCCTGCTCGACCAGCGCGGCGAGTTCGCGATGGAGGGCGGCCCCGGCGCCTCGGCCGCCGCGATCGAGCGCGCGCTCCACGGCCGTGCCGTCTCGCAGCGCCACCGGCCTTCGGGCGAGGTGCTGCGCTTCGATGCGCAGCCGCGGCCGGAAGGCGGGCTGCTTGTCGAGGTCACCGACATCACCGCGCTGCAGCGCGCGGAGGACGAGGCGCGCCGCCGCGCCGCGCTGCTGGATGGCGTGCTGGCCGCGCTGCCACACGGCGTCTGCGTCTACGGGCCCGACCGCCGCCTGCAGATGTTCAACGCGGCCTACGCCCGGCTTCTGGATGGCGACCCGGCCCGCGTGGGCGAATCGGTGGACGAGGTCGTGGCGCGGCGCCTCGCCAGCGGCGAGTACGACGCACCGACCGCCGCGGCGGTCCTGGCGCGCTACCAGCCCGGTGCCGGCGTGCCGCCGCTGATGCGGCGCATCCGCCCGAACGGCACCGTGCTCGAGAACAACATGGCGCGGCTGCCCGATGGCGGCGTCGTCTCGGTCTTCACCGACGTCACCGCGCTGCACTGGGCCGAGGAAGCGGCGCGCAACCGCGCCGCGCTGCTCGACGGCGTGCTGCGCGCCCTGCCGCACGGCATCTGCGTCTATGGCCCCGACAAGCGCGTCGCGCTGTTCAACGACGCCTATGCGCGGCTGATGGCGGGCGCCGAGGTGGCGATCGGCGAGCATGTCGAGGACATCACCGCGCGCCGGCTGGCGCAGGGCGAGCTCGACGCGGACTATATCCGCGAGGTGCGCGAGCGCATGGCGCGCGGCGAGCTGGAGCGCGAGATGGTGCGCGTGCGCCCGAACGGCACCGTGCTCGCCGTGCGCGAGGCGCAGCTGCCGGAGGGCGGCTACATCGCCGTCCTCACCGACGTCACCGCGCTGCACCGCGCGGAGGCGGCGCTGCGCGAGCGGGCGGAGATGCTGGACGCGGTGCTGGAGGCCCTGCCGGAGGGTGTCGTGGTCTATGGCCCCGACCGCCGCGCGCGCATGAGCAACCCGGCCTATCGCCGAATCATGGGCGACACCGCCGCGCAGCCGGGCGAGCTGTTCGACGAGGTGATCCAGCGCCGTGTCGAGGTCGGCGAGATGTCGCAGGCGACGGCGGATGCGCTGATCCGCCGGCGCCAATGGGAGCATCCGGACGCGTCCGGGCCGCACCGGCGGATGCGGCGCGACGGCACCGCGATCGTGACCCGCGCCGGGCGGCTGCCGGATGGCGGGCACATCACCGTGGTGAGCGACGTCACCGCCCTGCACCGCGCCGAGGAGGAGCTGCGCCGCCGCGCCGCCATCCTGGAGGCGAGCTTCGCCAGCATGCGCCACGGCATCGCGATCTTCGGCCCCGATCGCCGGCTGCTGGCCTCCAACGACCGGGTCTGGGACCTCGCCGGCATCCCGCCGCACCCGCCCGGCACCGACTATGACGCGCTGATCGACGCACAGGTCGCCGCCGGCCACTTCACGGCGAAGCAGGGCCTGGCCGCCAAGACGCTCGACCGGAGCCGGCCGCAGCGCGCGGTGCGCAGCGACCAGCACGGCCGCATCCTCGAAATCCTCTCCGACCCGACGAGCGATGGCGGCTTCACCGTCACCTTCAGCGACGTCAGCGCGCTGCACCGCGCTGAGGCAGAGCTGGAGCAGCGCGCGGCGATGCAGGCGGCGATGCTCGGCACGATCCGCCACGGCATCATTCTCTACGGCCCCGATCGGCGCGTGCAGGCCACCAATGCCAAGACCTTCGAGCTGACCGGCATCCGCCCCGAATCGGCGCGGCCCGGCCGTCCGATGGACGAGCTGCTCGACGAGCAGGTCGCCGATGGCGAGATGACGCCCGAGCAGGCCGCGGCGATGAAGGCGTTCGACCGCAGCCGGACCGTGCGCTACGGGCGCAACCGGCCGGATGGGCGCGTGCTCGAGATCATCTCGGAACCGGTGCACACCGGCGGCTACGTCATCACCTACAGCGACGTCACCGAGGACCGCGCGATCCGCGCCGAGCTGGAAGCCGCGCGCCAGGCGGCGGAAGCGGCCTCCCAGGCGAAGTCCCGCTTCCTCGCCACGATGAGCCATGAGCTGCGCACCCCGCTGAACGCGATCATCGGCCTGTCCGACGCCATCGCCGCCGAGCGGGAGAAGCCGCGCGCGGACGAGTTCGCCGCGATGATCAACGAGGCCGGGCGCCACCTGCTCGCGCTCGTGGACGACATCCTCGACGTCGCGCGCAGCCAGACCGGCGCGCTGAGCGTGGCGGAGGCGCCCTTCTGCTCGGTCGAGATCATCAAGGCCGCCGTGGAGGCCGCGCGCCCCGCGGCGGAGGCGGCGCAGCTCGCCCTCGGCGTCGAGATCGCGCCGCACCTGCCGCTGCTGCGCGCCGATGCGCAGCGGTTGCGCCAGGTGCTCGACAAGCTTCTCTCCAACGCCGTGAAGTTCACCCCCGCCGGCGGCCGCGTGACGGTGACGGCACAGGAGGAGGGCGGCGGCATCGCGATCCGCGTCGCCGATACCGGCATCGGCATCCCGCCCGAGGAGCGCGAGCGGATGTTCGAGCCCTTCACCCAGCTCGACGCCTCGCTGGCGCGGCGCTTCCAGGGCTCGGGCCTCGGCCTGCACCTGGCGCGCACGCTGGCCACCGCGCTCGGTGCGACGCTGACGCTGGAGGACCCCCAGGGCCCCGGCATCGTCGCGGTGCTGCGCTTCCCGCCCGACCGCGCGCTGCGTGAATCGAACCCCAAGGAATCCTGACGTGACCGACGCGCTGGCTGCCACCGACACGCTGTTCTTCTCCACGCTGGACCGCGCCGCCGCCGAACGCATCACGCGCGAGGCGGCGCGCGGCGCCGAGGATGGCGAGCTGTTCCTCGAGCACCGCGAGAGCGAGGCGATCAGCCTGGATGACGGCCGCATCCGCTCGGCGAGTTTCGACGCGATGCGCGGCTTCGGCCTGCGCAGCGTCGCCGGGGAGGCGGCGGGCTACGCGCATGCGGCCGAGCTGTCCGAAGCCGCGCTGGCGCGCGCGGCGGAGACGGTGAAGGCGGTGGCCGCGGGCCATTCCGGCACGCTCGATGTCGCGCCGCGCGCGACCAACCGGCAGCTCTATTCCGACCTCAACCCGCTCTCCGCGATGGATTTCGCCGCGAAGACGGCGCTGCTGCAGGAGATCGACGCCTTCGCCCGTGCCCGCGACCCCCGCGTGAAGCAGGTGATGGCGAGCATCATCGGCGAATGGCAGGCGGTGCAGATCCTGCGCGCCGATGGCCGGCGCGTCGCGGACCTTCGCCCGCTGGTGCGCTTCTCGGTCTCCGTCGTCGTCGAGCAGGACGGGCGACGCGAGACCGGCAGCTTCGGCACCGGCGGCCGCTTCGCCTATGACCGCGTGCTGAACGAGGCGAGCTGGAAGGCCGCGGTCGAGGAGGCGCTGCGCCAGGCCATCGTCAACCTCGACAGCGTCCCCGCGCCGGCGGGCGAGATGGAGGTCGTGCTCGGCCCGGGCTGGCCCGGCATCCTGCTGCATGAGGCGATCGGGCACGGCCTCGAAGGCGATTTCAACCGCAAGAAGACCTCCGCCTTCGCCGGGCTCCTCGGCCAGCGCATCGCCTCGCCAGGTGTCACGGTGGTGGATGACGGCACGATCCCGGACCGCCGCGGCTCGCTGACGGTGGATGACGAAGGCACGCCGACCAACCGCACCGTGCTGATCGAGGACGGCATCCTGGTGGGCTTCCTGCAGGACCGGCAGAATGCCCGGCTGATGGGCGTCGCCCCCACCGGCAACGGGCGCCGGCAGAGCCACGCCCACATCCCGATGCCGCGCATGACCAACACGGTGATGCTGAACGGCACGCATGATCCGGGCGAGATCTTCGCGAGTGTGAAGCGCGGCATCTACGCCAAGAATTTCGGCGGCGGGCAGGTGGATATCACCTCGGGGAAATTCGTGTTCAGCGCCTCCGAGGCGTATCTGATCGAGGACGGCAAGCTGGGCGCGCCGGTGAAGGGCGCCACGCTGATCGGCAACGGGCCGGATGCGCTGACCAAGGTGGCGATGGTCGGCAACGACATGGGGCTCGACCCCGGCATCGGCACCTGCGGCAAGCAGGGGCAGGGCGTGCCGGTCGGGGTGGGGCAGCCGACGCTCAAGATGACAGGGCTGACGATCGGCGGCACGGCGGTGTGAGGGCCATTGCTGCGATGCAGCATCAGGATTAGCGTGCCCGCATGCCCGACGCCCCAGCGCCCACCGAGACCGCCACCGGGCTCGCCGCGCTGGAGGCGAGGCTGCGCGACGACCTGCTGCTTCTCAACCTGCCGGCGCGGCCGTGGGTGCCGCAGCGCGAGCCGGATCTGCTCGATGTGCTCATCGTCGGGGGCGGGCTGAACGGGCTCACCGCGGCGGCCGCGGCGCGGCTGATCGGCCTGCGCGTGCTGGTGCTGGACCGCGCGCCGGAAGGCGCGGAAGGGCCCTGGATCACCAGCGCGCGCATGCGCACGCTGCGCACGCCGAAGGACCTCGCGGGCCCCGCGCTCGGCTTGCCCGCGCTGACCTGCCGTGCCTGGTTCGAGGCGCAGCACGGACGCGCGGCCTGGGAGGCGATGGAGCGCATCCCGCGCGCAATGTGGATGGACTACATGGTCTGGTACCGGCGCGTGCTGGACCTGCCGGTGCGCAACGGCGTGGAGGTCACGCTGGTCCGCCCGCAGGGCGCGGCACCGGTGCTGGTGGAGACGGCCTCGCACGGCACCTTCCGGGCCCGGCGGGTGATCCTCGCGAACGGGATCGACGGGCTCGGCGGGCCCGTGGTGCCGGCGGCGGTCACCGGATTGGATCGCCGCTTCTGGGCGCATTCCTCCGACGTGATCGACATGGGCGCGCTGCGCGGGAAGCGCGTGGGCGTCGTCGGCGCCGGCGCCTCCGCGATGGACAATGCGGCGAGCGCGCTGGAAGCCGGCGCGGCGCGGGTGGACCTGCTGATCCGCCGCGCCGAGATGCCGCGCACCGACAAGTTCACCGGCAGCGCGAGCAAGGGCATGACGCTCGGCTTCCTCGACCTGCCGCCCGAGGACAAGTGGCGCTTCTTCCGGATTGCCAATGCCGTGCAGTTGCCGGCGCCGCGGCAATCCGTGCTGCGCGTCTCCCGCCACGCCAAAGCCCGCTTCCATTTCGCCAGCCCGATCCTGCGCGCCGAGGCGGATCGCGGCGCGCTGCGGGTGGTGACGCCGCGCGGCGCGCTGCGGCTCGATTTCCTCATCCTCGCCACCGGCTTCGCCATCGCGCCGGAGACGCGGCCGGAGCTTGCCGCGATCGCGCCGCATATCCGCAGCTGGGCCGACAGCTACACAGCGCCGCCGGGCGAGGAGGATGCGGGGCTCGCCGCCTCGCCCGATCTCGGGCCGGGGTTCGAATTCCGCGAGCGCGTGCCGGGTGCCTGCCCGGGGCTGGAGCGCATCCACTGCTTCTCCTTCCCCGCGGTGCTGACGCACGGCAAGATGACGAGCGGCGTGCCCGCCGTCAGCGACGGTGCGCGCCGGATGACGGAGGCGATCGCGCGCAGCCTCTTCGTCGAGGATCGTGTGCAATTCCTGGCTGCCTTCGAGGCGTATGGAAGGCCGGAGCTGCTCGGCGACGAATGGCGGCCCTGGGAAGGGCCGATGGAGGATGAGAGCGATGCCGCAGCCTGAGCTCCTGGTGTTCTACGGCATCTCGAGCCCCTGGGCCTATTTCGGCGCGCCGCGCGTGCGCGCGATCGCGGCGCAGCATGGCGCGCGGGTGGTGCTGCGGCCGATCCGCGTGATCGAGGCGAATGGCGGCATCCCGCTCCGCACCCGCGCGCAGCCCCGGCAGGACTACCACGCGCTGGAACTGGCGCGCTGGCGAGAGCACCTCGGCATGCCGTTGAACCTCAAGCCCCGCTTCTATCCCTGCCGCACCATCGAGACCGCGGCGCAGGCGGTGATCGCGGTGCAGGAAGCGGGGCTCGACGCACAGGCCTTCACCTTCGCGATCCAGCGCGGCCTGTGGGCCGAGGAACGCGACATCGCCGATGTCGAGACGCTGCGCGAATTCGCGCGCGCGACGGTGGGGGAGGAGAGTGCGGCGCTCGTGCGCGACCCCGCGCTGCCACGACACGTGGCGCAGTGGCACGCCAATCTGGCCGAGGCGGAGCAGCGCGGCATCTTCGGCACGCCGACCTATGTCCTCAACGACGAGCTGTTCTGGGGCCAGGACCGGCTGGACTTTCTTGAGCGCGCCCTGGCGAAGGCTGCCGCATGAGCCTCGCCCACGAAGATCCGGCGCTGATGGCCCGCGCCGCGGCGCTGCATGCGCGCGCGGTGGTCTTCGATGGCCTGTCCACCTGCAACTGGAGCCGGACCATCTTCGAGGAGATGCGGCAGGGCGGCGTCACCGCCGTCAACTGCGCCTCCATCCTTTGGGAGGATCTGCGCGGCGGGCTGGATCACATCACCTTCTGGCGGCGCACGCTGGAGGAGAACGCCGATATCCTCCGCCCGGTGCGATCGGTCGCCGACATCCACGCGGCGAAGGCGGAAGGGCGCACCGGCATCAGCATCGGCTGGCAGAACATCTCGCCCATCGAGGACCGGCTGGACGACATCGCGATCTTCAAGACGCTCGGCGTCAACACCATGCAGCTCACCTACAACACGCAGAATTATGCGGGGGCGGGTTATCTCGAACTGACCGATTCCGGCCTGACGGGTTTCGGCCGGGAGGTCGTGCATGAGATGAACCGCGTCGGCGTGCTGTGCGACCTCAGCCATGTCGGCGAGAAGACCAGCTTCGACACCATCGCCTGGTCGAGGCAGCCGGTCTGCATCAGCCACATCCTGCCGCGCGCGCTGCACGACGTGCCCCGCAACAAGACCGATGCGCTGCTGGCCACCTGCGCCGAGCGCGGCGGGATCATCGGCATCAGCCTCTTCGCGCCCGGCCTGCGCGCCGGCAACGACGCGAGCGTGGAGGACTATATCGACGCGATGGCGCATGTGATCGCGCTCGTCGGCGAGGATCATGTGGGCCTCGGCTGCGACTTCAGCCTGGATCATCCGCGGCCCGGTCCCTATCAGCTCTACGCCAGCCGGGACAAGGGCTACGCCCGCAACCTGACGGAGTTCGCGACGGCGAAGATCAGCAAGCCGCGCGGCATCCAGCGCATCCACGACATCCCGCACATCACCGCCGCGATGCTGCGGCGTGGATGGAGCGAGGCCACCATCCTCAAGCTGCTCGGCGGCAATTGGCTGCGCCTGCTGGAGCAGGTCTGGAGCCCCAAGCCATGACGACACGCCGTTCCATCCTCGCCGCCGGTCTTTCGGCGGCCGCGCTGCCCGCGCTCGGGCAAGGCTGGTCGCCGACACGGCCGGTGCGGATCATCATGCCCTTCCCGCCGGGACAGGGCAGCGACATCCTGATGCGGCTGCTGGCGGAACGGCTGCAACCGCTGCTCGGCCAGCCCGTGGTGGTGGAGAACCGCGCCGGCGCCGGCGGCACGGTCGGCATGGAATACACCGTGACGCAGCCGGCGGACGGCACCACCATCGTGATGGGCGGTAGCGGCCCGACGACGATCGCGCCGAGCCTGTTCCCGCGCCTCGGCTACGATTCCACGCGCGACCTCACGCCGATCTGCCTGATCGCGTCCGTCCCGCAGCTTTTCATCGTCAACAACGACTTTCCGGTGCGGACCATCCAGGAGCTGATCGCGCGGGCGCGCGCGAATGCCGGCGGCATCTTCTTCGCCTCCTCCGGCAACGGCACGACGCAGCACCTGAACGTGGAGCTCTTCGCGACGCTGACCGGCACGCGGCTGACGCATGTGCCCTATCGCGGCTCCGGCCCGGCGCTGGCGGACCTCGTCGCGGGCCAGGTGCCCTTCATGTCGGACACGCTGGCGGCGGTGACGGAGGTGGTGCGGCAGGGCCGCGTGCGCGCGATCGGCGTGACCTCCGCGCAGCGCTCACCCTTCTTCCCGGATGTGCCGACGATCGCGGAGCAGGGCGTTGCCGGCTATGAATCCGTGGGCTGGATCAGCCTGCTCGGCCCGCGCGGCCTGCCCGACCACATCGCGGCGCGCATCGAGCAGGAGGTCGCGAAGGTGCTGGAGCAGCCGGAGTTCCGGCAGCGCCTGGCGGACCAGGCCTTCACGCCCACCTTCCTGGATCGCCGCGCTTTCGCCGCCTTCATTGTCAGCGAGACCGCGAAATGGCGCCAGGTCGTGCAGGCGGCGAACGTCAAGGTGGACTGATCTCAGGCGCACGAAGGCTTCACCTTCGTGCCCTCAGTCACCGGCGCGCGCGTCCGCGCGCTTGGCTTCGCGCCACTTGGCGCGGCGGCCATTCGGCCGCTCGGCCCGCTCCGCGGGCCGCAGGTCGGACCTTCGTGCGGCTGATATGGCACGCTTCACAATGCCGCGCGCGGACGGCAGCGCGCGGCCGATCTGCGTTACCACTCCACGCGGGAGGGTGACGCATGCGGCATGGATTCGCGGTTCTGCTCGCAGCGCTTCTCGCCTTCGGCGCGCGCGCCGAGACCATCTCCATCTCCTGCAGTGCGCTCGGCATCGAGGCGCGGCTCTGCCGCGAAGGCGCCGAAGCCTGGGCAGAACGAAGCGGGCACGAGGTGCGCCTGGTCTCCACGCCGAACAGCGGCACCGAGAGGCTGGCGCTCTACCAGCAGCTTCTCGCCGCGCGATCGCCGGATATCGACGTGTTCCAGGTGGATGTGGTGTGGCCGGGCATCCTGGCGACGCATCTGCTGGACCTTGCCGGCAAGGTTGATACGGACGGGCACTTCGCGGAAATCGTGCGCAACAACACGGTGGACGGCAAGCTCGTCGCCATGCCGTGGTTCGCCAATGCCGGCATGCTCTACTACCGCCGCGACCTGCTGGACGGGCCGCCCGACACCTGGGAGGCGCTGACGGAGGATGCGCGGCGCGCGATGCAGGCGGCACGCGCGCGCGGCAACGGGCGCATGTGGGGCTTCGTGTTCCAGGGCCGCTCCTATGAGGGGCTGACCGTCAATGGCATCGAATGGCTGGCAAGCCACAATGCCGGGCGGATCGTGGAGCCCGACGGGACCGTCAGCGTCAACAACCCGAGCGCAGTGCGGGCGCTGGCGCTCGCGCGGAGCTGGGTGGGCGAGATCACGCCGATCGGCGTGCTGAACTACGCCGAGGAGGAGACGCGCGGCGTGTTCCAGACGGGCAATGCCGTCTTCATGCGCAACTGGCCCTATGCCTGGTCCCTGCTGAACGCGGAGGACAGCCCCGTGCGCGGCAAGGTCGGCGTGGCCGTGCTGCCGCGGGGCGGCCCCGATGGCGTCCCCGCCGCCGGGCTCGGCGGCGAGCAGCTCGCCGTCTCGCGCTACGCCACGCATCCGGATCTCGCGATCGACCTTGTGCGGCATCTCACGAGCCGCGCGGAGCAGAAGCGCCGCGCCATCGCCGGCGCGCTGCCGCCGAGCATCGAGGCGCTGTACGAGGATGCGGAGGTGCTGGAAGCGAACCCCTTCTTCCGCGAGATGGCGCCGGTGCTGCGCAACGCCGTGGCGCGCCCTTCGGCGGTGACCGGCGTGCGCTACAATCGCGTCTCGGCCGAATTCAGCGCCGCGGTGCACGCCGTGCTGTCGGGCGAACGCACGGCTGAGCAATCGCTGGCGCGGCTGGAGCAGCGGCTGCGGCGCGTCAGCCGGGATGGCCGGTGGTGACCGGCATCGAGCGCCGGCGCCGCCGCACCGCCTGGCTGTTCCTCGCGCCGATGCTGGTGGTGCTGGCCGCCGTCGCGGGCTGGCCGCTGCTGCGCACGGTCTGGTTCGCCTTCACCGATGCGATGCTGTTCGACATGCGATCCTACGGCTTCGCGGGGCTGCTGAACTTCCGCTACCTCGCCACCGATCCCGACTGGTGGCAGGCGGTGTGGAACACGCTGATCTTCGCGACCGTGTCGGTCGCGCTGGAGACCGTGCTCGGCCTGGTCATCGCGCTGGTACTGGATGCGAAGATCCGCGGCCGCGGCGCGCTGCGGGCGGGCATGCTGATCCCCTGGGCGATCCCGACCGTGGTCTCCGCGCAGATGTGGGGCTGGATGCTGCATGACCAGTTCGGCGTGATCAACGCCGTGCTGCTCGCTCTCGGCATCATCGCGGAGCCCTGGGCCTGGGTCGCCGATCCGCGCCTCGCGCTGTGGTCCGTGGTGGCCGTGGACGTCTGGAAGACCACGCCCTTCATGGCGCTGCTGCTGCTCGCCGCGCTGCAGCTCGTGCCGGGCTCGGTCTACGAGGCCGCGCGGGTGGATGGCCTCGGGCCCGTCGGCATGTTCTTCCGCATGACGCTGCCGCTGATCAGGCCGGCACTCGTCGTCGCCATCCTGTTCCGCGCGCTGGACGCGCTGCGCGTGTTCGACCTGATGTATGTGCTGACCGGCAACAGCCCCTCCACCGCGTCCATGTCGGTCTATGCGCGGCAGCAGCTGGTGGATTTCCAGGATGTCGGCCTGGGCTCGGCGGCGGCGACCTTCCTCGTGCTCATCATCGCCGCCTGCGCCGCGCTGATCATCGTCGCGGGTCGGGTGCGCTTCGACACCGGGGGGCGCTGAGCCATGCGGCGCATCGGGCTCTACCTGCTGGTCCTGGTGATCGTGCTCTACACGGTCTTTCCGTTCTACTGGGCCGTCGTGTCCTCGCTGAAGGCGGGGCAGGCGCTGTTCGGCACGGATCTGCTGCCGCCCGATCCCCACTGGGACAATTATGCGTCGCTGTTCCGCAACCAGCCCTTCGGGCGGAACATCCTGAATTCCGTCTTCGTCGCGGGCTCCGTCGTCGCGGTGTCGCTGGCGCTCGGCACGAGTGCCGCCTATGCGCTGGGGCGCGTGCGGTTCCGCGGGCGGACGCTGCTGCTGCTGGTGATCCTCGGCGTCTCGATGTTCCCCCAGGTCGCGGTGCTGTCGGGCATGTTCGAGCTGATCCGCGCGCTCGGCCTCTACAACAACCTGCTGGGGCTGACGCTGAGCTACCTGCTCTTCACCCTGCCCTTCACCGTCTGGATCCTGACGACCTTCATGCGCGAGCTGCCGAAGGAGCTGGAGGAATCCGCGGCGATCGACGGCGCCTCTCCCTTCGTCACGGTCACCCGCATCTTCCTGCCGGTGATGGCGCCGGCGATGGCGACGGCCGGGCTGCTGGCCTTCATCGCCGCCTGGAACGAGTTCCTGTTCGCCCTCACCTTCACCCTGACCAATGAGATGCGGACGGTGCCGGTGGCGATCGCGCTGATCAGCGGCGCGTCCAGCTTCGAGTTGCCCTGGGGGCGGATCATGGCGGCGTCGGTGATCGTGACGGTCCCGCTGATCCTGCTGGTGCTGGTGTTCCAGCGGAAGATCGTCTCCGGCCTCACCGCGGGCGCCGTGAAGGGCTGACCCCCGCCTTTCTTTTCGCGGGATTGCGCGGGACAATGGCGGCGACAGAGGAAACCACCCATGACGCCGCGCGGCCGCCATTTCTTCGCCAATCCGGGCCCGACCAACATCCCGGATTCCGTGATGCATGCCGTCGCCCACGGCACCGTGGATTTCAACGGCCCCGACTTCATGCAGGTGTTCGAGGCCTGCCATGCCGGGCTCAAGCGCGTGCTCGGCACGACGCAGCATCTCTTCATGTACACCGGCTCCGGCCATGCGGCGTGGGAAGCGACGCTCACGAACCTGCTCTCGCCGGGCGACCGCATCCTGGTGATCGAGACCGGCAACTTCTCCGAGGGCTGGGCGCAGATGGCCACCGACCTCGGCATCGAGGTGCAGACGCTCCCCGCCGATTGGCGACGCGGCGCGGATTACGGCGAACTCGCCACGGCGCTGGAAGCGGATCGCGAGCATCGCATCAAGGCGCTCTGCGTCGTGCACAACGAGACCTCGACGGGGATGACGCTGGACCTGCCGCGCATCCGCGGCGTGCTGGATACCACGCGGCATCCGGCGCTCTACCTGGTGGACACCATCTCCTCCCTCGCCTCGATCCCGTTCCGGATGGACGAATGGGGCATCGATGCCGCGGTGGGCGGTAGCCAGAAGGGGCTGATGCTGCCCGTCGGCTTTTCCTTCACTGGCGTGTCGGAGAAGGCGATGGCGGCGCATGCGGCGGCACGCCTGCCGAAGCACTACTTCTCCTGGACCGCGATGCTGAGGCGCAAGCACAGGAGCTTCATCGGCACGGTGCCGATCGCGCTGTTCTATGGCCTGCAGGAATCGCTGCGGCTGATCGAGGAGGAGGGGCTGGAGAACCTCTTCGCCCGGCACCACCGCCTGGCCGAGGCCGTGCGCGTCTGCGTGCGGCATTGGGCGGGCAACAACGGGCCGGAGTTGTTCTGCCTTGCGCCCGAACGCTTCTCCGATTCCGTCACCACGATCCTGATGCCGGAGGGCTACAACGCCGAAGCGCTGCGCGCGCGCGTGGCCACGATGAACGTGGCGCTGGGCGCGGGCCTCGCGCGGCTGGCGGGCAAGGCATTCCGCATCGGGCATCTCGGCGACCTGAACGAGGCGATGGTGCTGGGCACGCTGGGCGCGACGGAGGTGGGCCTGAAGCTGGAAGGCGTGCCGCACGCGCCGGGCGGGGTCTCGGCGGCGATCGCGTATCTGGCGGAGAGCGCCGGGTGATGGGCCGATATACGGATCCCTGATACCTCGCCCACACAATGCGATAGGACAGGCCGCCCCCTCCGGCCTAGATGACCGCCCGGAGAGGAGACCCCATGCCGGCGGAAGAGCCCGTGATGGACATCGCCCATCTCGGCCATGTCGAGCTGCTGACGCCGAAGCCGGAGGACAGCCTCGCCTTCTTCCGCGACGTCATGGGCATGACGGTCAGCGGCCAGGCCGGCGACAGCGTCTTCCTGCGCGGCTGGGACGATTACGAGACGTTTTCGTTGCAGCTCACGGCGTCGGAACGCTCCGGCCTCGGCCACGCCGCCTTCCGCACGCGCAGCGCCGCGGCGCTGGAACGACGCGTGGCGGCGCTGCGCGCGGATGGCTGCGCGGTGACGCGCGTTGACGACAGCGTCGGCCACGGACCGGCCTATCGCTTCCGCGACCCGGACGGGCATGTCTTCGAGCTCTACTGGGAGACGCAATGGTACGAGGCGCCGCCGGACCGCCGGCCCGCGCTGAAGAACCAGGCGGAACGCTATCCCGCGCGCGGCGTCAATGTGCGGCGCATCGATCACTTCAACTGTCTCGCGGTGGATGTCCGCGCCTGCCGCGAATTCTTCCAGCGCAACCTTGGCCTGCGCTGTACCGAGCGGATCGAGCTGGATGACGGCACCGAGGCCGGCATGTGGCTGACCTCCAACAACAAGTCGTACGACTTTGCCTTCACCCGCGAGGCGCACGGCGTCCCCGGCCGCTTCCACCACGTCACCTTCGCGCTGGATTCGCGCGAGGCGATCCTCCAGGCTGCCGACACCTTCCTCGAAGCCGGCGTGCCGATCGAGACCGGGCCGCATAAGCATGCGGTGCAGCAGACCTTCTTCCTCTATGTCTTCGAACCCGGCGGCAACCGCGTGGAGGTCGCGCATGCCGGCGCGCGGCTCATCCTCGCGCCCGACTGGAAGACCATCACCTGGACCGAGACGGAACGGAAGAAGGGCCAGGCCTGGGGCCTCAAGACCATCGAGAGTTTCCACACGCGCGGCACGCCGCCGCTGCCCGACCAGGAGAAGGATTGAGATGGCTGCCAATACCGGGCTCGTCGTCAGCGCCCATTCCGCCGATTTCGTCTGGCGCGCCGGCGGCGCGATCGCGCTGCATGCCGCGAAGGGTTTCGCGATCACCGTGATCTGCCTGAGCTACGGGGAGCGCGGCGAATCCGCCAAGCTGTGGCGCCAGAAGGGCATGACGATGGAGCGCGTGAAATCCTCCCGCGAGGCGGAGGCGAAGCGCGCCGCGCAGGCGCTCGGCGTGCACGACATCCAGTTCTGGGATCTCGGCGACTACCCGATCAACCTGACGAACGAGGCCTTCTTCCGCCTGGTGGATGTGTTCCGCGCGATCCAGCCGAAGTTCATGCTGACGCATTCGGAGAAGGACATCTACAACCACGACCACCCCGCGGTGACCGCCTGGGCGCAGAATGCCCGCATCACCGCGCAGGCGCATGGCCACAAGCCAGAGCAGCCCGTGCTCGGCGCGCCGCCCGTCTTCCTGTTCGAGCCGCACCAGCCCGAGCAGTGCGACTGGAAGCCCGATGTGCTGCTCGGCATCGACAGCGTGTGGGAGAAGAAGCGACAGGCGATCGAGTGCATGGAGGGCCAGGAGCATCTCTGGGAATACTACACCCGCGTCGCCCTGCAGCGCGGCGCGCAGGCCGCGCGCAACTCCGAGAAGAAGATCACCTATGGGGAGGGCTACAAGGCGGTCTTCCCGCATGTCGTGGACACGCTGGCATGAGTTTCCGCACCCCACCCCGCCGCGCCGGTTTCGTGGAATTGCCGGATTGCCGGCTGGCCTATGAGGTCACGGGCGAAGGTCCCGCGATCATTTTCGCGCATGGGCTCGGCGGGAACCTGATGTCCTGGTGGCAGCAGGTGGCGCATTTCGCGCCGCGTTATCGCTGCGTCGCCTTCTCGCATCGCGGATTCTTTCCGTCCTCGGTGCCGGAGGGCGGGCCGGATCCGGCGAAATACGCGGGCGATCTCGCGGCGCTGGTGGATCATCTCGCGCTCGGCGATGTGCGCATCGTGTGCCAGTCCATGGGCGGGATGACCGGCATGGAATACGCGCTGCTGCGGCCGGGGCGGGTGAAGGCGCTGGTGCTCGGCGGCACCACGGGATCGCTGGACCTCAAGGCGATTCCTGGCGCGGCGCCCGCGCATGATGCGAAGGCCACGCGCGCCGATCTGCTGGCGCGCGGCATCAACCCCGCCGCCGGCGCGCGCATGGCGGAGGAGCAGCCCGCGCTGCACCACCTCTACAACCACGTCTATGGCCTGACGACCGGCTTCGACCGGGAGGCGGTGCGCGCGAAGCTGCACGCGGCGCGCAACCGGCCCGCGGCGGATTTCGCGAAGGCCGGATGCCCGGTGCTGTTCCTGCCGAACGACGAGGATGTGGTGTGGCCCTATGACGGCGCGGCGGTTGCCGCCGCCACGCCGAATGCCCGCCACGCCACGCTGCGCCGCGCCGGCCATTCCGGCCATTTCGAGCGCGCGCGCGAGTTCAACGCGCTGGTGGATGCCTTCTTCGACGAGGTCGGCGCGTGAGGCTCGCCGCCGCGCTCGGCCGCTACCGCCACACGGAAGCGATCCTTTCGGGCGCGATCGCGGCGCCCGGCATCACGCTCGATTTCGCGCCGCTGTCCACCGCCAACCGGGCCTTCGCGCCGATGGTGCGGGAGGGCCGCTACGACCTGAGCGAGATGGCGATCGCCACCTTCCTGATGGCGAAGGCCCACGGCAAGCCGCTCGTGCTGCTGCCCGTCGCCGTCGCGGCGCGCTTCCAGGAATCCGCGCTGTTCTGCCTGCGCGACGGCCCGGTGAAGCGGCCCGAGGATCTGCGCGGCCGCCGGGTCGGCGTGCGCTCCTACAGCCAGACCACCGCGATGTGGCTGCGCGGCGTGCTGGCGGAGCGCCACGGCGTGCCCTCCGACTCCGTGCGCTGGATCACCTTCGAGGAGTCGCATGTCGCCGAGGCCGTGGACCCGCCCTGCGCGGAGCGCGCGCCTGATGGCGCCGACCTCACGGCGATGCTGAAGGCGGGCGCGGTGGATGCCGCGATCTTCGGCAACGACCTGCCGGCCGATCCCGCCATCGCCACCGTCTTTCGCGATCCCGCCGCCGCGGGCGAGGCCTTTCGGGCCGCGCATGGCTTCGTCCCGGTGAACCATCTCGTCTGCGTGCGGCGCGACCTGGCCGAGCGGCAGCCCGAGATCCTCGCCGCGCTCGACGCCATGTTCCGCCAGGCGCTGGCCGGAACCACGCTGCCGGTCGGGCGCGAGGCGCTCGCGGCGCCCATCGCGCTCGCCATCCGCTATTGCACCGAGCAGGGGCTCCTGCCACGTCCCATGACGCTCGACGACGTCTGGGACGGCCTGCCCGCCCATATCCGATGACCAGCCGCCCGGAGGAAACGATGCAACTCTCGCGCCGCAACCTGGCGCTCGGCGCGCTGGCGCTGCCGCTCGCACGGCCCGCGCTCGCGCAGGATGGCTGGCCCAGCCGCCCGGTGCGCATGATCGTGCCTTTCACGCCCGGCGGCAGCACGGACATCCTGGCGCGCGCCCTCTCGGCCGAGCTGCAGGAGACGCTGGGCCAGCCCTTCGTGATCGAGAATCGCGGTGGCGCCGGTGGAACGCTCGGCTCGGAAGTCGTCGCCCGCGCCGCCCCCGATGGCTACACGCTGATGATGGGCCATATCGGCACGCTCGCGGTGAACCCCTCGCTCTATCGCAACCTCGGCTACGACACGGTCACCTCCTTCCAGCCGATCGTGCTCGTCGCGATCGTGCCGAACATCCTCGTCGTGAACCCGCGCAAGGTGCCGGTGAATGACGTCCAGGCCCTGATCGCGCGCGCGAAGGCGCAGCCGGGCGCACTGACCTACGGCTCGGGCGGCAACGGCTCGGCGGCGCATATCGCCGCGGTGGCGTTCAGCGTCGCGACCGGCATCGAGATGCAGCACGTGCCCTATCGCGGCACCGGCCCGATGATGACGGACCTCATCGCCGGGACGATCGACCTGACGATGACGGGCGGGCCGCCCGCCTTGCCGCCGGTGCGCGCCGGCACGCTCCGCGCGCTCGGCATCTCCTCGCTGACGCGCCTTTCGAGCGCGCCCGAGATCCCGACCATCGCGGAACAGGGCGTGCCAGGCTTCGATGCGACGCAATGGTATGGCGTGGTCGCGCCCACCGGCACGCCGCGCGCCATCGTGGACCGCATCAATGCCGAGAGCGCGCGCATCCTGCGCGGCGCGAAGCTGCGGCCGCGCCTGGAGGCGGAAGGGGCGGACCCATCGCCCGGCACGCCCGAGCAATTCCGCGAGCTGATCATCGCCGAGCGCGCGCGCTGGGGCGAGCTGATCCGCCGCGCCAATGTCCAGCTTGATTGAGGAGGGGAGGATGCGATTCACCCGACGCGCCGCGCTGATCGCGCTGGCGATGCCCGCCCTGGCGCGGGCCCAGACCTTCTCGCGCCCGATCCGCGTGATCGTGCCCTTCGCCGCCGGCGGCGTCGCGGACCTCACCGCGCGCGCGGTGGGGCAGCGCATCGCGCCACTGCTCGGCCAGGCCGTGGTGATCGACAACCGCCCCGGCGCCGGCGGCATCGTCGCGGGGCAGCAGCTGATGGGCGCGCCGGCCGATGGCCACACGCTGCTGGTCGCGAGCAACGGCACCGCGATCAGCCGCGGCCTGTTCCGCAACCTGCCCTTCGATCCGCTGCGCGATTTCGCGCCCGTCGTGACCATGGGCTCCTTCCCCATCGCGGTCATCGTCGCGCCGAACTCGCCGATCCGCGACATCGCCGACCTGGTGGCGCGGATGAAGGCCGCACCCGGGCGGCTCAACATCGGCTCGATCTCGCGCGGCTCAACGCAGAATCTCTCGGCGGAGCTGTTCAAGATCCGCACCGCGACCCAGGCCGAGACGGTGGTCTTCCCCGCGACACCGCAGCTCGTCACCGCGCTGCTCCGCGGCGATGTGGATGCCGCCTTCGAGATCACGGGCCCCATACAGGGCCAGATCACCGCCGGCGCGATCCGCGTGCTGGCGGTGACCTCGGCGCGCCGCGCGGCGATCCTGCCCAACGTGCCGACGCTGACGGAACAGGGTGTCGCAGATTACGACGTCGCCTCCTGGAACGCGCTGGTCACGCGCGCGGGCTCGCCGCCCGAGACCATCGCCGCGATCAACCGCGCGGTGAACGAGGCGCTCGGCACCACGGAGCTGAGGGAGGCGCTGACCCAGGCCGGCGTCGAGCCGATCGGCGGCACGGCGGACGCCATGGGCGCGCTCCTCGCGGCCGACACGGCGCGCTGGGCCGAGGTGATCGAGAAGGCGGGGATCGAACGGCAAGGATGAGTGAGCGCACGATCCCCACCTGCAAGGGCCCCGATCCGAACACGAAGACGCCGCGCTACCGCCCGCCGCCCGGCGCCTGCGATGCGCATTGCCACATCTTCGGCCCCGCCGCGCGATTCCCCTACGCGCCGGATCGCGCCTACACGCCGCCCGACAACGGCTACGAGAACCTTGTCGCGCTGCATCGCACGCTCGGCCTCTCCCGCGCCGTCATCGTTCATGCCTCCTGCCACGGCAGCGACATGGCGGTGACGCTGGATGGCATCGCGCGCTCCCGCGGCGCCATGCGCGGCGTCTGCGTGGTGGATCCGGGCGTGACGGAGCAGGATCTCGCGCGGCTGCATGAAGGCGGCATCCGCGGCGTGCGCTTCAACTTCGTGAAGCATCTCGGCGGCATGCCGGACATGGCGTTCTTCCAGCGCGTGCTGGCGATGGCGGAGCCGCTGGGCTGGCATGTGGTGCTGCACCTGGACGCGAAGGACATCGTGCCGCTGGCCCCGGTGATCGCGGCGATCCGCATCCCCTTCGTCATAGACCATATGGCGCGGGTGAAGGCGAAGGACGGCGTGGACCAGCCCGCCTTCCGCCAGCTCCGCGAGCTCATGCGGAATCCGCTCGCCTGGACGAAGATCTGCGGCGCGGAGCGGATCAGCTCCGAGGGCAGCCCGTTCCGCGACGCGCTGCCCTTCATCCGCGCGCTCGCGGCCGATGCGCCGGACCGCCTGCTCTGGGGCACGGACTGGCCGCATCCGAACATCGCCGGCGACATGCCGAATGATGGCGACCTGGTGGACCTGCTCGCCGAGGCGATCGAGGATGAGGCGCTGCGCGCGCGCATCCTCGTGGACAACCCGACGCGACTCTACTGGGCGGATTGAGAAGGCAGCGCGAGCCGGAGTTGGACCGGCGCGCGCCGGCTACACCACGATGATGTCCGTGTTCGCCAGCGTCGCCACATTCATCAGCGCGAGCTGCACCGCGGCGCCGGCGCCGTTGCCGTCCGCGTCGTAGGACAGCACCTTCGTGGTGGTGTTGAAGATGAAGCGATCGTCGGCATCGAGCGCCACCGCCCCGGCGCCGCTGACGAAGCGCCCGGGATCGAGCACGCCGGCCGGCAGACCGCCGAAGGCCGCGCCCACCACCTGCACCACATCGGTGCCGGACACGAAATCGAAGATCCGGTCGCGCGCCGTGGCGTTGGTGGTGTGCTCCGCCGGGCTCGCGAACAGGAAGGCATCGCTGCCCCCACCGCCATTCATCGAGTCCGCGCCGAGCCCGCCGACCAGCGTGTCGTTGCCGGCGGCGCCGACGATGCTGTCCGCCCCCGCCTCACCCATGATGACATTGGCCGCGCCGTTCCCGGTGAGCCCGTCATTGCCCTGGCTGCCGGTCAGGTTCTCGAAGCCGAGGAGGGTGTCGCCGCCGGCGTCGCCCGCGCTCACCTGCGCGCCCACGAGCGCGAGGTTCACCGTGACGCCGGTGGCGGAGCCGGCATAGGAGACGGTGTCGATGCCGCCACCGCCGTTCAGCGTATCCGCCCCCGCGCCGCCTTCGATCGCGTCGTCGCCGAGGCCGCCACTGACCGAATCATCGCCTTCCGCGCCGATCAGGCTGTTGGCGCCGGCGCTGCCGATGAGCGTATCGGCGACATGGCTGCCCACCGCATGCTCGATGCTGAAGAGCCGATCGAGCGATCCGGTGGGGGAGGAGCCATCGCCGTCGCGCACGGTCTGGTTGCCGAGGTTCACCACCACGCCGGCATGCACCGGCGTCACGCCGACATAGGCCGAGTGGTAGCTGACCCAATCCTCGCCGAGGCCGCCGACCAGGCTGTCGGCGCCGGCATTGCCGAAGAACCAGTTGCCGTCATCGTCACCGATCAGCGTGTCGGCGAAGCGGGTGCCGGTGACGAAGTCAATGCTCGTCAGGCTGTCGGCGCCGCCATCGCCGTCATCCGCGGTGCCGGCGAGCAGGTCCACCAGCACCGCCGCCGCGGCGCCACCGTAGCTCACCACGTCGAAGCCGGCGCCGCCGGTGATCGTGTCGTTGCCGGCGCGGCCGCGGAACCAGCCGCCATCCGCGCTCGCCACGATCAGGTCGTCGAAGTCGCTGCCCTGGACGTTGCGGACATTCACCAGCGTGTCGGTGTTGCCGAAGCCGTCCACGATGGTGCTGCCGAGATCGAGCCGCGCGACGATGCCCGAGATGTCGTCGTTGTAGCTCGCCACCACGCCATCGTCGAAGGAGGTCGCGCGCAGCGTGTCGTCGCCGTAGCGGCCATGCAGGAAGGACCGCTCAGTGGTGGTGAAGCGCAGGCCGCCGGCGGTGAAGCTCAGCGCGCGCTCCGCGCCGATCAGGATATCGTTGAGGTTGGAGCCGCGCGCGGATTCGATGCCGGTCAGCGTGTCGGCGCCGCCCCACCCGTCGCGGCCGCGCTGCGCGCCGACGACGACATTGGTCTCGGCTCCGAAGCCCGGGATGGTGACGGACCCATTCGACAGGTTGACGATCACGCCGAAGCCGTCTCCGGTGCCGGGCAGGGTCCCGGCGCCGTCCGAATCGTTGCGGTAGTCGGCCGTGTCGTAGCCGAAGCCGCCGTCGAGCCGGTCATTGCCGCGATGGCCGCGCAGGCCGTTGTCGCCATCGTCGCCGACCAGCGTATCGGCCGCCTCGGTGCCGCGGACATTCTCGAAGCCGGCGATGCTGTCGAAGTTGCCGCCGGAATCGGTCGCCTGGCCGGCAGCGAGGTTCACGCGCACGCCGGTGACGGTGCTGTCCCCGAGGAAGTCGAGCAGGTCGAAGCCGGCGCCGCCATCGAGGCTGTCGGCGCCGAGCCCGCCGCGGATCACGTTGTTGTCGCCATCCCCGATGATCGTGTCGGCGCCGGCGCCGGTGGTGATGTTCTCTATGTCGATGTTGGTCGCCGAGGTCTTGCGGAAGCGGTCGGTGCCGCCGAGGCCGTCATTGGCGAAGCCGGCGAGCATGTCCACCAGCACATTGCCCGCGCCCGCCACGTCGAAGCGCACCGTGTCGGAGCCCTCGTTGCCATGATAGGTGTCGTTGCCGGCGGTGCTGAAGAAGGTGTCGTCCTGGCCCCAGCCGAGGAACTTGTCGTTCCCCGCCGTGCCGATGAAGTTCTCGAAGCCCTGCACCGTGTCGGTGCCAATGGTGCCGGAGGCGTCGCGCTTGACCACCCGGTTGAAGCCGAACTGCAGCCCGATCACCACGCTGGTGCCGGCGCCGAGCTGGGAATAGTCCAGCGTGTCGGTATCGCCCGAGCCGTCGAGGAAATCGGAGCCGAGCGAGCCCAGGATGGTGTCGTTGCTGCCTTCGCCCAGGACGCGGTCGTTGCCGTCGCCGCCATTCAGCCGGTCCGCGCTGTCGCCGCCGTACAGAGTATCGTTGCCGCTGCCGCCGAGCACCGTGTCGGCGCCGCCATCGGAGTAGACGATATCGTTGCCGTCCTCGCCGAGAATCGAATCGCCGCCGAAGCCGCTGAAGATGTTGTCGTTGCCGGTGCCGCCGCGGATCGTGTTGTTGCCGTCGCCGCCGTCCAGCCGGTCGTTGTCGGCGCCGCCATCCAGGCTGTCATTGCCGAAGCCGGCGACGAGATAGTCGTTGCCGGCGCCGCCGAGGATGGTGTTGTTGCCGTCGCCGCCGTCGATGCGGTCGTTGCCGTCCTCGCCGGCGAGATTGTCGTTGCCGCTACCGGCGACGATCCGGTCATTGCCGGTGCCGCCGGCGACGGTGTTGGCGCCACCGCCCGCGTCAAGCTGGTCGTCGCCCGCTCCGCCCAGGATCGAGTCGGCGGCAAATCCCGCGATAATGGTGTCATTGGCATTGCCGCCATCCATCGTGTTCGCGTTGCCGTTGAACACTGTGACGATGAAATCCTGGCCCTCGCCGCCGAAGATCGTGTTCTGCCCGGTGCCGGAGACATCCACCGTGTCGTTGCCGCTGCCGGCATCGATGCTGTTGCTGCCGCCGAAGTCGTGGATGGTGTCGTTGCCGTCGAGACCCTGGATCGTGTCGTTGCCGCCGGCACCCTGGATCATGTCGTTCTGGTTGTTGCCAACCAGGCTGTCATTGCCTTCGCCGCCGTCAATGGCCGTCAGGAACCCCTGGCCGCCGGCGATGATCGTGTCGTCGCCAAAATCGCCCCGCAGGGCGCTGTTGCTGCCGGCGCCGAGCAGAGTGGAGGCGCCGCCGCCGCCGACGATGCTGTCATTGCCATCGCCGCCGAACACGAAGAGCGAGGCACTGTTCGTCGTGTGGCCCAGGACCGTATCGTCGCCCTGGTTGCCGAAGACGACATCCACGCTGACGTCGCTCAGCGTCGCGCCACCGAAACCCAAGCTGCCGGCCTCGCTGATGCTGTCGGCGCCGTTGGAGCCGAAGATGTTGGCCATGGGATGCGTTCCTTCGCTCGCGGATGCGCGAGGTTAGCAACGCAACGGGCTGGACGGTCAACGAAATGGTCCGAAATTTTCACGAAGTCAGAGCAACGGACAACTTCCGCGCGCATGATTCAGCGATGCAACAACTCGCCGTGGCCGGCGACGACCACGTCACGCTCCACGGCGCGCGCGCGGAAGGCGATGCGGTCGGGCTGGCGCCAGATTTCCGTGCGGATCGTCTCGCCCGGATAGACCGGCGCGGAGAAACGGCACGCCATCCGACCGAATCGCGCGGGGTCGCCGCCGCAGGCAGCCTTCAGCAGCGCCCGGCCGACGAGTCCGAAGGTGGCAAGCCCGTGCAGGATCGGGCGCGGGAAGCCGGCCTTCGCCGCCACGCCAGGGTCGCTATGGAGCGGGTTGTGGTCGCCATTCAGGCGGTAGAGCAGCGCGATCTCGGGCCGCGTCGGCAGGTCCAGCACGACGTCCGGCGCGCCCTCCGGCTCCGGCGCGGGTTTTCGGACCGGGCCCGGCGGCCCGCCATAGCCGCCATCGCCGCGCAGGAAGGTTGTCTGTTCGAGCGTCGCGAGCTTCGCCCCCGTCGCGGCGTCCAGGATCACGCGCTCGGTGTAGAGCAGCGCGCCCTTGCCCGCGCCGCGGTCCACGATCCCGGTGACACGGGAGCGCCCGATCACCTCGCCCTCGACCGGTAGGGTGCCGTGCAGCTCCACCGCCTGCTCGCCATGCACGAGCCGCAGCGCATCCACGCCCGTCGCCGGATCGGCGAGCCAGAAGCCCGGATAGCCGAGCACCACCGCCATGGTCGGCAACGCGCGCATGGCCGCGCCTTCGGTGACGAAGCGAAGCTCCTCCGCATCCATCGGATCCTGGCCGCAGCCGAGGCTCAGCGCGTAGAGCGCGCAATCCTGCCAGCGCAGGCGTTGCCGGATCTCGGGGATCGGGAACGCCATCAGGTGGTCATGGACGATCGGCATCAGGCGACCTCGATCACGGCATCGGCGGCGTAGCAGCCATCCGGCAGAACCAGCAGCGGGTTGATCTCGGCGGAGCGCAGCGTCGGCGCCGCCGCGCCGAAGCGCGACAGGGCGGCGACGGCGCGCGCCAACCCGGGAAGATCCGCCTTCGGCCGGCCGCGCGCGCCATCGAGAAGCGGGAAGCCGCGCAGCGAGCGGATCATGCGCGTGGCCTTCTCCTCATCCACCGGGCAGCGCGCGAAGGCGACGTCCCGGAATATCTCGACGAAGACGCCGCCGAGGCCGACCATCACGACCGGCCCGAAGACCGGGTCGCGCACGACGCCGACCACCATCTCGACCGCGCCCGTGACCTGCTTCGCCACCAGCACGCCGGTGATGCGCGCGGCGGGGGCGTGACGCGCGGCGCGCTGCATCAGCGTGGCGAAGCCATCGCGCACCGCAGCCTCGTCGCCGAGATCCAGCAGCACGCCGCCGATCTCCGATTTGTGCAGGATGTCGGGCGAGAGGATCTTTGCCACCACCGGAAATCCGAGTTCCCGCGCCGCGGAAACGGCGTCCTCGGGAGTCGTGCAGACGCGCTCCGGCACCATCGGCACGCCGGCAGCGGCGAGGATGCGCTTCGCCTCCGCCTCGTCAGGGGCGGTGGCTGGCAGCGTGATGGACGGCAGCGCCACGGACCGGGCGGGAGCCGCGGAAAAGGCATCGCCGAAGCGGCCCATCGCGGCGAGCGCGACCACGGCGCGCGAGGGATCCTCCATCACCAGGAAGCCGTCATCCTCCCATTCGCGGATGCGCTCGGGCGGGGCGATGATGGACAGCACGAAGAGCCGGTCCGGGTGGCGGTCCAGCACCTGCTTGAGCTCCGCGCGCAGCCGCGGCGCCATGGAAGGGCTCGCGCCCCATTGCGTGAAGAAGGCGATGAGGCTGGCGTAGCCGCCATCGGCCGCCATGCTCTCCGCGAAGGCGCCCACCACCTTCATGTCGTTGAAGGCCTGCGCGGTGCAGTCCACGGGATTGCGCGGGCTCGCGAAGGGCACCAGCGATTTCAGCCTCGCCTGCGCCGCCGCCGGCATCTCGGGCATCGGCAGGCCGACCGCCTCGGCGGCATCCGCCATCAGCACGCCGGCACCGCCCGAGATCGTCACCACGCCGAGCGTGTTTCGCGCCGGATAGATCCGCTTCTGCGCGACGTAGCAGATATCGAGCAGTTCCTCCGTCGTCCGCGCGCGATGCACGCCGAGATCGGCCAGCACCGCATCCATCACGCGGTCGTCGCCGGCGATGGAGGCGGTATGCGATTGCGCTGCCGCCGCCCCCACCGCGCTGCGCCCCACCTTCATCAGCGCGACCGGCTTGCGCGCGTTCCGCGCGGCCTCGAGCGCGGCGCAGAAGCGGGCGCCGTCGCGGATGCCCTCGGCATAGGCCGCGATCACCTCCACCTCCTCGGCGGCGGCCATCCATTCGATGAAGTCGGCGAGATGCAGGTCGGCCTCGTTGCCGGTCGTCGCCAGCACCGGCGTGCCGATGCCGCGGTCGCGCGCGGCGGCGAAGAGATGGCTGCCATAGGCGCCCGACTGGCTGACGATCCCGAGGCGCCCGGGCTTCGGCCAGCCATTCTCGAAGCTCGCGGAGAAGATCGGGAAGTAGCCATGCGCCGCGTTGAAGAGGCCGAGACAGTTCGGCCCGACCAGGCGCATCCCCTGCGCGCGCGCCGCGGCGACGAGCCGGTCCTGCATCGCCGCGCCATCGGGCCCGATCTCGGCGAAGCCGGCGGTGAAGACGATGCCGGCCTTGCAGCCGCGCGCGGCAAGCTGGCCCACCGCCTCGATCGCGCCCTCCCCGGGGATGGCGATGACGGCGGCGTCGGGCGCGCCCGGCAGCGCCGCGACATCGCGAAAAGCCGC
>VFQR01000875.1_pt1 | contig 29142 bp, 30 predicted proteins | sample 3512321 | NCBI WGS metagenome assembly VFQR01 (sample SAMN10412374, study PRJNA504923) | tailings metagenome | isolation source: Relicate 3 Philex TSF1 revegetated site | place: Philippines: Tuba, Benguet | collected 2017-08-29 | reverse complement strand
CTACGAGCGCTGGCGCGACCTCGCGGTGGCGCTCGCCGCGGCGGTGCTGGAGAACGTGGGCTACCGCCAGGTGCACGCGTGGTGGCGCCTGCGTGGGCTCGTCGCCGCCGTCCGCCGGCGCGCGACGGTGTGGGGCGTGATGACCCGCACCGGCTTCGAGCCGACGTCGGGATGACCAGCCGCGCCGGCGGCGCCGGGGCTGCCCGACGACGACACGACGGCGCCGCGTCGTCAGACGATGCGCTGCTCGGTGATGATCAGGCCGCCCTCCGGCGTGCGGCGCACGGTGATCTCGTCGCGCTCGTCGATCACACGTGACCCGGTGGTGTACCGGGCGTCGAAGCGGACCCGGCCCTGGTCGGGTCCCGGTCCCGACCGGAAGGACAGGTTCGACAGCTCGATGCTCGTCGACCGCCAGTACGCGACGTACCGCTCGTACGTGAGGTTCCGTGCCTCGCGGAACTCCGGGCTGAGCGCCTCCCAGGTGATCGCGTACTCACCGGCCGCGAGCAGCTCGTAGTACTCGGTGACGAAGGCGAGGGCCTCCGCCTCCTCCACCCGGCCCGCCGCGGCGGGCACCGCCGGTGCAGCGGCCCCCGGGGGTGGGCCGGGTGGCGCCGGCACGGTCGGGGCCGGCGTGGGCGGTGGCTCGGTCGGCGGTGGCTCGGTCGGCGGTGGCTCGGTCGGCGGTGGCTCCGTGGGCGGTGGCTCCGTCGGCGGTGGCTCCGTCGGCGCTGGTTCGGTCGGAGCCGGCTCGGTCGGGATCGTCGTCACGGGGGCGTCGGTGCCGCTCGCGCCGTCGGCGTCACCGGCCCCGCCGGGGCGGGCGACGGCCCAGACGAGGACGCCGATCAGCAGCAGCAGGGCGAGGAACGCCACCACCGGCGCCGACCGCCCGCCGAGCCGGTGGTGCGACAGCGGCGCGTACGGCCGGCGCCGGGGACCGAGGACCGCCGGTCCGGCCACCGTGGGTGCCGCCGGCCCAGCGGCCGTCGCCGAGCTGCCGGCCCCGCCCGTCCCGGCCGACCACAGCGCGGTGGGGCGACCCTCGGCTCGGGGGCGCTCCACCACGACGGTGGGCGCGCTGCGCAACGTCGCCAGCTCCTGGCGGAGGCGCTCCGCCACGACGGCCGCCGAGGCGGGGCGGTGCGCCGGATCCTTGGCGAGCATCGACCCGATCAGCCCCGCCACCCCGGCCGGCGTCGTCGACGGCAGCGGCGGCGGCGGGTCCTGCACGTGCGCCAGGGTGAGCGCCATCGGGGTGTCGCGCTGGAACGGCGGGCGCCCGGCGAACAGCTCGTACGCGACCACGCCCAGCGAGTAGACGTCGCTCGCCCCGGTCACCTCGCCGCCGGCCGCCTGCTCCGGCGAGACGTACGTCGGCGTGCCGACCATCTGGCCCGCCTCCGTGAGCGCCGCCGACGCGCGGGCCCGGGCGATGCCGAAGTCGGTCACCTTGACCGTGCCGTCCGGTCGCACCATCAGGTTCCCCGGCTTCACGTCGCGGTGCACCACGCCCGCTCGGTGAGCGGCTTCGAGGGCCTCGGCGGCCTGGGCCACGATCGACACCTTGTCGATCGCCGACAGCTCCGTCCCGAGCAGCAGCTCCGACAGCGGCCGGCCCCGCACCAGCTCCATCACCAGGTAGGCGACCTCCCCGTTCTCGCCGTAGTCGTACACGGTGGCGATCCCGGCGTGCCCGAGGGAGCCGGCGTGGCGGGCTTCCGCCCGGAACCGCTCGAGGAACGTCGGCTCGGCCCGCAGCTCCTCGCGCAGCACCTTCACGGCCACGGGACGGCCGAGGACCGCGTCGCTGGCCTCCCACACCTCGCCCATCCCGCCCACGGCGATCCTGCGGACGAGCAGGTAGCGATCGCCGAGCATCACGTCCGGTTCCGGCCTCACCTGCCCGATCTACCCCGGGCGGCCGGAGATCATCCCCTGGCCGAGGGTGACTCGGCACGGCTCAGCGGCCGGGCGGGCGGTGGAGGTGGGCCTGGTGCCCGTCGCGATCGAACAGCATGATCAGCTCCGCCGGCGCGTCGACTGCGGCGATCGAGTGTGGCGTCATCGTCGCGAACTCGGCGGCCTCGCCCGCCTCGACGAGGATGTCCCGGTCGCCGAGCGCCAAGCGGACGCGGCCCTCGAGCACGAAGAACCAGTCGTGGCCCGGGTGCACACGCTGCTCGGGCCGGCGACGGGTGGGCCGGAGGCGCATCTTGAGGGCGACGGTGCTGCCCGTGGCGCGGCTGAGCATCCACGTGGTGCTGGCCGGGGTGCCGGTGGCCACCGGGCGGATCACCACGTCGTCGTCGCCGTGCACGTCGACCAGCGACTCGAGGTCGACCTGCAGCGCACGTGCCAGCGGGAGCAGGACGTCGAGGCTGATCGTCCGCTTCCCGGTCTCGAGGCGGCTGATGGTGGAGGCGCTGAGGTTGGTGCGCTCCGCCAGCTCGTCGAGCGACAGCCCGAGCGTGCGGCGCAGGCTGCGCAGGCGCTCCCGCACCACCCGCTCCACGTCGTGCACCTCGCCCACGCGACCTCCCTCTCGTCGTGTCCGACGGTCTTGCGAATCCTGCAACACCGTGTGCCCGGATCGCAATCCCGCTCTAGCGTGCGACGCATGGCAGAGCACCACAGGACGGGCATCCGACGGCACTGCGATGTCGCCGTCATCGGCGGGTCGGCGGCAGGCTTGGCCGCCGCGCTGCAGCTGGTCCGGCAGCGCAGGTCGGTGATCGTGGTCGATGCGGGCGAGCCGCGCAACGCTCCCGCGGCGCACATGCACGGCTACCTCGGCCGCGATGGTGCACCACCGGCCGAGTTGGTCACCGCCGGGCGGGACGAGGTGCGCAACTACGGCGGGGAGGTGCTGGCGGGGCGGGCGACGGCCGTCCACCGCACCGAGGGCGGTTCGTTCAGCGTGGAGCTGGTCGGCGGCCACACCGTCGTCGCCCGCCGCGTCGTGGTCGCCACAGGGATCGTCGACGAGCTCCCCGCCATCCCCGGCGTGGCCGAGGGCTGGGGTGACGACGTGGTCCACTGCCCGTTCTGCCACGGCTACGAGGTGCGCGACCGGCGGGTGGTGCAGATCGTCACCCACCCGATGGGGCTGCACCCGACGGCACTCCTGCGCTCCCTCACCCCGCACCTCACCGTGGTGGTCCACGCCCCGTCGGGCGCGGACGGCGGGCGCCTCACGGAGCTGCGCACGGCCGGCGTCGCGGTCGTGGAGGACGAGGTGCGGGCCGTGGCGAGGAGCGACGATGGTGCGCTCGTCGGCGTGCAGGTGGCCGGCGGCGAGGTCCTCCCGGCGGACGCGGTGGTGGTGGGGCCCCGCTTCCGAGCGCGTGTCGAACCGCTCGTCGGGCTCGGTGTGCATGCGGTGGCGCATCCCTCGGGGCTGGGTGACGTGCTGCAGGTCGATGCCACGGGCGCGACGGCGGTCCCCGGGGTGTTCGCGGCCGGCAACGTGACCGATCCGAGCCAGCAGGTGCTGCACGCCGCCGCCCACGGCAGCTGGGTGGGCGCGATGGTCAGCTTCGACCTCGCCACCGAGGATCTCGGCGCAGCAGATGTCCCCTCGGCCAACGAGGCGGACTGGGACCACCGGTACGGGGGCGATCCGATCTGGAGCGGGAACCCCAACGGCACGCTGGCGGCCGAGGTGCGCGATCTCGCTCCCGGGCGGGCGCTCGACGTCGGCGCCGGGGAGGGTGGCGACGCGATCTGGCTCGCGGAGCGCGGGTGGGAGGTGACCGCCAGCGACGTCTCCCGCCGCGCGCTCGACCGTGTGGCCGCCGAGGCGCAGCGGCGGGGCCTGGACGTGGCTCTGCTCCACGCCGACGCGAACGAGGTGGCGCCCTTCACCCCAGCCCACTACGACCTCGTCTCCGCGCAGTACGCGTCCATCCCGCGCACCGGCGACGCCCGAGCCGTGCGCAACCTGCTGGCTGCGGTCGCGCCCGGGGGCACGCTCCTCGTGGTGAGCCACGACCTCGCCCCCATGCGTGCGCCGATCGACACCTCCACGCACAGCCGCGCGTTCGACCCCGACGCCTACGTCCGCGTGGAGGACGTCGCTGCCGCGCTCGCGGGCGACTCCGGCTGGGACGTGGAGGTGCACGAGACCAGGCCCCGGCCGCCCGGAGCGGCGTCGGCGCAGCACCACGTCGACGACGTGGTGCTGCGTGCCCGGAGGCGGTGACCCTCGTCCTTCAGTGCGCTCCGGATGCCTTCAGACCGACGATCGACACCACCAGCAGGGCGAGGAACACGACCCGGGCGGGCGAGGCCGGATCGCCGTAGCGGACGATGCCGACCACGGACGCGCCCACCGCGCCGATCCCCACCCACACGCCGTAGGCGGTGCCGAGAGGGATCGTGCGTGTGGCCGCGGACAGCAGGACCATGCTGGCCACGAGCAGCGCCACGAACGCCGCCGTGGGAACAGGACGGGTGAGGCCCTGGGTGGCCGGCATCACCGACGCCCACGCCACCTCGAGCAGGCCGGCGACGATCAACAGGACCCATGCCATGGCAGCCTCCGAGAGACCGTCTTTGCACCACCCGGTACGGTCACCCTCGTCGGGCCGAGCCACGACCGGCTCGATCGCCACAGGCTATCCGTGGGGTCGCGGAGCCGGTCGTGCTCACGGGGACCATCGGCCCTTTCCCGATCACCACCGACGAGGCATCGTGGTGGAAGAGCGCGGCAACCGCAGGGCGCGCGACCACAGCGGCCGTACGAACGCGAGGAGGGATCATGGACGAGTTGGTGGGCAAGGTGGCCCTCGTCACCGGTGGCAGCGCCGGGATCGGACGGCAGGCGGCCGTCGCCCTCGCCGCAGCGGGCGCGTCGGTGGTGGTCGCCGATCGAGACGCCGACCGAGGACGAGACGTCGTGCAGCAGATCGTCGACAAAGGCGGCCGTGCCGTGTTCGTGCGCACGGACGTCGCCGACGACGGGAGCGTGCGGGCGATGGTGGAGACCTGCGTGGCCCGCTTCGGCGGGCTGGACGTGGCGTTCAACAACGCCGGGATCGAGGGCGTCTCCGCCCCCGTGCACGAGTGCTCACCGGAGAACTGGGTGCGCACGATCGGCGTCAACCTCACCGGCGTCTGGTCGTGCATGCGCCACGAGATCCCACGGATGCTCGAGCGCGGCGGCGGCTCGATCGTCAACTGCTCCTCGGTGGCAGGTCTCGTCGGCTTCCAGGGAGCCGGCGCCTACGTCGCCTCGAAGCACGGCGTGGTCGGCCTGACGAAGGCTGCCGCGCTCGACTACGCCGCGCAGGGGATCCGCGTGAACGCCGTGTGCCCGGGGGTGATCGACACCGAGATGGTCGCTCGTGCCACGGGCAACCGGCCGGACGCCGCGGCCGCCCTCGTGAGCATGGAACCGATGGGGCGCATGGGCAGCCCCGACGAGATCGCCGACGCGGTGGTCTGGCTCTGCTCCGACCGCTCGAGCTTCGTCACGGGCCAGGCCATCGCCGTCGACGGCGGCCTGGTGGCCCGCTGAAGCGGCGACGCGGCACGCCGAGGCGCCCGGGTCGGCCGATGTTCCGAGATCGTGTCGACGCCGGTCGGCGCCTCGGCGCGCGCCTCGCCGAGCTTGGCCGCGGCCGAGGCGACGAGCGGGTGGTGGTGCTCGGGCTGCCGCGGGGCGGCGTCCCGGTGGCCGCCGAGGTGGCGGCCGCGCTCGGGGCGCCGCTCGACGTGATCATCGTCCGCAAGCTGGGTCTCCCGTTCCAGCCGGAGCTCGCCATGGGCGCCCTCGGCGAGGACGGGGTGATCGTCCTCGATCCGCAGATCATCGAGACGGCGGGGGTGTCGGAGGCGGAGGTCGACGCGGTGGAGGCCGCCGAGCGCGCCGAGCTGGGGCGCAGGGCTCGCCGGTACCGCGAGCAGCGGTCGCGCGTCGACCTCCACGGGAAGACGGCGCTGGTCGTCGACGACGGCATCGCCACGGGGTCCACCGCCCGCGCGGCGTGCAGGGTGGCCCGCCTCCACGGCGCCCAGCAGGTGGTGCTGGCCGTGCCGGTGGCGCCCCTCGGGTGGAAGGCGCGCGTGGTCGAGGCCGACGAGTGCGTCGCGCTCGAGACCCCGGCGAGGTTCTCGTCCGTGGGCCAGCACTACGCCGACTTCTCGCCCACCTCCGATGCCGAGGTGATCGCCTGCCTGGCGCACGCCGCCGACCGCGAGCGGGCGGGTGCCGCCGTGGACGCGGACGTCGAGGTCGATGTCGGGGCGGTCCGGCTGGCGGGCCACCTCAACGTGCCTGCGGCACCGCTCGGCGTGGTCGTCTTCGCTCACGGCAGCGGCAGCAGCCGCCACAGCTCGCGCAACCGGTTCGTGGCCTCGGTGCTCGCCGGTGCGGGGATCGGGACGCTCCTGTTCGACCTGCTGACCACCGACGAGGAGCTCCGTCGGGCCAACGTGTTCGACGTCGACCTGCTGGCCGGCAGGCTCACGGGCGCCACGCGGTGGCTCCGCGCCGAGCTCGGCGGATCGATCCCGGTCGGCTACTTCGGCGCCAGCACCGGCGCCGCCGCTGCGCTCCGGGCGGCCGCAGACCCCGGCGCGGACGTCGCCGCCGTGGTGTCGCGCGGCGGTCGGCCGGATCTCGCCGCGGGAGCGCTGCCAGCGGTGCGGGCCCCGACGCTCCTCGTGGTGGGGGGCGACGACGCAGCGGTGCTGGAGTTGAACCGGAGCGCGCTCGAGCTGCTGCGCTGCGAGCGCCGCCTCGAGGTGGTGCCGGGCGCCGGCCACCTCTTCGAGGAGCCGGGCACGCTGGCCGTCGCCGCCGAGCTCGCCACCCGCTGGTTCGTCGACCACTTCACGCCGCGCTGATGCGGGAGCGGCCGATGCGCACACGCTCGCCGTCCCGCGCCACGACGGCAGGTCGGTCCAGCTCCCGCTCCACCCGGTCGCGCAACGTCGCGCTCGCCGGCGGCTCGCCGTGCACCACGAACGTCGTGTCGGGCGGGGGCGCCCCACCCAGCCAGGCCAGCAGCTCGTCGGCGTCGGCGTGCACGGAGAAGGCGTCCACCGTGGCCACCTCGGCGCGGACCTGGTGGTACCGGCCGAGCAGCTTCACCTGCCGCGCGCCGTCGGCGAGGGCGCGGCCGCGCGTCCCCTCGGCCTGGTAGCCCACCAGCACGACGGAGTTCCGCGGGTCGCCGAGGCGCTGGGCGAGGTGGTGCAGCACGCGTCCACCCGTGGCCATCCCCGATGCCGAGACGATCACCGCCGGGTGGCGGATCCCGTTGAGCGCCCGCGACTCCTCGCTGGAGCGGGCCTCGTGCACGTTCGTGCCGTCGAAGGGATCTCGATCGTCCGCCTGAGGCCGCAGCTGCGCGTCGCCCCGGCGTACGGCGGCCCGGTACACGTCGAGCACGGCGAGTGCCATCGGGCTGTCCACGTGGACCGGGAGGTCGGGGATCCGTCCGGCCCTGCGCAGCTCCGCCAGGGCGTGGAGGATCACCTCGGTGCGGTCGACGGCGAAGGCCGGCACGACCACCACGCCGCCGCGTCGAGCTGTCCTGGTGACAATCGCCGCCAGCTCGTCCAGACCGCTCGGCTCCGGCTCGTGCCGGCGATCGCCATAGGTGGATTCCACCAGCACCGCGTCGGCGGCCGGACACGGCGCCGGCGGCCGCAGGAGCGGGTGCCACGGGCGGCCGAGGTCGCCGCTCACCACGAGCCGCTCGCCCTGGGAGAAGGTGAGCAGCACGCTCGCCGAACCGAGGATGTGCCCGGCCGGTCGCAGCTCTGCTCGGACGCCCTCCGCCATCTCGAACAGGACGTCGAACGGGACGGGCCGGATCAGTTCGATCGCCCGGGCCGCGTCCTCGCGCGTGTACAGGGGGAGCGCCGGGTGGTGCTTGGAGAAGCCCTTGCGGTTCGCGTAGGCCGCCTCCTCCTCCTGCAGCCGGGCGGCGTCCTCCAGCACGATGCGGGCGAGGGCGGCCGTGTCGGGAGTGGCGTGGATCGGAGCGTCCAAACCGTCCCGAGCGAGGGCCGGGAGGAAGCCGGTGTGGTCGAGGTGGGCATGGGTGAGCACCACGGCGTCGATGCTCCGAGGGTCCTCCGGGAAGGGCAGCCAGTTGCGCAGCCGCAGCTGCTTCGTGCCCTGGAACATGCCGGCGTCGACGAGCACCCGGCTCGTCGACGTGTCCACCAGGAAGCGGCTCCCCGTGACGGTGCCGGCCGCACCCAGGAAGGTCATCACGGGCGCCACGTCGCTCCACCCATCAGCAACGGCCATGGCTCCACCCTGGACCCGACCGCCGGCCGGCGCCAGAGGCGATCGTCCCGACGACGCAAGGCGCGTCAGGTGCGCACCGCAGGGCGCAGCGACGCCACCGGAGCCGGGTCGGTGTCGGCGGGGGGCCGGCGGCGACGAGCGCTCCGCACGAGCCCACCGGCGCACGCCAGCGCCCCGGCGGCACCGATCACGAACGGGACCCGCGGAGAGCTGGCCTGGATCACCCAGCCCATCAGCAGCGCGCCGATGGGCGTGCTGCCGTACCAGGCCATCTGGTGCAGCGCCATGACCCGGCCCTGCATCGACGGCTCCGCCGCCTGCTGCACGGCGACCGTGTCGATGGACTGGAAGCAGGCCGAGGCGAAGCCGAGGGGGATGCTGAGCGCCACGAAGGCCGGATAGCCCGGCGCGGCGGCGAACACGAGCAGCACGGCGCCGAAGCCGACCAGGGCGAAGGTCAGCGTGCGCCGCGGGTCGGGCCTGATGCCGGCGGCGAAGATGCCGCCGAGGATCGACCCGATGGCGCTGACGCTCATCGCCATCCCCACCGCGCCGGCACCTCGGTCGAACCCGAACCGGACCATCGAGGGGAACGTGGTCTGGAAGTTGAGGGCCAGCAGCCCGACCACCGCCATCACCAGAAGCGGGCGGCGGACGTCGGGCCGGTGGCGCACGTGGGCGAGCGCCGCCCGGAGGTTGCCGGCTCGCCCGGTGCCGACGGGCCGAGGGACGAGCTCGCTGCGGGCGATGCCGGCGAGGGCGACCATGACCACCACGTACGAGGCGGCGTTGGCGTAGAAGCACGAGGCGACGCCGGTGGCGGCGACCATGGCGCCGCCCAGGGCCGGGCCGACCAACCGTGAGACCGAGACGATGGTGCTGTTGGCGGCCACGGCGCTGGGCAGCGCCTCCCGGCCGACCAGCTGGAACAGGAGGGCCTGCATGGCCGGCCGCTCCACGGCCAGCACCAGCCCGGACAGGAAGGTGAGGGCGTAGATCACCCGCAGGTCGACCGACCCGGCCGACACGACGATCCCGAACGCCAGGGCCAGCACCGCCGACACGGCGGAGGTGGCCATCAACAGGCGGCGGTTGTCGACCCGGTCGGCGAGCACCCCGGCGGGGGCACCCAGGAGGAGCAACGGCAGGAACTGGAGGGCGACGGCGACGCCGAGGCGATCGCTGCGGCCGGTGAGGTCGAGCACCAGCCAGGTGACCGCCAGCGCCTGGAGCCACGTCCCGACGCTCGAGATCACCTGGCCGGCGAAGTACCGCCGGAAGTTGCGGTGCTGGAAGGCGACGAAGCGGTCCATCACGCGTCCTGCCGGATCAGCAGCGCCGTGCCGATGGCCACGGCGCCGACGGCCCAGCAACCGATCACGGCTGCGTTGCCGACGTTGGAGAGGGCGGCGGCGATGGTCTCCGGCGTGTCCGCCGCGCCTCGCGTGCCGAGCAGGCCGTGAGCGGCGGCGAAGGGCAGCAGGCGGGAGACGGTGGCCGGGACGATGCCACGGACGATGGTCTCCACCGCCAGGGCCCACACGAGCACGGTGGTCACCGCTGCGGCGCTGTGCCGCACGACGAGACCGACGCCCAGGCCGAGCACCGAGGCGAGGGTGGTGAGCACCAGCGCCCACGCCACGCCCGAGCCGGCGCCGGACATGTCGCCGGTGTCCATCCCGCTGGCCACGCCTCCGACGAGGCCGCCGACGATGCCGACGGCACCCATCACGAGGCCGAGGCCGGCTGCCGTGACCGCCTTGGCGACGATGATGACGGGCTTCGAGGGGCGCGTGGTGAGGGCCCCGGCCAGCGTGCCGTGCTGCATCTCGGAGGTGAACAGCAGGGTGCCGGCCACCACGGCGAACAGCGTCGTCAGCCAGGACGAGACGAGGAACGTGTTGCCGATGGTGAACGGCAGGTGGTCGTAGGGGTCGGTCTCGACGACCGCACCCAGGACGACGGACATGGCCACACCGATCACGGCGGCGAGGCCGACGAACACGGCCGTCGAGCGGACCGAGCGGAGCTTGATCCACTCGCTGCGGACGGCAGCACGCAGATCGCGGGCGAAGGTGGACGAGCCGGCGGAGTCGGCGGAGGAGGAGACGGAGGTGGGGACGGTGGTGGTGTTCATCGGAGGTCCTTTCGAGGTGGTGGTTCGGGTGATGACGGATGCGGGTCGGTGGTTCTTGGAGGGCTCAGGCGGCGGCGTAGCGGGCGGCGTCGCTGGTGAGGTCGAGGAGGATGTCCTCGAGGCTCTGCGAGCGGTCGCGCTCGAGGGTCGCGGTGAGCGGCTCGGCGGTGATCAGCCGGCCGTTGCCGACGACCACGAGGTCGTGCGCGAAGGTGGCCAGCTCGGCGATGAAGTGGCTGGACACGAACACGGTCCCACCGTCAGCGGCGAAGCGGGTGAGCATCGTGCGCAGCCAGCGGATGCCGTCGGGGTCGAGGCCGTTGGCGGGCTCGTCGAGCATCAGCACCTCGGGGTCGCCGAGCAGGGCGCCGGCGATGGCCAGGCGCTGGCGCATCCCGAGCGAGAACCCGCCCACGCGCTGGTTGGCCGCGGTGTCGAGGCCGACGAGGTGCAGCACCTCGTCCACCCGGCCCGCCGGCAGCGAGGCGAGCGCAGCCATGGCCGCGAGGTGGTTGCGAGCCGAGCGGCCGGGGTGCACGGCTCGGGCGTCGAGGACGACGCCGATGGTGCGTGCCGGATCGCGCAGCTCGGCGAAGGTGGCGCCGCGGTAGGTGACGGAGCCGGCGTCGGGCCGGGCGAGGCCGACCATCATCCGCATCGTCGTCGACTTGCCGGCGCCGTTCGGCCCGACGAAGCCGGTGATGCGCCCGGCGGCGAGCTCGAACGAGAGGTCGTCGACGACGGTGCGCCGGCCGTAGGACTTGGTGAGGTGGGACACGGTGATCATGAGGTGCTCCTTGTGGTGGTCCGGGTGTCGGTGGTCGTGCTGTCGGTGGTCGTGGTGACCGGGGTGATGGAGATCAACGCGGCGTTGATCGATGCCAGGTACGCCACGAGGCCGTGCAGGTGCGACGCGTCGCGGACGGTGCCGACGAGGCGGGTGTGGCCGCTCGCGTCGCGCTCGACCGTGAAGTCGTCGAGGAACGGGCCGAGCATGTGCTGGGCGAGCCGTCCTCGCAGCACGATCTCGTGGGTGGGTACGTCGGGCATGGCCGCACGGTCCCACCGGACGGGGTGAGACGGCTTCACCCGTGCCGTCATCCACCCGGGTGAACGGCCGGTATGGTCGGCCGCGTGGGCGCGCCGTCCGACAGCCACCTGCGCGGCGACCTCGCGGCGACGAAGCTGCGGCCGCCGGCGCCGCCGCCGCGGCTGGTCGAGCGCGAGCGGCTGAGCTCGAAGCTCGACGCGGCCGACGCATCACAGGTCCCGCTGGTGCTGGTGAGCGCGCCCGCCGGCTCGGGCAAGTCGACGCTCGTGGCGGCGTGGGCCGCCTCCAGCGGGCGCCACGTGGCGTGGCTGCAGCTGGAGGACGCGGACGCCGATCCCGTCCGGTTCTGGATCTCGGTGGTCGGGGCGATCGGCCGCTCGCAGCCCGACATCGCCGTCCGCCTGCGACCGTTGGTGGCGGGCTCACTCGGTGACGGCGGGGTGGTGGTGCCGGCGCTCGTGAACGAGCTGGCGGCGGTGCCGGGCCGCATCGTCCTCGTCCTCGACGACTACCACCTCGTCGACGACCCCGACGTCCACCACGCGGTCGAGCGCCTGGTCGACCTCTGCCCGCCGCAGCTCACCGTGGTGCTGATCACACGCGCCGATCCGCCCTTCCGGCTCGGGCGGATGCGCGTGCGGGGCCGGATCCGGGAGATCCGGGCCGACGACCTCCGCTTCGACGCCGGCGAGGCGGCGACGCTGCTCGGCACTGCTGCAGCCGGGCTCGACATCGAACGGCTCGACGACCTGTGCGAGCGCACGGAGGGCTGGGCCGCGGGGCTGGTGCTCGCCGGCCTGTCGCTCGAGCACACCGACGACGCCGACCGGTTCGTGCGCGCCTTTCGGGGCGACGACCAGCTCGTGGCCGGCTATCTCACCGACGAGCTGCTCGGCTCGCTGGACCGGGTGGAGCGCTCGCGGATGGTCGAAGCCTCCGTCCTGCACCGACTGTCGGGCCCGCTGCTCGATGCCGTCACCGGTTCGACCGACGGCGCGGCCTGGCTGGCCGGCCTCGCCGCACGCAACCAGCTGGTGATCCGCCTCGACGCCACGGGCGAGTGGTACCGCTACCACCACCTGTTCCGCGACATGCTCCTGCTCGAGGCGCGACGGTCGATGCCGGACCGGCTCCCCGACCTGCACCGGCGTGCTGCCGCGTGGTTCGAGAGCTCCGCCCATCCCGCCGCCGCCGTCGACCACCTGCTCGCCGCCGGCGATCGGGGGGCGGCGATGCACCTGATGCGCATCGTCGGTCCCGACCTCCTCGGCAGCGGCCAGCTGCGCACCTTGCGGAACATCCTCGACCGGCTCGCGGAGGGGGGCGACCTCGACACGATCTGCTCGGTCCTGGCCGGCTGGGACCGCTACCTCGTCGGCGACTACGCCACCGCGCAGCACCTGCTCGACCGCGCCACCGCCACCCGCCCGCCGGACCTCGACCCCATGCGGTTGATGCCGCTGCGGATCAACCTCGCGCTCGGGATGGGCGACGTGGGCACCGCCCTCGCCGGCGCACGCGAGGTGGCCGCGCTGGACGACGTGGCGTCACGGCCGAGCGAGCTGGTCACGGCCGCCGGTGCGGCGTTCGCGTGGGCCGGCCTGGTCGAGGAGGCGCGCGCCGCCCTGGCGATCGCCCTCGTCAGCACCCGGACGGAGCAGCGGGTCACCGCGCACGCGATGGCACTCGTCGCCTCGGCCGTGGCGGAGTACCACGCCGCGCCCGTCACGGTCGCCCGCGACGCAGCGCGGCGCGCGCTGGACTTCGCCACCACCTCCGGCCTCGGCGAGTACCACGGGATCGCTCCTGCGATCGCCATCCGCGCCGCCACCGGTGGGGCGGGCGAGGCGGCGTCCACCGACGTCGAGCGGGCAGTGGTCCTCGCGCGCCGCGCCGCCACGAAGCTGGGTCAGGTCTTCGTGGCGATCCTCGCCGCGGACGTGGTCCTCGCCGACGCCCCGGCTCGAGGTCGCGAGCTGCTGGAGGAGGCGAGATCGCTGATGGCGGCGTGCCCCGACGTCGGCATCAACCTCCCCCTGCTCGAGCGGATCGCGGCGAAGCACCGCGTCGGCGGTGCCAGCCCCGCTCCGGCGCCGGGCCTGGTCGAGCAACTCTCCGAGCGGGAGATGGCGGTGCTGCGCTACCTCCCGTCCACGCTGTCGCTGCCCGACATCGCCCGGGAGCTCTACGTGTCACCGAACACGGTCAAGACCCAGTGCAGCGCGATCTACCGCAAGCTCGCCGTCACCAGCCGTCAGGCCGCGGTGCAGGCCGCGCGCGAGCGCCGCCTGTTGTGATGCGCGGGCGGATCCGCCGTCGCCTCCCACCCCGGTGCCGCGATCTTCGCCCGCACCTGCGCCGGATCAGGTGAGCTCGCCGGGGGGTGGCGCGGCCAGGATGGCGGGGTGAGCCTGCTGCGGTACATCACCCATCCCAACGTGGCCGTCGACGCCGGCACGCCCGTCACGAGGTGGGGCCTCAGCGCGGAGGGCCGACGGCGGGCGCTGGCGATGCTCCGCCAGCCGTGGATCCCCGCGATCGGGCGGGTCGTGTCGAGCGACGAGACGAAGGCGATCGAGACCGCGCAGCTCCTCGCCGACCACGTCGGGGTGGAGGTGGAGGTGCGCAGGGGCGTCGGCGAGAACGATCGGTCGGCCACCGGCTTCGTCCCGCCCGACGAGTTCGAGCTGCTCGCCGACGCGTTCTTCGCCTCGCCGCACGCGTCGGTGCGAGGGTGGGAACGGGCCGTCGACGCGCAGGCGCGCATCGTGGCGGGCCTGGCCGACCTGGTGGAGCACGACGGCGGCGTGGACGTGGCGGTCGTCGGCCACGGCGCGGTCGGGACGCTCTGGTACTGCCACCTCACCGGCTCGCCGATCGACCGTCGCCACGACCAGCCGGGCCAGGGCCACTACCTCACCGTCGACCGTGCCGACGGGACCGTCGTCCACCCATGGCGGCCGATCGACGTCGTCACCCGTTGACCGCGGACGCTCCGCCCACGTCGGCGGCCACGAAGGCCTCCTCCGCCACCTGGGCCGCGTACAGCTCCGGGTCCAGCATGGCGATGATCCCGCTGGTCTGCGTGGCCATCGCCCGGAGCGCGGTGAGCTTGCGGTCGAGCGCCGGGCCGCCGAGGTGGAGGTGCACGGCGAGCCGCTCGGGGTCGACGCCGGTCGGCCGTTCGTCGGTCATGAACATGTCCCACCGCTCGAACTGCTCGCGATGCGTCGCGACGAACTCCACCGTGCTGGTCGCGTACAGCAGCCGCGAGCGGTGGCGGCGCTGCTGCCACGCCGACGTGACCCACCGGTGGACAGCGATGTGGTCCGGGTGGAAGGTCATCCCGTCGGCACCGAAGGTGAGGATGGTGTCGGGGTCGATCTCGTCGATCAGCGCGCCCATGCGCGCTCGCCCCTCGTCGTCGTGCTGGTGGAGGGCGCCGTCGGGCAGGCCGAGGTACCGGTGCTCGACCACGTCCAGCACCGCCATCGCCGCCGCGGCCTCCCACCGGCGCACCCGTCCGAGGCGCTCGGGCGGCCACGAGCGTGGATCATCGGTACCCAGCTCGCCAGCGGTGGCGGTGACGCAGACGACTCGGCAGCCGGCGTCGCGGGCGGCGGCCATCACCCCGGCGGCCAAGTACGTCTCGTCGTCGGGATGGGCCCAGATGGACAGGATGGTCCCGAGCTGGTCGGGCGCGAGGGGTTGCGGGCTCATGCGCCCGGATGTTGGGCCAGCCGGCTGCCGTGGAGCTGTCATCGGCTGTCCGGACGAGCGACGTGCACGACAGCCGGCGCAAGCGCCGTGACAGCGGCGACGTGCACCGTGGCCGCATGCGTACCACTGACGACACCATGACCACGACCGCGACGGCCACGCTCGACCGGCCGGCTCCCACCCTCACGGAGGAGATGCTCGAGAGATTCCGCGACCGCGCCGGCGCCCTCGATCGGACCAACACCTACTTCGACGCCGACCTCGCGGAGCTCCGCGAGGCTGGCTATCTGGCCGCCGCCGTCCCCGAGCACTTCGGCGGGTGGGGGCTCGACCTGGCCCAGCTCGCCGCGAGCCAGCGGCGCCTGGCCCGCTACGCGCCGGCGACGGCGCTGGCCATGACGATGCACTCGTACTGGATCGGCATCGCCGTGGAGTGCGAGCGGGTCGGCGACACCTCGCTGCGCTGGATCTTCGATGCCGCCGTGGCCGGCGAGGTGATCGCCGCGGGTCACGCGGAGGCGGGCAACGACATCCCGGTGCTGCTCTCCACGTGCACGGCGAGACGCGTCCCCGGCGGCTACGAGCTGACCGGCCGCAAGCAGTTCGGGTCGAACGGCCCCGCGTGGCGCTGGCTCGGCGCCCATGCCATCGACGCCGACGCCCCCGGGGGGCCGCACGTGGTGCACGCCTTCGTCGAGCGGACCAGCCCTGGGGTCACTGTCGTCGAGACCTGGGACACGCTGGGCATGCGCCCCACCCAGAGCCACGACACCGTGCTGGAGGCCGTCTTCGTGCCCGACGAGAAGATCGGGCGTGTGGTCCCCGCCGGCGACGCGAGCGACGTGTTCATCGTGGCGATGGCGATGTGGCCGCTGTCGCTGATGGCCGCCGTCTACCTCGGCATCGCCGACCGCGCCCTCGAGCTGGCAACGGCGGGCGCACGGCGCAAGCAGTCGATGGCCATCCCGAGGGGTGGGTATGCGTACAACCCCTTCGTGCAGCACCAGATCGCCGAGATGTACCTCGAGCTCGACGCCGCGAGTGCCACCCTCGAGCGCTTCGTGGACGACTGGGTGGCAGGCGCCGACCACGGCGATGCGTGGGTGCCGAAGGTGTACTCGGTGAAGTGGCGAGCCGTGGAGGCCGCGAAGCGCGTGGTCGACGTGGCGCTCGACGTGGTGGGCGGGGCCGCGATGTTCGCCGGCCACGAGCTCGAGCGGCTCTACCGGGACGTGCGCTGCGGCGGGTTCCACCCCGGCAACGACGCCCTCACCCACGAGCTGGTGGGCAAGGCCGTGCTCGGCGTCCTCGGTGAGCAGCCGAGGTGGTGATCGGAGCTCCGGCTCGGCGTTCCGGCTGAGCTACAACGAGGCGAGCGCGTGCTCGGCGGCGGCCTCGCCGTCGAGCACGGCGCCGCGTCGGTGCGCGGCCAGGAACTGCTCCTCGCCCATCTGCGCGCTGAGCTGCTCGCGCAGCTCGGCCAGCGCCACCTCGTCGTCGCCGAAGATCCGGTGGCCGGCAGCCGTGGCGTCGATGGCACCGACGAGCACCGCCGCGGCCTCGTGGCGGCCGAGCCGCGCGAGGAGCGCAGCGATCGAGCGCAACATCGTCCACTGCACCGACCACATCCCCGCCCTGCGCCAGTGCGTGATCAGCCAGCGGTAGTCGGCGGCTGCCACGGCGGGATCGCCGATGCGCGCCTCGATCGAGGCCTTCGATGCTCCGGCGACGCCGCGTGGGAACGAGGCGTTGGTCGCCTCGGCCAGCTCGACGGCTCGGGCCAACCGCGTCCTCGCCCGCTCCACGTCGAACGCGAGGTCCGCTTCACCCGCGCAGTACCAGACGTATGCGGCCACCCCCGACGTGGTCGTCCCCACCTCCGCGAGCAGCTCGTCGGACATCGTCACCACCGCCGGATCCCGCGCGTAGCCGAGCGCCAGCGTCAGCGCACCGGCGGCGATGAGCCGCTCGCCCGGATCGGTCGCCGACGCCACACCGCGCCGGTACCACGATGCAGCCTCGGGCAACCTGCCTTCGAAGAGGTCGTAGTTCCCGCGTACGGTCGCCGAGACCGGCGGCAGCGGGACGCCGGCACGCTCGGCCACCTCCACCGCCTCCGTCGCCCAGCGCCCGGCACCTGCCACGTCCCCGGTCATCCAGACCGCGTACGACCGGGCCGCCAGCACCTGCGAGGCCAGCGAGCTGGTCCGCCCCGGATCGGCGTCGGCCACCCGCTCCGCCCAGCCGAGCACGTCCGGCCGGGCACGCTGCACGGCGTAGGTGACGAGGGCGGCCACGAGCCGGCCGGCCTCGTCCACCAACCCGTGGTCGAGCAGCCACCCGAGTGCCGTGTGCATCTCGCCCACTGCCTCGTCGAGCTCGGTCAGCACGTCGTTCCCGGCGACGTGCATCCGCCGGTCGGCGTCCTCGGCCCTCGCCACCATCCGCAGCGCGTGGCGCTCGCGCACCCGATCGACGTCGTCGCGCGCGCCGAGCCGGCCGGCCGCGAAGGCCCTGATCGTCTCGAGCAGCACGAACCGCCCCGCCGGCGACCGCATCACCAACGAGCGCTCGACGAGCTCGTCGATCGACGCCCGCGCCCGTGCCGCGGGCAGTGCGCACACGGCCGCAGCGTCGGCCGGGGTGAAGGGCGTGACGAACACGGACAGCTCGGCGAGCACGGCCTGGAGGGCCGGGTCGAGCAGCTCGAACGACCAGAGCACGGCAGCCTCGAGCGAGCCGTGGCGCGTGGCCGTGCGCGCCCCGCGCGACAGCAGCGAGAAGCGCTCGTCGAGGCCGGCGGCGATCTCGGCGAGGTCGTGCGTGTGCAGCCGGGCGGCTGCGAGCTCGATCGCGAGCGGCAGGCCGTCCAGGCGGCGGACGATGTGCGTGACCAACGCGCGTTCGGGAGTGGTGGCGCCCACGTGGGCGCGGACGGCGCCGGCGCGCTCGAGGAAGAGGGCGGTCCCGGAGTCGTCGCCCTCTCCCGCCGGCAACGTGGGCACGTGGCACACCAGCTCCCCCGGGAGGCGCAGCCGCTCCCGGCTGGTGGCCACCACGGCCACCCCTCGGCACCTGCCGAGCACCAGCTCGACGAGCGCTGCCACGGCGTCGAGCACGTGCTCACAGTTGTCCAGCAGCAGCACGACTTCGCTGTCGCCGATCACCTCCACGATCCGCGTGGCGGTCGCCACCCCCGGGCGGGCGTCGATGCCGAGCGAGCTGGCGACGTGCTCCGCGACGGCGGCGTCGACCACCTGCGACAGCTCGCAGAGCACGACCGGGTCCCGCCCTCGTGCGGCCACACGGTGGCCCACCTCCAGCAGCAAGCGGGTCTTGCCCACGCCGCCGGGCCCGACGAGCGTGACCAGGCGGTGGTCGTCCACCGCGTCGACGATCTCGGCGAGCAACGGGTCGCGACCGAGGATCGAGGTGAGCGGCACCGGGAGCCGTGCGGCCCGCACGCGCGCCGCCTGGATGGGCGCCGTACCGGCAAGGATCGCCGCGTGCTGCGCCGAGAGCGCGGGCGACGGCTCGATCCCCAGCTCCTCGGCGAGGCGTCGGCGGAAGTCGTCGTACACCCGCAGCGCCTCTGCGGTCCTGCCCGTCGCGTGGAGCGCATCCAGCAGCAGCGACCGCGGCCGCTCCCGCAGCGGCTCGTCGTGCACCAGCGCGGAGAGGTCGGCGATCGCCGTGGCCCCGTCGCCGCGAGCGAGCCGGGCTGCGGCCAACTCCTCACGGGCCCGCAGCCGCAGCTCCTCCAGCCGGGCTGCCTCGTGACGCCCTTCGTCGACCTCGTCGAGCTCGGGGTACGCCGGGCCTCGCCAGCGATCGAGCATCGCCGCCAACTCGGCCGCGACACCGTCGCTGCGCTGGGCGCTCAGCAGCTCGACGAGCCGCTCCGCGTCCACGTCCACCGCGTTCGGGTCGAGCCGGTACCCGCCCGGGACCGACGCGATGGCGCCGTCGGTCAGCAGCCGTCGCATGCGCGACAGCTGGTTCTGCAGCGCCGCCGGCGGATCCCTCGGCGCCGCGGACGGCCACAGGGCATCGATCGCTGCATCGGCGGAGAGGGTCCGGCCCCGGCGCAGCACGAGGAGCGCCAGGAGGCGACGTTGCAACGGGCCCGTCGGGGTGCGATCGACCCCGTCCAGGTCGCGGACGCGCAACGGGCCGAGCACCTCGACCACGAGTGCACGCGAGCGACCCATGGCCATCATTGTCCACCACCGGGCGACGCTTCCCGTCGAGGAGGGACGGGCTACGCGTCGGCAGTCGCCGGCGGTGACGCCGGGCGGAAGCGCAGGTGCAGCTTCAAGGTGCCGAGCATGATCCCCGGCTGGTGCATCCAGTCGTTGCCGTCGCCGTACTCGAGGGCCTCCAGCCGGTCGAGGAGCACGCCCCAGGCGACCTGTTGCTCGAGGCGTGACAGCGTGGCGCCGGGGCACACCCGGGGCCCCGTGGAGAACGTGACGTGGCGACCCAGCCCGCTGCGGTCGAGGTCGAGGTCGAACGGGCACTCGAACTCCTCGGGATCCACGTTGGCCGCGCCGAAGCGCAGGTGCAGCAGCGAGCCGGCCGGCACCTCCACACCCTGGAAGGTCTCGTCGCGCGTGGTCATCCGGGTGGTGAGGCCGTGGGTGGGCGAACGGAGGCGGAGCCCCTCCTCCACGAACGTGCGCACCTTCGTCCGGTCGGCGCGCAGCTGCTCGAACAGACCCGGGTGCTCGCACACCAGCTGGGCCTGCTCCTCGAGCGCGTACTGCGTGGTCTCCAGCCCGCCGAGGATCATCGCGTGCACGATCCCCGCGATCTCGATGTCGGTGAGGGTGCGTCCCAGGGCCTCGTAGCGCACCTGGCACAGGAAGCTGACCATGTCGTCCTGGGGCTCCGCGCGCTTCGCCCTGACGTGGTCGTAGATGTAGTCCTGGAACCCCTCCAGGCGCCGGTTCATCTCGGCGGCCTGGTCGGCCGCCAGCTCGTGCTTCAGGCCGGTTCCGTGGACGAAGGGGGTGACCACGGCGTCGCCCCACTCGGCGAGCTGCGGGATGTCGTCCTGCGGGAAGCCGAGGATCTCGGCCATCACGCGCTGGGGCAGCGGCCGGGCGAAGGCGCTGATGAACTCCACCTGCCCGTCGTCGATCCACCGGTCGACGAGCTCGTTGGCGTGGCGCGTGATCATGTCGCGGTGGCGCAACGCCCCCACCCCGACCCACGGATCGGTGAGCTCGCGGCGGTGCTGGAAGTAGAGCTCCTGCGTGGGCCGCAGCGAGACCATCGACGCCTGCATCAGGTTGCGGGTGGCCGCGTAGGCCTCCTCCGGCGTGAGCCCACGATCGGCGAGCTGGCCCACCCGCATCGTCGTCAGCACGCGGAACCGCTGCGGGTCCTTCACCACGGCGGTCACGTCCTCCAGCTTGGTCAGCACGAACGCGTCGGTGTCGGGGGTGAGTCCGCCGCCGGGGACGCGCACCACCGGCGCATCGCGGTGGAGGATCTCGTAGGCCTCGTACCAGTGCTCCTGGGCGCCGTCGCCGAAGAGGTCCACGTCGCCGAGCGTGACCGGGCAGGCCATCGGGCTCAGCTCGTGGTTGATGTGCTTGACGCTCGGTGGCATCGCTCCCCCACCCCTCGGCTCGCAGCCGACCTTCGAGTCCGCCCGACGGTACTTGCCGACGCGGCGCCACCGTCCACGCAGCTCACGGCGACGGGCGACATCGCCGACATGCCTCGGGCGTGCCAGCTGGTGTGCCGCGATGCCGACTCCGACGACGGCGTCACAGGATCCGTGTCGAAAGGTTTCGACAGGCGCGGTAGGGTGCGCGGCGTGTGCCCGATGGTGAACACCGACGACCTGTGCGACGCGCACGAGGTGGCCGCGCTCCTCGGGCTGTCGCACGCCACCAGCGTGAGCGGCTACCTCCGCCGCTACGCCGACCTGCCCCGGCCGGTCATCGCGCTGGGGCGGGGCCGGATCGCCCTCTGGCTCCGTCCCGACGTGGAGGCGTGGGCCCGCAGCCGCCGCGCCGGACCGGGACGATGAGCACGCTGCGCCGCCGCGGCAGCGACCCGTGCTGGTGCGGCAGCGCGAGAAAGCTGAAGCGCTGCCACGGCGACCACCGCGGGGTGCAGCGGCCTCCGGTGCGGCCGGGACCCACGGCTCCACGGCGAGCGGTCCCGGACGACATCGTCCGCCCTCCCTACGTGGGCGGCCAACGCACGCGCGCCGGCCGGACGGAGATCCACTGCGGCCACGCGCTCGAGCGGCTGCGCATCGCCTGCCGCGTGGCCGCCGACGTGCTGCTGGAGGTGGGCGGCGCGGTCCGGCCCGGCGTCACCACCGACGAGCTGGACGCGCTCGCCCACGACGCGTACCTCGCCCGGGGCGCGTACCCGTCGACGCTCGGCTACGGCACCTACCTGAAGTCGATCTGCACCTCGGTGAACGAGGTCGTGTGCCACGGCATCCCCGACGCCCGTCCGCTCGCCACCGGCGACATCGTCAACATCGACGTCACCGCGTACGTGGAGGGCATGCACGGCGACACCTCCGCCACCTTCGTGGTCGGCGGCACGGCCGAGCTCGACGCGCCGACGGCGGCGCTCGTTGCCGCCACGTGCGAGGCCACCCTCGCAGGCATCGCTGCGGTGCATCCGGGCGGGCACCTCCGCGACATCGGTGCCGCCGTGGAGGCGGTCGCCAACCGGAGCGGGTTCGGGGTCGTGCCCGACATCGGCGGGCACGGCATCGGCGAGGAGTTCCACGGCGCGCCCCACGTCGCCCACGTGGCACGGCACGCCGACGACGTGATCTTCGTGCCCGGCATGTGCTTCACGGTGGAGCCGATGCTGACCGCCGGAGCCACCACGCACCGGCTGTGGGACGACGGGTGGACGATCGCCACCGTCGACGGCCTGCCGTCAGCCCAGTTCGAGCACACCGTGGTGGTCACCGACGACGGCGTCGAGATCCTGACGATGGGCTCCGGTGGCACCTCGGCCGTGCGGTGGCCGAACGACGGCTGATCCTCGGCCCCGGAGTCGACCGGCGGAGCTCGGCGGCGTCCGACGCCGTCAGAGCCCGCGGAGCGACACGGCGCCCGGCTGCCAGCCGACGGTGACCGCGATGGCCGACACCAGCTCGTCGATGACGTGCCGCTGGCCGCGCACCACGAACCGGCGGCGGCGGCCGCACAGACCCACCCGCCGGTCGTTCCACGACACGTCCACGCCGGCCGCGGCGATGCCCATGGCGATCTCGTCGGCGTAGCGGCGGCGCATGCCGCCCACCTCGAGGTCGAAGATCAGCTCCACGCCGGCGTCCTCCTTCCGACGCAAGCGCGGCGCTCGGGCCACCGGAGGGGTCAGCTCGATCGTCGTCATGCGCACATCTATGCCCTCGTGACGCCCCCGCGTCCACCGAGTGTGGCGATCCTGACGAACTCTTGCCGATGTCAGGGTGCGGCCGACGAGAGCACGGCGAGGTCGCGGCGCGCGTAGCGGAGGTGCTCGAAGCCCTCTTCGAACACGACGTACGCGCCCTCGAGCACGGGCACGGTGCCGTTCTCCAGCACCACGACGTCCCGGGCGAGCTCGTCCTCGGTGACGCCGGCGAGGTGCTCGCGGACACGTGCGACGCTCTCGGCCCGTGCCGCCACCGCCTCCTCGAACGACGGCGACGCCGACAGGTCGATGCCGGGCCACGGGAACTCGAGCGAGCCGGTGTTGGGGAGGCCGATCGGGTGGAACTCGCCGCCGAGCACGGGGACCGTGAACCACTTGTCGATGGCGAACACGAGGTGGCGGAGGGTCTGCGTGATGGACCACTCGCCGTCCACCGATCGGTGGCGGGCCTCCTCCGGCAGGGCCCGCGCCTGCTCGATGGTGGCCGCCCATGCCCGCTCCAACTCGTCCACGGCGGCCGCCAAGCCCGCCGCGTCGGTGGGCCGCAGCATCCCGCGGAGCGGTTGCCACGGGTCGTGCGCGTTCACGTGGTCGGTCACGTCCACGCCGTTGACGACGAGGCGCTCCACCCGGCCGTCGATCGTCACGTCGACGAGCCAGACGCTGCGCATCGACACGCCGGTGAAGTTGACGTCGCGGAACGTGGAGCGGCTGAGGTCGACCGCCCAGAACTCCGACTCGCTGAGGTCCTGCTCCTCGAACGCCTGACCCACGGTGGTCCTCCCCTTCGTCGCTGGTCGGAGCTCGGCCGTCCGGCTCCCGGACGAACGATCCAACATCTTGGAGCGTTCACCGTACCATATGATCCGGAAATGTCGAGCGTTCCGTCCGAGGGCGTGTCGCCCGGTGCGGCCGTGCACCAGGACGTCCCCGACTACGACCTCGAGGAGCGACGGGTGGTCACGTCCACCGCGGAGGTGCGGGCGATGTTCCACCCGCTGCGCGGCACGTTGCTCGACCTGCTGCTCGAGCGGGCGGCCACGGTGGGCGAGCTGGCCGCAGCGCTCGGGCGTCCGCCGAGCACCGTCGCGTACCACGTCGGGGTCCTGTTCGACGCCGGCCTCCTCACGGTGGTGCGCACCCGGAAGATCCGCGCGGTGGAGGCCCGCTACTACGGGCGCACCGCGAGGCTGTTCCAGGTGGGTCGGTTGGAGGCCGGGCAGCTGGAGGACGTCACCAACCTGCTGGCCGAGGCGGCGGCGGAGTCCGCTCCGGCACACGATGCGGACCGGCTCCGCGCCATCCACCGCCACGTGCGCATCCCGCACGCCCGCGCCGACGAGTTCTGGGAGCGGGTGCTCGCGCTGGCCGGCGAGTACTCCGTGCTGCCACGCGGGGGCGACACGGCCTACGCGTTCGTGGCTGCGCTCTACCCGACCGACTATCCGACGCTGCCGGACCCCTAGCGTCGTCGCCGGGTGGTGCTGCGCTCGGCGTTGTGCTCCACCGCACGGCGGACCAGCTCGGCGAACGCGGTGGTGTCGAGCCGCTCACCCTCGCGGATGTCGATCGCTCGCCGGGTGCCACCGTCGAGGCTGGCGTTGAACAGCCCCGCAGGGTCGTCGAGCGCGGCGCCGTGCGCGAAGGTCAACTTCACCTTGTCCTTGTAGGTCTCGCCCGTGCAGATGATGCCGTCGAGGCTCCACGTCGGCACGCCGGCGGGGTTGGTGGGCTTCACCCACTTGGCCTCCTCCACGATCCGGGCGTCGACGTCGCGCATCAGCGTGCGCACCTCGTCGAGCACCTCCGCCCGCCAGTCCCCGGCCTCCGCGCTGCTCATCCCTCGATCCTCGCGCGTCGAGTGCCCGCCACCGGCGCCCGCTCGTCCACCGTCGCGACGTCAGGCGGTGCGGCCGAGGATGTCGAGGAGCATCCGCACGAACAGGGGCTCGTCAGCGTCGGTGGCGAAGTGCACGTTCGCGGCACGTCCGGGGTTGGTGCGGAAGTCGCAGACCGTCCGCCCGACGGAGAGCTCGGCGTCCACCTCCACGTCCACGGGGATGAGCTCCGTGGTCAGGATCGCCGGGTCGATGATGGCGCACACGGCGAGCGCGTCGTGGACCGGCGCCGAGCCGAGCCGGTGCGCCACCGGCTGCGTGGCGTCGTAGCCGTGGATGCGCTGCAGCACGAAGCGTGCCGCCGCCTCACCGGCGGGCGTGCCGAGGTCGCGGAGCCGCTGGGCGTCGTCGGCGCTGAGCAGGGCGCGGTGGGTGGCGTCGAGCGGCACCATCCGGATCGGCCTGCCGCAGTTGACCACGACGCGCGCCGCGTCGGGGTCGAGCCACACGTTGAACTCCGCCGACGGCGAGCGGTTGCCGACGTGGTGGGCGCCCGCCATCATCACGATCTCCGGGATCGCCTCGAGGATGCGCGGCTCCTTGCGGATCGCCATCGCCACGTTGGTGAGGGGGCCCACCGGGCACAGGACGATGTCGCCGTCCGAAGCGAGGTAGGTGTCGATCAGCCAGTCGACGGCGTGCTCGGGCCGCAGCGTGGCCCCGCGCGAGCAGGGCGGGAGGTCGAGGAGATCACCGTGGATCGTGGAGGCCATGCCCAGGTCGGGCTGCGGGCGCACCAGCGGACGGTCGCAGCCGCGGTGCACCGGCACGTGCGGCATGCCGATCCAGTCGAACACCCGCAGCGTGTTCTCCGTCGTGTACTCGAGCCCGGTGTTGCCGTTCACCGTGGTGGCACCCACGAGGTCGATGTCCGGCGAGAGCGCAGCCGTCATGAGCGCGACGGCGTCGTCGGTGCCCGTGTCGACGTCGAGGATGACCTTGGTCGGCATGCGGGCCAGTCTGCCCGACGACCTCGCCGCGAACGGGAGTCGCCGTGCACGGCCCTGGTGCACGGCGACTCCCCGTTGCCGTCAACATATTCCTTGACAGGAATATGAAGCCCGTCCTAGGTTGGCGCCGTGAGCACGACCGCTGTCGATCCCGGCATGTTCGCGGCGCTCGGCGAACCGACTCGGCTGCGGATCGTCGAAGCGCTCCGCGAGGGCCCGCTGTCGGTGGGTTCGATCGTCGAGCGGCTCGGTCTCCGCCAGCCGCAGGTGTCCAAGCACCTGCGGGTGCTCGACGACTCGGGCCTCGTCGAGTTCGAGGCCCGCCACCGTCACCGCATCTACCGGCTGCGCGCCGAGCCGTTCGATGCCGTGACGCACTGGGTCGACTCCTTCGAGCAGCTGTGGGAGTCCCGCCTCGACAAGCTCGGCGCCCTGCTCCACGACCTCGACACCGAAAGGACCACCGCACCATGAGCCCGCTCCCCGGCCGCACCGACGCACACAGCGAGCGTGCGCCGATCACCAGCGTCGCCCGCCGAGCCCTCCACGGTGGCGGGTGACGCCGTGGCACTGCAGCTGTTCAAGAAGACTAAGCAGCTCGACTTCGAGCGCACGTACGCGGCACCGCGCGCCACCGTGTGGCGGGCGTGGACGGAGCCCGAGCTGCTCCGCCGGTGGTGGGCCCCCGACAAGGCCAGCGTCGCCGAGTGCACCGTCGATCTCCGGATCGGCGGCGTCATCCACATCGTCATGGAGGCCGGCGAGGGCATGGGCAAGTACCGCGGCACGCGGTGGCCGATGGACGGGACGTTCACGCAGATCGACGAGCACGAGCAGCTCTCGTACGACGCCCGCTCCTGGACGGAGGGCGACGAGGAGGGCACGACGATCGAGCACACGAACACGGTCAGCTTCGACGGGGACGACCGCACCACCACGGTGCGCCTGCGAGTGACGATCTCGCGCATCGGGCCGAAGGCGAAGATGGCCGCGTTCGGCATGAGGTGGGGCTACAAGGCGTACCTCGACGAGCTCGAGCGCTTGCTCGCCACGGCGCCCTGAGCTCGCGACGCCGACATGCCGGCGCGCCCACTCCGTGTCCCGTCCCGGCGGGCCGTAGGTTGAGCGACGTGGCGGAGCTGGAGGCGGTCGACGCGGCGCTGGAAGCGGCGATACGTCACCTGCTCGACGAGCGGGCCCGTGGTGCGACGATCTGCCCCAGCGAAGCCGCACGTGCGGTGGACCCGAAGGGCTGGCGTGCCTTGATGGGCGCAGCGCGCGCCGCGGCCCAGCGCCTCGTCGAGGCGGGCGAGGTGGAGATCACCCAGCGCGGGCGGGTCGTCGATCCGTCCACGGCACGGGGGCCGGTCCGCATCCGGCGCGTCGAGACGTGACCTGCGCCATCACAGCATGTCGAGGAACCGCTGTGCGTCGCCCACCCGCGGCAGGTTGTTGAACAGCACGTAGGCGGTGGGACGGCCGATGACGAGGTCGCGCAGGCGTCGCAACTCGTCGCCGGTGTGCACGTGCCGGGGGCCCGTGGTGCCGTGCAGGCGGAAGTAGGTGCGGTCGGGGGTGACGGTGTCGCGCTGCATGGGGTCCACCACGTGCACGACGTCGAGCTCCGCACACAGCTCGGCCACCAGCGTCTCGGGCCACGCGCCGCGGGGCTCCCACAGGAGCGTGGCGCCCGGTCGTTCGACCGTGGCGAGGAACGTCCGCATCCTGACCACGTTCGCCTCCACGGGCCGGAAGCTCGCGGGGCACTGCAGCAGCACGGCGGAGGCGCGCAGCACGTGCGCGCACCGCAGGGTGCGCTCCCACGCGCGCAGCACGGGATCGGTGAGCCGGAACGCGCCAACCTCGGCACGGCTCTCCGGCGGCAGCGGCTGTCGCAGCCGCCGATAGGTGGGGCTGGCAGCCTCGTGGGTGATCAGCTGCCAGGCCTTCATGGTGAACTCGAACCCCGGCGGCACCTCCCGCCGCCACGCCCCGAGCAGGTCGTCCGACGGGGGCTCGAAGAACGTGTGCTGCACCTCCACCAGCGGGAACTCGCGCACGTACCGCGATCTCGCCGTGGTCCAGCCGCACAGCCCCACCCGGATCCCAGGGCGCAGCCGCAGCTCGGCGTCCGCGCTCACGGGCGCCGAGAGGCCTCGCCCGACGTGAGCTGCACCGACCGGTCGCGCTCCCACCACGGCTGCCCACGTTCACCCAGCGCCACCTTCGCCGCGTGAACGCGCCGACGCGCGTCTCGCTCGGCCTCGCCGTCGCGAGCGCGCAGCGCGCGGCCCACCGCGCGTCGGGCAGCCATCAGCTCGGCGACGAGCTCGCGGCGCACGTCCTCGGGCAGCGAGGGATCGCTGGCCCGCCAGCGGCGTCCGCCGATCACCAGGTAGCGCCCGTCCGCGGTGCGCTGCACCTCGCCGCCCGCGGGTCCGTCCGGTGTGCCCCCGCCGCCCGTGCTCCCCCGTCGACCACCGCTCACGCTCGAGCCGTACCCCGCCGGCCCGCCGACGCCACGTCCGACTCCCGCCATCGGCCGTGTCGGATCCTGTCACGGGCCTCGCTGAAGGCATCGCCGGCGGTGGGCCCGTTCGCCGGGCCCGCCGGGGAGGTCGGGGTACCATCGAACGGGCATGGCCGAGCCGAAGACGCGCCCCACCGACCAGGAGTTGTTCGACGCTCTCGGACCACATCGGCGCGGCGTGAGCTGCCTCTACCTCAAGCGCCTCGACGGTGTGGACGAGGATGCGCTGCGGATGCTGCTCGAGCGGTCGCGAGCCGACGCCGCCTCCCGCCGGTGAGCGACGTCGCGACGCGGTCCGGCGCCCGGCTGGTGCCGGAGGAAGCGCTCGACCTCGTGGTGGCGAACGCCGACGAGGTGCTGCGCCACGTGGGGGTGCAGGTCGTCGACGACGAGGAGTCGCTGGAGGTGCTCGCCCGCGCCGGCGCGTCGGTCGAGCTCGACCCGGGGAGCCGGTCGTCGGGCAGGGTCCGTTGGCGGCTGGCACCGCTGCTCGAGGTGGTCGGCGGGGCGCCGCCGTCGTTCGTGCAGCACGCCCGCCACCCGGGGCGCTCGCTGGAGATCGGCGAGGATGCACCCACCGTGTTCGTGCCCGTCTACGGGCCGCCGAACGTGATCGGCGCCGACGGGGTCCGCCGGCTCGCGACGATGCACGACTACCGCGCGCTGGTGACGATGGCCCACGAGGCCGCCTCCATCGCCAACACGGGGCACATGCTCTGCTTCCCGTCCGACGTCGACGGCGACGACCGCTACCTGCAGATGGCGCGGGCTCACCTCGAGCTCTCCGACAAGCCGTTCATGGGCTCCACGGCGAGCGAGGCGTCGACGCGTGACGTGATCCTGCTCACCGAGGCGGTCTGCTCCGACGGCGCACCGGCGGACGCGGCGACCGGCACGTGCCGCTTGCTGCACCTGTGCAACTCGATCCCGCCGCTGCGGTGGCAGAGCCGCATGCTCGGCGTGATCCGCACCTCGGCGCGTCTCGGCCAGGCCAACGTCGTCGCGTCGTTCCAGATGCTCGGTGCGACGGGGCCCGCCACGGGCTTGGCCGCGCTCACCCAGGGCGTGGTGGAGGTGCTCGTCGGCATCGGCCTCGGCCAGCTCTACCGCGCCGGCACGCCCTGCCTGTTCGGCATCTACGCCATGCCCTTCGACATGCGCTCGATGGCACCCCGCTTCG
>VFQR01000874.1_pt1 | contig 29146 bp, 24 predicted proteins | sample 3512321 | NCBI WGS metagenome assembly VFQR01 (sample SAMN10412374, study PRJNA504923) | tailings metagenome | isolation source: Relicate 3 Philex TSF1 revegetated site | place: Philippines: Tuba, Benguet | collected 2017-08-29 | reverse complement strand
TTAATAATGCCTTAGTATTACCAACAGTTTCCATCGTCACCGAAAAAGGTAGAACTGGCGTACTCGTACTAGATGCAAACAATCAACCCCAATTCCGCGAAGTCACAGTCGGCGCACAAATCAAAGACCAAACGCAGATTTTAGGAGGAGTTAAAGAAGGCGATCGCATTTTTGTTAACCCACCTAAAGATTACAAAATTGAAAAAGCTAGAGAATAGAATAATTCGTAATTCGTAATTTTTAAGAGATGAATTTTTTAGAAAGTGTGCAAATGGCAGGGAAAACCCTGTTATCAAATAAGCTGCGTAGTGCCCTCACTATGTTAGGTATAGTTATTGGTAATGCCTCAGTGATTGCCATGATTGGGATTGGCGAAGGTGGGCAAAAATTCGTTAAACAACAGCTGGAATCACTAGGGCCAAATGTGTTGTTTGTGTTGCCAGGAAATCAAGAAACTCAACGTATTTCCTTTGAAGTGCCAAAAAATTTAGTGTTGCAAGATGCTGAGGCCATCGCCTCTCAGGTTCCAACAGTCATAGGAGTTGCACCTGAGTTAAATCGAAGACAAGTGGTGACTTATCGTAACAGAAATAGTGACGTTAATATCATTGGTACAACTCCCAGCTTTTTATCGGTGCGGGATTTTGAAACTGATAAAGGCAGGTTTTTCAGCGAAGTAGACATTAAACGAAGTAATCAAGTTGTTGTATTAGGTGCAGATTTAGCAGAAAAACTATTTGGTAATGCTAACGCCATCGGTCAGCAATTGCGAATTGGCAATACTAGCTTTCAAGTTATTGGCACATTAGTAGCCAAAGGTTCCAGCGTGGGAGCAGATTATGATGAAGCTGCTTTAATACCGATTACAACCTCTGCAAACCGCCTTGTGGGAAAGAATTCTCCCTATGGAATTGCTTTAGATTACCTAGTCGCCGCTGCTCGTGATGGTGATAGCGTGGATGCAGCGGAGTTTCAAATTACGAATTTGCTGCGTCTGCGACACAAAATTAATGGTGAAGATGACTTTACGATTCGCACCCAAAAAGATGCTTTGCAAACTGTTGGTCAAATTACAGGTGCATTGACAATTATGTTAGCAGCGATCGCTGCCATATCTTTATTTGTCGGCGGCATTGGGATCATGAATATTATGCTAGTCTCCGTCACCGAACGCACCCAAGAAATCGGACTCAGAAAAGCCATCGGAGCAACAGAGCAAGATATTTTGCTACAGTTCATCATTGAAGCAGTAATAGTTTCTGCCGCTGGCGGTTTAGTTGGAACTGCCGTTGGTGTTAGTGGTATTCTGTTAGTGGCAGCTTTAACACCTTTAGATGCTGGAATTTCTACGATGGCGATCGCCACGGCTGTGGGTGTTTCTGGTGGTATTGGTTTATTCTTTGGCGTCGTTCCCGCACGCCGCGCCGCGAAACTCGACCCCATTGTGGCTTTGCGAAGTGCTTAGAGACTATTTATAAACTAAATCTTAAGTACTAAATCTGAAGTAAAGTGCGTTATGGCTTTAGCCTAACGCACAGCCATACAGCAGATTGCGAGTTGGTTAGGTACAGATAATCTCAAAAAACCAGAATTCTGGGCAGCTTTTTGTACCATGTCTTCATGTTGACGCAAAGTCTTAGATCCCCGACTTCTTTAAGAAGTCGGGGATCTGTTCTGTCGCATAAGAAGATTTGTAGGGTGCGTTATGGACGTTAGTCCTAACGCACCGAAAATCTAAGATGGTGCGTTATGCCGCAGGCTAACGCACCCTACAAAATCAGAAGATTAGCCAAATATCAAACTATCAGCAGAGAGTAAATTTTATGCCCCGATAATCTTTCATTATCAACTATTTGTTTGAATGATTCAAAATATATTTCTCTTTGGATTGATTCTGCCTCTGATATTTCCTCTTCTATCCATTTTTGCAAAAGTTTCATTGCAGTTTGATTTCTTCGCAATTGTTCTTCAGGCGTTTTCCCCATATTATGCAAAAATGGCGTTAAATTATGTTTACCTGTTACCGTCATATTCGATCCTAACAATACCTTTGTATCTAATTTTAAAGTAGCTATACCAAGATGACAAAAATTCAGAGCAATTCTCCCGAACGTCTAAAGCCTTACACCCCATACCCTGACACCTAGCCTTAAGAGATAAACGAGCGCCTGTAAGTTCTGTGCCTAACTAAAATACAAAGACTATCCTAGAAATAGCAAGTAAATTGATTAATAACTAAATATTTATGACTACTATCTCAATTACCGATTCTCCAATTCCCAATCCCGTCCCCAAATCAACAATCATTCGCTTAGAAAATATATATAAAGTCTACGGCAGTGGGGAAACCGAAGTCAAAGCCCTCGACGATGTGAATTTGATTATCCACGAAGGCGAATATTGTTCAATTATGGGGCCTTCTGGTTCAGGTAAATCTACAGCTATGAATATTATCGGCTGTCTAGACCAACCCACAGGCGGACATTATTATTTAGATAATGTTGATGTCGCGCAAATGGACGATAAATCCTTAGCACACATCCGTAACAAAAAGCTGGGATTTGTGTTCCAACAATTCCATTTATTACCCCAACTGACAGCATTAGAAAATGTGATGCTGCCAATGGTGTATGCTAATGTCAATTCCAAAGAAAGAAGCGATCGCGCAATCGTTGCACTGACACGAGTCGGTTTAGCAAATCGCCTCAACAACAAACCAACTCAACTATCAGGGGGACAACAACAAAGAGTAGCGATCGCTCGTGCCATTGTCAACCGTCCCGTGGTACTCCTAGCCGATGAACCCACCGGCGCACTTGATTCGCGCACAACCCAAGAAGTCTTAGACATTTTTGGCGAACTCAATGTCAGTGGAATTACTGTTGTCATGGTAACCCATGAACCAGAGGTAGCGCGTCAAACCCAACGCATCGTCTGGTTCCGTGATGGTCAGGTGGTACACTCTAACCTAACCCCGTCTGACTTAAATCAGCTTGCAGTGTCCTGATTAAGCTGAAAAATATTCGATTTGCATCAGCGAATTAATCATAACTCTTGTGGGGTGGGCATCTTGCCCGCCTAATTATAGCAGATATTGTAGGGGCACAATATATTGCAATACGCTTGGGTTAAGGATAATTGTAGGTTGGGTTGAACGAAGTGAAACCCAACAAATCCCGGAAATGTTGGGTTTCGCAGAGCCTCAACCCAACCTACATAAAATCAGGTTTTTAGCGCTAACTGAACGGTATTGCAATATATTGTGCCCTATGTTCTATTCAAGGAGGATTGCCATAATTACAAACTAGGCGTTTTACCAGTTTGTGCTTGTGTCTCAATTGGTTTGACATCGGTATAACCCATTTCACCAGCTATTGTCCGGAACACCGAAATTTGCTCGTCAAAATCTAGTGCTTCAATTTCAGAAACCAAATCATTAATCGCCTTACTTGGCTGGTAGGTAGGTGGTAACCCGACCACTTTATCCCCCATAGCTACTGCCCAAGCATACCAAACTAACAACTGATTATTTTCTTTAATCGCCCCATAAGCACGGGAATATTCTGTATCTCTGCGGTTAACGATATCCCGCATAATTGCCAATTGCTCGTCATCTGATAAATCAAAATACTCTCCTAGCAGCTTTGGCGCTAATTCAGGATCGGTAGCAGCGGGAGCAGCCGGCGTAATGGAATCACCCATTTTTTTGTAAACGAGATAGAACCAAGCTAATTTTGCATCGGTATCTAAGGCGTTAAACGCATCTACCAGATTTTGAGTTTCATTGCTTCGAGCTTGAGAAATATTTTTATCGTAACTTTTAGTCATAGCTTGTTTCCAACGCAATTTAACAGGCCAAACTAAGAGTTACCAGAGTTTGAGAATCAGATTCTACTATCAATAGAAAGAGTTAAATTAGTTGGTAAATATAGTATTAATCTACCTTTTAATAGAGGTAAAAATCTCTCGGAAGGAAGCAAGAAAGTAGCGAATTACTTTGCTATGATTGCCCCAGCAATAAAAATTTACCTAAGGTTTTAATTATGCCAGATGAAGTAAAACCCAATGTTAATGAAGCTCCCACCCATGATGCTCAATTAGCTGCCGAAAACATCGCTAGTGGTGAAGAAAAAGCGCCAAAGGTGGATTTTGAAGCTGATTATGCAGCTGCACAACAATTCAGCGTTAGTGAAGTTGACCGCACAGGTGAAGGAGCAGCAGCAGCCAAAGCCGCAACTGCTCCTAAACAAAGAGTTCCTCAAGCAAAAGAAACAAAAACACAAACCCAGTCAACTGGTAATCCTGATGATTATGCAGAGTTGGCAAAGGAAGTTGGCAATTCCAAAAGTGAGGGTGTAGCTAGCGTCACTGATGATTTAGTAGAAAAGGCTTTAGAAAAAGGTCAACCGAAAAAATAAGTTTTCTCTACCCCAAAACCTCTAAAAGGTGCGTTGAATAAAAGCGCACCTTTTAAGCATGACAAATTGTCACCAAATGTTAAAATTATCAATGAAGAATTACTTAACTTGGATCTTTCAAATAGGATAAATAAGTATTTGCCCAAATCGCAGCTTGAGTGCGATCGCGCAAATTCAACCTGTTTAAAATATTGGTAACATGATTTTTAACTGTGCCCTCGGAAATGTAGAGTTCTTGAGCAATTTCTCGGTTACTAGCACCTGTAGCAATCAACCGCAAAACCTCCTTTTCTCTAGGAGTGAGTTCAGTTAAACCAGATGGTACAGGTGGTGACTGAGTTGGTACAGGTTGAGAAAACTGAGTCAACAATTTTTTGACTATTCCTGGCCCTAATTGAGTGTATCCTTTATATACAGCGCGAATAGCAACAGCTAATTCTTCTGAGGGTGTATCTTTCAATAAATAACCCATTGCCCCACTTTGCAGAGCTGCTGAAATATATTCATTATCATCAAAAGTTGTGAGTACTAAAATCTTCGTTTTCGGAAAAAGCTTTTGAATTTCTCGCGTGGCTGCAACTCCATCCATAATGGGCATTCTGATATCTAACAATACGACATCTGGCTGAAATTCCGCAATAAAATTAATCGCCTCTCGACCGTTTTCTGCTTCTCCTACTATTTCTAAATCTGGTTCTAGTTCCAATAACGCTCTTAATCCTTGACGAATTAAACTTTGGTCATCTACCAGCAATACTTTAATACTCATGTCAACCTCGTTAAAGGAATATTAACTCTAATTTTGCAACCAGAACCAGGAGTGCTATTAATATTAAACTCACCTCCAAGTGCTAAAGTGCGATCGCGCATACTATGAAGTCCAAAACCAGTAGTATTTTGCCTGATATCAAAACCTCTACCATTATCCTGAATTATCAATTGTAAATTGCTTCTGATGATAGTTAGTTCTATTTTTACCTCCGTTGCCGATGCATATTTAGAAATATTTGTCAAAGATTCTTGAGTTATTCGATAAATAGCAGTATTGATTTCAGGCGCTAAAGAATATTCCAAATTGATTTGATAAATTGGTAGAATATTATTTGAGCGATGAAAATCTTCTACAAGACCAGCGATCGCCCGTTCTAAAGATTGTTCTTGTAAAGGATTAGAACGCATAGTTGAAACAGATTGACGGACATCTTGGAGTGCTTTTGAACCTAATTCCTTTGCCGTTGCCAGAAATGTCTCAGCTTTCATTGGATTAGATGGCCACAATTTTAAAGCAGTTTCTAATTGGAGATTTAAAGCAGTGAGAGAATGTCCTAATGAATCATGAATTTCACGAGCAATGCGGTTTCGTTCTTCCAAGGTAGCTTGATTTTCAATTCGCATAGCATATTGGCGAAGTTTTTCATTAGCAATAGCTAGTTTTTCCCGACTGTGGCGTTCAGATAATACAGCATTCATCATTAACAACACAAAAACTAAACTCAGACCAAACACCAATGACCAGTTTAAGCTGAAAAATCGAAAACGTTCTTGAGCTTGTGGTGAAGATTGAAAATTGAATAATTGATATTTTAATTGTGTAGTTAGCAAAAATAAAGTAAATGACAAACTTGTAATGAATAAACGACCAGGCAACTGAAAAATTAGACAACTGCGAGTCACCAAAATTATGTAAAGAAACGGAAAAAGACGAGCGAATCTTTCACCAAAAAGCCCAATAAGCAAAATCAATAAAAGTTGAACAATCGTGTATATTAATTTACTTTTACGATTATTTTTGGGTAACCATAAGCCCATTAAAGCAAAAATAATTAGACTGTAAATTGACAATTCTGGCAAGATATTACAAATTGATAAATCTGGAAATGTACCACAAATTGAGATGTCTAACCGTCTAGGGCGAAATCGCCGTAAAGGAGGTGGTATAACTGCTATCAAAGCAGTGATCGCCAGTAATATCCATTCTAAATAAAGCAGAGATGGAAAAGGATGTTTTTTAATTTGAATTATCGGATTCATAATGATAAACACCTAATTGCTAACTTTCAACTCCTAACTCTTAACTCCCAACTCTTAACTTCTAACTCCCAACTCTTAACTTCTAACTCCTAACTCTTAACTCCTATTATTGTCAGTCACATTTGTCATAATTGAATCATGACTAAAGTCATGGGCACAAACGTGACTTTCTCCTCATGTAACTATTGAAGATAAATTCTTATGATGGTGGCATCCAAACAGGGAAAACCACGAAATAACTTATGAAACTCAAATCATTATCATTAATTGCTGGAGCGATCGCTTTAAGTTTAACTGCAACTTCCTTTGCTGTCGTAGCTCAAACAGCCTCTCCTTCACCCCTACTACTTGCACAAACTCCACAAAAAACAAAGGGACCTTGGGCAGAATTGGGATTAACCGATGCACAAAAAAGCCAAATTCAGGCAATTCGCCAAGGTAGCCGCGCCAAATTTGAAGCCGTTTTGACTCCAGAACAAAAAGCAAAGTTAGAAGCAGCTAAACAAGCACGTCAAGCTCAACGCCAAGCAGGTCAACAAGGTCAACGCCAACCGGGTCAACGTCGAGGTGGATGGAAGAACTTTGCAGAGTTAAATCTGACTGAAGCACAGAAAACCCAAATCCGACAAATCCGAGAATCAGAGAAACAACAAATTCAAGCAGTTTTAACCCCCGAACAACGGCAAAAGTTAGAGCAATTTCAGCAGAACTTCAAACAGCGCCGTCAACAACGCAACTCTCAATAAGCTTTAATCTTAAAAAAAGAGTTAATAGTTTGGGATGGGTAATATCGCCCATCTCATTCCAAGATAAATTATGATGCAACCTTCTACAGCTTCTCCAAATCTGCCTCCTCGCGTCCAAAAACTATTAGATTTACTCGATCGCTTCACAAAAATACAGGGAAAAAATGTTTCTTCAATTGTCGAAATAGAAAAATTGCGTTCCCTTCCTACTGGCACTCTTGGCAGAAGTTGGGCAAATTTCTTCGACGAATACAACCTCACACCTTTCACCACAGGTAGCCGTCGTAAACAACTCCATGACGGGGTTCACGTTCTCACAGGTTATGGCACAGACCCCATTGGCGAAGCAGAAATACAGGCATTTTTATTAGGTACAAAATTTACTATAACTAAATTTATGCTGGGGCTTGGATTGTTGCGAGTCATCCATAAAAACCTAAATTCTCAACAACAATTTAGCTCTTATCGACTCTGGCAAGCATATCAACGTGGTCTTCACTCCAAATTTGACCCAGATACTTGGCAACCGGAAAGACTGTGGCACTTACCCTTGACTAATGTCCAGGCACTTTTTTCCATAGCCAAGAATTAAACAGTTATACAGACTTCTTGCAGAAGATGGGAAAGGAGAAAAAGTTCATCTCCTTTCCCTTTCCCTATTTTTAGGGTATGGAGTTCAAATTAAATCATTGCAGTTGCGCTAATCTACTGCAATTTGCTATAATAGGCAACACAATCAAGAGTCCAAAACCTCTTGACCCCTAAACCCCGTAGTGGCTTAGCATTGCTAAACCACTACTCCCCCTAAATTTTCAGCTAGTCAATCACGGGAAAATCCCCCAAGCAAACATCAAAAAGGTTGCTTCCCACTCCCCAGTTCCCACTCCCTCTTTTGAAGCTAACTTTTTGAAGATGTCTAAAGAATTCTCTATTGGTAGTAAAGTCCGTGTTGTAGCACTACCACCCTACCTTAAAACTGCTGAACCTATGCCCATGCTGCGCCCTCCCGATGTGATTCGGATGGGTGAAGAAGGTATAGTCATTGACCGTAGACCGGGTGGATATTGGGGTATTCGCTTCGCTAAAGGAGCCTTTCTTCTAGATAGTCAATACATCGAAAGCACAGATATCCCTCCCCAATCTGACTCAAAATGAGATTAGTAGTAACCAAGAATTGTAAACTTGTGTAAAGTTGTGATTCTGGTTTGCACCATGATTTCCCGCCGCACTTTTTTAAGCATATTATTTGCCAGTTGTATTTCTATTATTAACTGGCTGAATTTTACTCCCACTGCCGATGCCCTTGGTGGTAAACTTCCTACCATTAATCAACCCGCACCGGAGTTTACCTTGCCAACCAACACGGGTGATGGCAAAATTTCTCTCTCTGATTTTCGCGGTAAGTGGGTAGTTTTGTATTTTTATCCCAAAGACTTCACTTCTGGTTGTACTATAGAAGCTCGTCGTTTTCAGCAAGATTTACCCCAATATCTCGGAAAAAACACCCAAATTCTCGGTGTCAGTGCTGATGACATTGATTCCCACGCTAAATTTTGTGATTCAGAGGGACTAAAATTCCCTCTGTTGGCTGATACTGATGGTTCAGTGAGTAAGGCTTACGGTTCGTGGCTGAGTTTCTTATCTATGCGTCACAGTTTTATCATCGATCCTCAAGGCATCTTGCGCGAAACTTTTGTCAAAGTCAACCCAACTATTCACAGTTCAGAAGTCTTAGCACGACTAGAAAAGTTACAATCGGCAGCTTCTTAAATACAACAGAAAAGCGTAACCCAACAAATACACTGGGTTACGCTTAATTATTGTAGAGTCTTTGTCTTTTGAATGTGCTGCTAAAATTAAATCGTTAATATAAAACCGTTGAATATCAACTCGACGAAATTGTTACCTAGAAGCCTCACTTCAATTCCTCCAACGATTGCCATCAGATCTGCCTCAGATAGTTTCTGTTCTTTAACTTGATTGTCAGGTTGCAAGTTAGTGATTGTGATTCTAGACATATTTTTTCGGGAGATTTTTAAAATCTACGAGAATTTTCGTTTGATTAGCTAGCAATCTCATCAACCCAAAGTTATACATTTTAGTATTTACATACTTTTTAAATAGACATTATTGTAATGAATTATTTTTTGTTACTAACGCTTATATTAGCGGTTCCATTCAGATGCGGTACAACATTATATTGCGAGGGTAAGGGCACAGATGTGCGCCCCTAACCGTGTACCTCATTTACCTGAAATACGCTGTATAAATCCTGAATTCTGATACCATTTCACTTTAATAATGAACAAATAAGTGGGTAAGGGTTTAGCACTGCTAAACCCCTACAAAAAATCTATATGTATCAAGATTTTGGTGAAATGGTATGACTCCTCAATTCTGATTCCTTGATGACTATATCTTTTGATGTTTCCGAAGTGACAAGTTTTGTGAGGTTTGCCTCTATGGAAATAGTGGCAATTTGTGTTTTTAACCAATTGGCAAATAATTCTCCTATAATTTCCATTTGTCGCTGTTCGTCCAATTGAGGTTTAATAATTTCTTCAACTGCAATTATATGTACTCCTTTGGGAGTAGTAATTGGCTTGAGAATTTGTGGAGGATTAGCAGCAAATACCGCTGCTGCAATTTCTGGTCTAAAATCCTTGCGGAGACGCATTCCTTGATAGCCTCCAGCCCGTCGGATTTCAATATTTTCGATGTATTGGCGGGCAATTTCTTGGAAACTAATTTCGCCTTCTTGCAAAGCATAAAACAATTCTAGTGCTAAATCTTCGTCATCTAAGATGACTTCATAAGTCACTGCTCCGACATAATCAAGTTGGTGTGCGTAAAAAAATGCTTCGACTTTATTTGCAAATAAATGATTTGCTAATTTGGTAGATAATAGACTAGTTTCGACTATTTTTTCAAAGTCATCGAGAGAAATATAATGTTTTTCTAACCACGCCCAGGTATCTTCTGCTTTCAGAAGTTGGTTTGCTAAACGCAGTTGATCTGCTGCTCTTTGTAATTCTTCTAAACCAATTTCGATCGCTGCCTGTTTAGCTTCATTTTCAACAATTTTTCGAGTGGCGATCGCCTCCAATATATTAGGAATTTGACAAGACATTTTAATGTGGTCAAGAAGATCCTCAGGAGAAACAGTCAATACCTTTGACATCATCTAATTCCTCCAATTATTAATCTAATTTAATAGGGCGTTTTGATTGTAATTGCAACTCTATTAATTATAGCTATACTATTTTTCTTGAATACATTTTTTTAGGAAGTTTTATTTAGACTTAAATCTATTTTTTGTTTAGTTAAAATATCAAATATTTTTGATAATATGTAATTAAAAAAGAATACGACAAATACATTCGGTAGGGTAGCACAGCGTTGCTACCCTGCAGATAATCTGAAGCAAATTGATGAATTACTAGAGATCCAAACCACCTTGTTGCAACTTTTTAAATGGATCTAAAATAAAGTCCATCACCCGACGTTGACGGATAACCACCTCTGCGGTTGCTGTTTGTCCTGGTGTTATGGGAATACGTTTGTTACCAGTTTGGATATAAGGCTCAGCTAAGGAGATTTCTAATTCATAGGTTTCGGCGTTACCTTGATTATTTGTCTGAATTTTTGAATCAGGTGAAATCCAGTTGACGCGTCCTTGCACTACTCCATAGTCTTGGAAAGGATAGGCATCAAATTTGACTTTAACCGGCATTCCCACTTTCAAAAAACCACTTTGTTGGTTAGGTATCTGTGCCTTGAGAATTAAGGGAGTACCCTTGGGTGCAATTTGGGCAATCAATTGTCCCGGTTCTACTACTGAGCCTGGTTTTTGGATAGGCAATTCAAAAATTACTCCATCAACAGGCGATCGCACTATTCGTTGTTGTAATTGTAGTTTTAAGGATGTAATCTGGCTTCCAGTTTGAGCAATTTCCGATTGCACGCTGGTAATTTGGCTTTGTAAGTCTTTAAACTGTTCCTGATTTTTCAGCACCGCCAGTTTCCCTGCTTGCACCAAACTGCGATAGCCACTTTGCTGTTCTTGGAGGCGAAGTTTGAAAAGTTGAATATCTGAATAAGCTTGGCTCATCAGCGAGTGATAGCGGTTGAGTTCTTCTTTTAACCGCAACTGGGCTTGGGTAATATCAGATTTTGCTTGTTCTTGCAGGCGTTGGCTTTCTTCTGCTGTCTTTTCGAGTTCCACAAGTTTGGTTTGGGGAACCGCCCCCTCTTGCAAAAGTTGGCGATAACGTTCAACTTCTGTGAAATCTCGGCTTAAACGACTTTGAGCTAATTTCTGGGCAATTTGCGTAGAACTGATATTTTGACTAGCCTGTTCTACTAAAGCCAGTTTTTCCAGTCGTTGTAAGTTATAAGTACTTTGCTGAGCATCAAGGTTTTGCCGTGCTTGACTAATTTGGGCGATTTTTTCCAACTCTTGGGATTTATTTTGCTGTTCTTGGATATTAATCGTCAGTAAAATTTGGCTTTTGAGGAGATCGAGTTGCGATCGCCGATTTAATAAACCTTCTAGTTTTGTCTGCACTTGTTGTAATTCCGCTTGCAGCACATCAGACTCCAGTTGCACTAAAACCTGTCCTGCTTGTACTGTCGAGCCTTCCTTAACATTAACAGCCGTCACACTACCACTCACAGGACTATCTAATGTTTGCGTTGCTCCCTCAGGTTCCATGCGTCCTCTAGCACTTCCGGTCTCATCAACTTTAGAAAGCATCGCCCAAGGTATAGCGATCGCAGCAAAGCCAATCAGTAAATACAACAGTGAGCGCGTCCAAATTCTTGGTAAAGCATCTAACAGTTCCTCAGTACCATAAAACCAATCATTTGTCTCGGATGTTTCCTGTGCTTGAGGATTGACAACAGTACTTGTGTCCTCACGTAGGTAAAATTTAGCGTCCTTTTCTATGGCGAACGCCGATGATAAATTATTAGATGAGTTTGGCATAGGAATTGGGGATTGGGAATTGGGCATTGGCACTGCGGAGTTAGGAGTTAGGAGTTTGAAGTTAGGAGTTTGAAGTTTGGAGTTTGGAGTTAGGAGTTTGGAGTAAAAATTTTCTCCCCATCTCCCCATCCCCCTCATCCCCCTCATCCCCCCATCTCCCCACTCCCCACTCCCCTCAATTGTTGCTGGTTGAGATAGAAATAATGACCTTTTTTGGCAATTAATTGCTCGTGAGTACCGCTTTCGACTAGAATTCCCCTGTCTAAAACTAAAATCTGGTCGGCATGACGCACGGTAGAAAGACGATGAGCAATAATTAAACTTGTGCGTCCTTTGAGAATTTTTTTGAGGTTGTTCTGAATAATTCGTTCGGATTCAGCATCTAGATGACTGGTTGCTTCATCGAATACTAACAAAGGGGGATTTCCTAGCAAAGCACGAGCGATGGCTAGGCGTTGGCGTTGTCCACCAGATAACATACCGCCGCTTTCGCCAATTTGGGTTTCGTAGCCCATTGGCATTTGCTGAATAAATTCATCTGCTCCTGCTAAACGTGCTGCTTCAATTACCTCTTCTTGGGAGGCTTCTGGATGAGCAATGCTGATATTTTCCCGAATTGTACCGCCAAATAAAAATGTATCTTGGTCAACAACACCAATTTGAGAACGCAGCGATCGCAGGGAAATATTAGTTACATCTTGAGCGTCAATCAGCACTTTACCATCTGTCGGCGGATATAGTCCCAAAATCAGTTTTGAGAGAGTTGTTTTGCCAGAACCGCTACGCCCTACGACTGCGATGGTTTCCTCTGGTTTGATTTCAAAATTGAGATTTTCTAAAACATTAATGTCACTTTCTGGATGATAGCGAAAAGTCACGTTTTCAAAGATTATATGACCGCGTAAATTACTTAAAATTTGCCGGGGTTGATATTGTAAATCTTCCTCTGGCTCTGCTTCTAAGACATCATTAATCCGTTCTGTGGAAATAATCACTTCTTGTAATTGATTCCACAGCACAACCAGCCTTTGGAATGGTCTAATGATGTTGCCCAGCAACATATTAAATGCTACTAATTGTCCGATGGTGAGTTGGTTTTGAATTACTTGCCACGCACCAAACCAAAGTAATCCTGTGGTTACCAGAGCTTCGATACCGGAACTGAAAATTTGTAGTTGATTACCAATGATCTGTCCGCTAAAAGTCTTTTTAATCACATTATTTAGCAGTTCTTCCCAACGCCAGCGTACTGTTTGCTCAATTGCCATCGAGCGAACTGAGCGAATACCAGTGAGAGATTGAATTAAATAACTGTTTTCGTTGGCTGAAGCATTAAAAACTTCGCGGCTGATGCGGCGCAAGAAAGGTGTAGCGATGAGCGCCAATAATACAAACGGTGGTATAATTGCTAAGCATAATAATGCCATTTGCCAACTATACCAAAACATCAATCCTACATAGATAAATACTGTTAGCAAATCCAAGCCAATGGAAAGGGCTTCTCCAGTTAAAAACCGTTGAATTTTTTGATTTTCTTGGACGCGAGAGACAATATCACCAACATAACGCGACTCAAAAAAAGCTAAGGGCAAGCGAAAAGTATGTTTAATAAAACCGACCATCAGCGATAGTCCCAAGCGATTTGCTGTGTGGTCTAGGAGATATTGCCGTAGTCCAATAATCGCAACCCGAAAAAAGCTAAAAATTAGTAATCCTAAACCAACGGCGTTTAAAGTTAAGGTGCTACCCTGGACAATCACTCGGTCTAAAATTAATTGAGTAAATAAGGGTGTAACAAGTCCAAGTAGTTGAATTAATACCGAAGCGATAAAGACTTCTATCAATACTTGAGAATGAGGTTTTACTAAATCAAAAAACTGCCAAAATGGTGTAATTGCTTCGTCGGTTTCTCTGAGTAAATTTGTAGGTTGTAATAATAAGGCATAACCAGTCCAGCTCCTTTTAAATTCGCTATGAGTAAGGGTACGTTGACCGATGGCGGGGTCGCCAATAATCACACGCTTTTGATTAATTTCATAGACAACAACATAATGCTTACCTTCCCAGTGAGCGATCGCTGGTAAAGGTTGTTGTGCTAATTTATCTAAGCTAGCTTTTACCGGACGGGTAGCAAAGCCAATACTTTCTGCGGCGGCTGTCAAACCCCGCATCGATGCACCACTGCGGCTGATGTTAGTTAAATCCCTTATGCGATTGACATTAAAGCGCTTACCCCAATAACGGCTAATCATTACCAAACAAGACGCACCACAATCGGAGGCGCTTTGTTGTTCAAAGAACGGATACCGTTTAGTCAAACGTCCTAAAAAGTGCCCAGCTCTCACCGTTGGACTTGGAAAGTAAGCTCGTTGTCTATTTGATTTTTGTTTCGGCTCAATGCTAGGGATTGGGTATTGGGGACTGGGTATTGGGGATTGGGTAAAACTTTCTCCACTCCCCACTCCCGACTCCCGACTCTCCACTTCAACTTGACGTTCTTGAAAATCTATAAACTCTGCTAATTGCGGCCAATGTTGTAGTGCTATTTGCCAATCAGCATTGCTCAAACTGTAAGCGATGGTTGGTTGAATTACCTGCCAACTTTCATGTTTTGGATTGAGGTAAATGTTTCCCGGTGTGAATATTCGCCCACTAGAGTCTTGTATTTCTCCGCGATGGAGTAACCAGAGTTTTGTGTCTTTGATGAGGTTAGTAATTAGAGAACCACGTTCTAAATTGTGACGATGAAATAGGGATAATGCTTTAAATATCTCCTCCACAGAGCCATTTAAACTAATTAATGAATTGCGACAACATAAAAGAAGTAAATCCCAAATTTCTGCACGTTTTAAAAGGCGATCGCGGATGCTAGGCGATGTCAAAATTACTTCTTCTAAAATCTTTCGTTTGATAAAAAAAAGCTTTAAATTTACCGAAGCTCTCGCAACATAAGCACTGAATTTATGTTCTGGAAATAAAGTCAACTCACCAAATGACGCACCAGAAAAAAGCGTAGTAATTAAGTTGTTAGAGCTATCCAGCAATCTGACTTTACCACTGAGAATGATATAAATTCCTGGCTCGGCTGTAGTTGCTTCCCAAAATTGCTTTGCTACTGGTGGTTCGATAATTTCCAGTACTCTGAGACATTTCTGAAGTTCTTCATCTGAGGGCGACTCACCCAAAACTTGGGTAAGTTGTTCCGCTAAATATTGCCGAGAAAACGCTGATGACATTTTCTAATCTCCAAAACTGTATTTGGTCATTAGTCATTAGTCATTAGTTAAAGGACAAATGACCAATGACTAAAGACAAATGACTAAAGACAAATGACTAATGACACTTTAGTTATTAGACTGAATTAGATTAAAAGACCAATGCACACTAGCTTCGGAGTTAGATTGCAAATCAGAAATTGTAATGCCAGCATCCTGATTTTGGTCAGTTTCTTGTGGCTGAATATTTTTACGTTTCGTGGAAAGACCCATTTGTTTTAGTAAGCGATTGATATGGCGATCGGTAATTTGAATCCCAAATTCATTTGCCAGATGTTTGCTCAACCATTGGGCTGTCCAGTAAGTAAATGCATAGCCATATTCCCGTGGGCTATTACTAACTAATTCTTTCAACCGTTCAATATAGCGATCGTTAACAGTTTTGGGTCTACCAATAGGTCGCTCATTCCATTTATGAGCCATACCCGCTTCTGCTATCCCAATCCAGTACCGCGCCATTTCCTGGGAACAACCTAAAATCTCACAAATTTGGCTTTGAGATTTACCCATATCCGCCAGCAACATAATTTCAATCCGCCGACGATAGTCTGTCTGCAAATTAACTTGCAAATTTTTCAGCAGTGCTTTCCGCTGAAAAGGCGTTAAAAACTTGCTTTCGTGCATATCATAGCTTTCAAAAGCCTTGTCTCGATCGGAATATTCTGACATAGTTCTTACCAGTTGCCGTCAACTATCAAATGTGGGCAAATTTACCTTTTGCAACTGTGTTTAAACTCTCAAAAAAGAATAAAAACTGCAAAAGTAATTAGTCCTAAAAGATTGATTAAATATTGTGTTGGTGTGCAATTAACGCTATCAATTACTCCCTAGTTTTGGAAATTTAGGAAGAATTGTGCTGTTTTGGCTCAGATTTTAATACTTAAAATTCGACGTTAATGGTCTTCACTTGGAATAACAATAATCCAAAAGTCTAAGACATATTACGTGGCTTTTTATTATGTCCATTTAGCAAAATCTTGTTTACGGATTGTACTCATAGACATAACTGTTATCTGACTTGATAAACAGCAGTCAAATAATTTTGAATTTTGGATTAACTAGCCCTACAAAAGGTACAATTTACACCCAAAATCTCAAATTGCCACAGTCAATGGTAAAACACTTAGCATTAGTAAATTATTCACTGGTTAACACCTGGAATTTGACAGACTTTCCTGAAGCCCGGTGCAATAATGGTATTGATTAAAATCCATTCGCCCCTGGTTGATGGTAATAGGCAAACACTTTCGAGCCTTCGGTTAGCCCTTATTTTGATAATTTTACTAAATTCTGCAATACAGGTTTGGAGCTTAAGCTGTTAATAGTTTTGATTCCCAACAAGAGGGTCAATCTTGTTTGGTAAATTGAAACTTAAAGACATTCAAGGTCAGGTATGAGTGCAAATCTACTTCTTACAGTATCCTACAACTAGCTACGTTCTCATCAGCAGATAGTGATAGATTTGAACCTCTCATCAATAAAAGTTCAATAAAAAAGTGACAGTTATTCAATCTTGATTTTCATCCACTGTTATTTATTTAAAAATAATCCCAGATTTAGTCAAGAGTTTTTACAAAAATGTCATTTTTTTTGTAAAATCTTGATAATAACTTTACTAAAATTTTACAATTCATGTTTTTCAACAAGTAATGGTTTATTTATTGAACTTTATTTTTGAATAATAATCTATAATTTATAGTTTTTGATTGAGAAACACTACAAGATATTTAACTTTTTTTTGTTAAAAAATAGTTACTCAAAATTCAGTAATTTCATAAATTTACAGCAACTCTACATCTGTCTATAGTCAGAAAACTATCAACATTACTATCTGCTATCTTTGGCATATCTATATCTATCTGGAGTATGAAACTAATTTAGTTCGCGGCAAATATTACAAATACCTTGGTAGGGGCGCACAGATTTGCTAACCTACGGTCAATCTAGATATATTAATTGATACGAAGCGCCGATCGCAACGTAAAAATCAGGGTTACAGTCAACTCTAAGTATTAACCAGGCTATAAGTGAAATAATTTTCATCACTATCAGGAAATGACTCAAGACAATTTGTAGTAAGAAGTAGAAACTAAATCAGGAACCGAAACCTCTGGAATCCCCAGAGGTTTTTTCTTTGAATAACGCTTATATATGTATGAGCAAGCTTATCCATAGATTTTGATGAAGATTTTTTAAGCAGGCGATCGCCAACAACAAGCTGCTGTATATTTAAGCGACGAAGCAGCAAAAATTGTCACAGCCCCTAACCAACTCGAGTAAGCTAAATTTAGGTTTGAGCTACTGGGAGTGGAGACGATGTTGTTGGAACTAAAGCGCATCCATATATAAAAAATAGGGTAGCAACTGCTGTGCTACCCCACAACTCACCTGTATTTTCTTCTACAAAAGTCTGAGATTATAAATCCAAGTAAATTAGTAATGATTCAAGTTAAGACCAGCTTCTTTTGCCATTGCTTCTATCCCTTTGGTTTCTAGGGATTTGATTGCTTTAGTAGAAAGCTTTAATTTCACCCAGCGATTTCCGCTCGGCCACCAAACACGCTTTACTTGTAGATTAGCGTGCTGAAGGCGTTTGTTACGGCGGTGGGAGTGGGAAACAGAATAAGCGTTATTTGCCTTCTTACCAGTTAGGTCACAGCGACGGGACATAGCAACTATCTCCAGATTATTATTTTAATACAGCCTTTCCATTTTAGGGCTTAGACAACAGAAGTGGAGAGGGGAATGGGGAGATGGGGGGGATGAGGAAGACGCGGGGACAAGGGGACGCGAAGAGAAGTCTGAGCGCCGGAAGCCGGCGCTCAGAACTTCGGGGGACGCGGAGAATAACCAATGCCCCATGCCCCATGCCCAACTACTTACTAGCCTGTTCCGTCAGCTTGGTAAGTACTTCATTCGATCGCTCTACAAAAGATTTCATACCATCAGCGTCGAAGCCTTTTTGGGACATCAGCGCTAAATCGTAGACGTGTTGGCAAATCATTTTTACTAAGTGATCTGTAGGCGATTCCCCATCACCTTGAATGATACTACCTTGGCTGAGATGTGCCAGATTTTGAATCAGCGGATGAGCAGTATTCACCAGCAAAATGTGGTCTTCGGGAAACTCTGCTGTCTGCTGCATCATCATGGCGTTCATTTCTCGCAAGCGGCGGAGAATCTCTGGTAAAAGCACCATTGCCGGTGGTGTTCCTTGGGAATCGTCTGATTTTAAGGCTTCGGTGCGGATGTTGAGTTTGGGTTTGTTGAGGGATTTCTCGAATAACTCTTTAATCGTCTCACTGCGAGTTTTGTTGGTTTTGGGATCGACAATTTCCGTAGCTTTGTCTTGTTCCAGCAGAGTATTATCTAAGTCTGAGTCTACCCGCGTAAACTTGACATCATTATATTCTCGCTCTAGGAAATTAATGAAGTGGGTATCGATGAAGGAGTCCATAAATAGGACTTCCAAGCCTTGATTTTTGTGTAATTCTATGTATGTGGCTTGGGTTGCTTCATCGGTGCTATAGAAAACCCGGTTTTCGTGGCGTTCTTTGTTCCGTTCTAAGTATTCTTTGAGCGTGGTGTAAGGACTAGTGGGTGCTGAGTTTTCATCACTGGATGAAGCAGGAGTGACATCTTGCCAAGCATCCCCTTCCGCAGATTGTACTTCAACTGCTGGAGTTTCGGCAGCAGCTTTTTCTGTTAGCTTGGCGGTGCTGCGAAAGATGATGATGTCTTCGATTTGTTTTTTGAATTTCTCGTCGTTGAGGGCGCCGAATTTCACAAAAGTGCCCAGGTCTTTCCAGACACTAGTATATTGTTCGCGGTTGTCGCGGAAAAGTTCTTTGAGGCGATCGCCGACTTTTTTGGCAATGTAATCACCAATGCGCTTCACGGTGCGATCGCCTTGCAATGCACTGCGGGATACGTTCAAGGGAATATCGGTACTATCAATTACACCCCGCATCGGCATCAAAAATTGCGGGATAATTTCTTCACAGTTGTCGCTGACAAAAACTTGATTGCAGAATAGCTTGATCTGACCTTTTGTGACATCTACATCCGGTCTCATTTTGGGAAAATACAAAATCCCGTTGATGATAAACGGATAGTCAGTGTTGAGATGTACCCACAACAGTGGTTCTTCTTGGAAAGGATACAGATAGCGGTAAAACTCCAAGTAATCTTCCTTAGTCAAATTGCTCGGAGACTCTCGCCACGGTGCTTTTTGCTGATTTAATACTTCCCCATCCAGCTTAATGGGTACTGGCATGAAGTCGCAGTAGGTCTTGACAAGATTCTTAATTCGTGCTGATTCGAGAAATTCTTCCTCTTCTCCTTGCAAACTGAGAGTAATAGTCGTGCCGCGAGTTGTTCGGGATGAGTCTTCTAAGGTGAACGCCGGAGAACCATCACAACTCCAGTGAACTGCCTGCGCCCCTTCTTGGTAGGAAAGAGTATCAATTTCTACCTTCTGCGCCACCATGAAGGAGGAGTAAAAGCCAAGACCGAAATGACCGATAATCGGTTGATCGGATTTGCCTTGATACTTATGAATAAATTCCTCAGCACTAGAAAAGGCGACTTGATTGATATATTTCTTAACTTCTTCGGCGGTCATTCCGATACCGTTATCGGAGATGGAAAGCGTCTTGTTATCTTTGTCAATGCCAATTACGATTTCTGGTTCGCCGATATCTCCAGCATAATCTCCAGCGCGGGATACCATTTTCAGCTTTTGAATGGCGTCTACAGCGTTGGATACCAGTTCCCGCAAGAAGATTTGGTGATCTGAGTAGAGCGACTTCTTAATGATCGGGAAAATATTCTCAGTATGAATACTGATAGTGCCTTGTTCTAACATGATTCGTAAACTTTGATGTTAGTATCTGGAATGATGATATCGCCCTCTGCTTTCAGGGATAAATCCGGAGAATACATGAGAGCATGATACCAATTAGGATTTTAAAAGCATAACTTAAGCGATCGCTCCTTAGTTTAAGCGTTGTTTGCCCCCATCTGATGATTCGGATTTCCCTACTCTCCACTCCCCACTCCCAATTTTGCGGGTAACCAATAGTGCTGAGGGTTATTAGCGGTAGCGTGGTGTTGAGCCAGTGCTGAGTTAGGAGTAGCCCTGTCAAGGTGACTTTTTGCCTCAGCTAAGAAGTTGGTAGTTGAGCATTCGTGAGAGGTTAAGGTCAAACACTATTTGTCAATAAGTAATAGTACTTAAAATATTGCTGAAAATCGTGGTCGCAAACACAATTTTTGAGCAGGCGATCGCTTAATCTTGATACGCATGATTCATTCTTGCCCCATAAGTTCAGTACAAAAGTTAACTTCATACCTTTGTTTTTCCTAAATTTTCAGCATAATTTCTAATTGACAAAAGTAAAATTATCTTAACCTCTCACCGATGGTAGTTGAGACATTTGGATGACGACGGTCACATACAGAAAGATTAAAAGCAAGATTTTTTCTAGAAACTTTACACAGCAATGCTTTTGAAAATAAGCTTTAGTAAATGACAGGCTCGCTAATACCACCACTATTATGGTTTTACATCGCTCTCACCACGTATAATTTTGAAAATATCTCTCACAATTTTGTTACGAATATCTATCAATTTATTACTGTTAAATTTTTTGTCTTTGAGTTGCTTAAAATAATTAACTAGGCGAACACAATGGCTTTCTAGGTGACCATTATAACGCTTTTGCCCACAAGCATTTTGTAAACCTGGAATTCTAGAATTATTAGTGGGCAAACTCTCTAGTAATTTATCAACAACTTGCCAATCAGAATTTTGCTGATAAACGTATAAAATTACTTTACATGTAGCCGCCCAAATTTTGCCTAAGTCTGCAAATTGTGTCAGTCGGTGTGGATACAATCCCCTGACTAATTCATCGCCATCATTAAATATTCTTTCTAAATAAAATTTGTCATCCTCATAATTTTCTATATTTCCATCTTCCGCTATTGCTGAACAATAGGTAAACATTTTGAATGCTGTATTTAGTCTAATTTGCAGTTCGCTCTCTTTCTTTTCGTCATCACACAATTCTAATATTCCCATCGCAAAAAGTATAATACTTGAATGTGTACCAAATAAGTAAATTGATTCTTCTTCGTCCGGATAAATTTTTTTCAATATAGAAAAATCAATATTTATGACATTTTTATCTCCATCATAAACTTTATGATATTCTTCAATACCTTCCTTCAATTCCTGAATTAATGGTGTAACTTGAATTTGGATATTTCCATAGGTTTCATAATATTTTTGATTTCTAATATTCTTAGTTATTTTCCCACCATTGTCTTTAATTTGTTGATAGCATAATTTCCCATTTTTATAATAACAAGTTAGGGCATGTTCTATCAGTCGTCTTGCCCAATCTATACATTCTTCTTTGCTAAATTCTTGATGTGTTAGTGGCTCATCATTACCTAAATAAGCAACCATGATATAGCACCAACTTTGATAAGCAGTCCATGAGGAATATAATACTGTACTACCATCTCTAGCTGCATAAATTCGCGCTTTTTCAAGCAAACGAATTGGCTCTATGAAACTATCAAATTTCCGGCTGGCAATGTATGTATAGGAAGGTGTAAAGATATAAAGTTTAGCTCGGTGTGCATATATTCTTGAGAACAAATAGAAAAATGGATGAAAATTACTTTCACCGCTGGCGCTAATAGCATAGTATTTTTTTAGGAGTTTCTTCAAATATTCTTCAGCATAATTTAAGCTTTTTGTAGCTGCGTCAATTGCGCTAGAGCGTTCAAGGTGTAATTGAGGATTTTCAGAGTCAGAATCATCCTGTAAATCAGTTAAGTAGTGATAACGAAATTGACAAAGTTCGTACTTTGCTAGCAGCAACTCACTGAAAAAGTAGTTTTTGCCTTTTTTTGCCTTTTCTATATGAGATTTGAGAACATCTAAATATTTTTTAGCAATGCGATAAAGTCCTTCCTGAAGATAAGTTTCAGTAATTGTCAGGTGAGCATCATAAGCTACTGAACTCCAACGAGGCTTTACGTCTGAAAAATTATAATGATTATCTACAATACGATATCTATTTTGAAAAATCGTTTGATTGAGATAACCCTCCATTGCTTTCAAAGAAAATGGATAAAAATTTAAATAGCTTTGAGCTTTGCGGAATGCATTCAATTCCTCAACACGGTAGCAGAGTTGAGTGAGATATTTTACAGGATTAATTCCAGTTTGTTTAATTGCTCTTAATCTGGCATGAAGACCGGCTTTTGCAGCTACTTCTACTAAATCAAAACCGCAGTACTCACCATAAGCAGGCTCGTAGTGACTCACCACTGTATCATAGCTTTTCTTTTCTTTAAGTGCCTTTTCAATATCATCTTTTTTGCAAAGATTAACTAAAGTATAAGACCGAACTAAACTAGGACTGCCAAAGAAATCATTATTACTTAAGATAGTGCGAGCTACAGGAAAATAATCAATCAGTTCTGGAATGTCCCACAAAATAACTTTATTAATTGCTGCAATAATATGATAAATTGGGCTACCAATACCTGTAATTTCTTGAAAAAATTCTAGTTTGTTTTCTCTTTTATTGAAATAACTGCTTTGGTTATATTCTCCTATAAAAGCTTGTCTATAATTATCTGGAAATCTTACATAAAAATACACTTTTATTTTATAAGCAAACTGTTTTTGTAGTCCATTAATATCTTCAATATCTTCTTTTTCATCTACAAATTGTGGATTCAGTAGACCATTTTTATGATTTTTATCTTTTAAATATAAAGGCAAGGGTTCTGTCTTTTCAATTTCAATATGCTTGATGTTTATAGGAAATTCATCAGTTAATATTTCGTTTTCTACAATTGAACGAGTTAAATGAGCGATAAAAGCATGGGATAATAAATCATAATTAGTTCGTAATTCTTCTGCTTTTTCTGTATCTTTCAAAAGTGATTTAACTTGCCTAAGACCACACTGTAACTCTAGTCTACTAATCTCCCTTTGGACTTTATTAACTAAATTATCTACTTTACTTTTTTTTTGAATTGTATTTAATCCTTGATATTGTTCTTGAATTAAATTTTTTACTTGGCGTTTAATTATATCAGTAGTAGATAAGATTTTTGCTCCCTCTTGTCTATTAATGAATTCAGCTTGCTTCAACTGATGATAAATGTTTATTGCTCCTTTATAAAAGGAAATAACCTCTTCATATTTTAAGCCTTTGACTGTATCAGTAACAATTTCTAATAATTGTTGTAATAAGCTGGCTCCTGCATGTATTGGAAAGTTCAGTTTTTCCTTTTCTGCAATACTTAATTGAGAAAATGTGCGTAATGCCCTTAATTTTTCAGTTCTTGTGAGAATGCGAGGTATTTCCTCTCCTGAAGTTGGCGCTCTTTTTTTATTCCAGTACTCTTCAATTGCAGATAGAATTTCTACTAATTTTCCGAGAGTTAATCCTGGAACAGGTTGCTCTAATTCTTTTTCACCCTGCTCATAGTACTGAGGAAGAACAGAACGCAGAACACGCCTGATAAAAATCCGATTATTGCCTTGACCCCATTGCTTGGCAATACTACTTTCATTCGGTTTGGCGTTATCTTCTCCTTGATTTACCCCTAAATCAGTCAAACATTCTAATAAGTATTTATAAACAGACTTATCACGTTCTTGATCTTCAGAGCTACGCCGTCTTACAGGTGAGTCTTGACTTTCAGATAAATCTGAGTTTGAAAAGCTATTCTCACTAATAGGTTGCTGATTTCGTTTACTCATAATATATAAGCCATAAGCTTCTGCACTTTTACAATTTCAATGTATTTAAAGTTAAAGGCTTTAAAGGCTCTCCAAAACTTCCAATTTTTATCAGCTGTACATTTTGTACAAGCTAGCACAGGTAAACCTATTATTATCAGCCTAATGTTGGGTTATGCCGTAACAATAATCTCACTTAGCCTCTCCAGGAGTTATGCATATCAAAGTGGATTTAAGAATCTCGCAAACGATTCCTTAGGTTCTAGGACTTCCTACAATTAGAATACCTGCTGTTTTCGCCTTTGTACATTTTGAACAACTAAGGATGTATTTTTTGTACATCTTGTATAATCTGTGTTATGGATGTAAGCTCATAAGTGTAGCATAAAAGTTAAAAGCGTGTAGCACGTGAACTGTCAGCTTAATTTATGAATAGGAGTGGTATGAAGGTATTTGCTTACCATGCCGAAGATGAAAAGCCAGTATCCAACCATCGTGATATTGATGCACTTGCCACTGCCTTGAAAAGAGTTCATCTATCTGAGAATGAAGCTACTCAACAGAAGTACCAGTTCAAAGAAGTAGAAGAGAGCTTAAAAAAAATATTATTAGAAGCAGAACCGATACGAAGTTTTGTTGAGCCGAAAATACACTCTGTTCAGTCTGAATTTGAAAGAGTAGGCGCTCCTCAAAAGTTGGATTTTACCAACACACACATAGTTAAGTTTCGCCAAAAGTATAAAAATATTCCTGTATATGGCGCTCTGGTTACTGTAGAAGTTGACGAAGAAAACGAACTACTGGCAATCAACTCAGCCATTGGCGATCCCAATGGAATAGATCCATCGCCTAAATTTGAACCTGATGAAATCAAACAGCTGATTGAGAAAAAGAAAGACTATAAATCAGCAGATTTAGACTTAAATCTCACTCTTTACTATTACTACGACTCAAACATGAAGCGCTGGCGACTCGTCTATATTACTGATATTAGGTTCAAAGAGAGCAAAAACGGGAGCCAGTCCAAATTTAGACTAGAAATGGTAGACTATATAATTGATGCTCATAATAAAGAGATAGTTTTAGAGCTACCTCGTGTGAGAACGCTTCAAAAAGAGTTGAGTCAGAAGGAAAAGTGACTATATGTATCCACCAGAGGAGGAGATTTTGGATTGCTTTGGTAACCGCAGTTCCTCCCAGTGTCCCCAGAACTCTAACTCACAAATATCATCGATAGAAAATAATGAACTCAAAGTGTGCAGCTATAACTTTGAGTTCCGTAGCTACAAGCATTGCCTTCTTCCTGGCAAACTTGAAGTTAAGAGTAATTGTATAGAGCAATGTGTGGACGCTCACGAGAATGTTATTCGAGTGGCAAGGTTCATTACAGATGTACTCAACCATGAGTCACCCAATGGAACAACAGGACGCTATATCTCTAGTATTAACTGTGTTGAAACTCCTGGTGAAAAAGAATGGAGAAATGCAGCTTGGCTTGATAAGTACAAACAGGTAATTTTTGGACAGTGCTATGTCAATGAAGAACTGCGTTCTTTTGCAACTGTTCTAGATTTAGTTGCTCATGAGTTTTTCCACGGTTTAAATTATCAGCTTGTAGATTTTCAATATTATGGAGAGTCAGGGGCATTAGATGAGTCCTATGCAGATATTTTTGGGATTTTGGTTGCTAATTTCCAAAACAATGATATCGGGACATGGAATTGGGAAATAGGAATTGGTTTTGGTAGCGATGGTGGAGCAGTACGGGATTTGAGCGATCCTGGTAGCTACGGTCAGCCTGAACATATGAGGGATTACCGTTTGTTACCTGATGATCACGGCGGTGTTCACCGGAACAGTGGCATTCATAACAAAGCAGCTTACAATTTACTCAGTTCCAAGGATAGACTAGGTAACTACCTCTTCGACGCCATGTCTGGAGTTAAACTTTTTTATCAGGCTTTAATGCAGTTGTCCAGACAATCTGTTTTTAGTGATAGCCGCCGTGCTATTGAGCAGGTTGCAAAAACCTTATTTCGTCGAGATTCTGCCAAAGCGGAGAAACTTCAAGCTATTGCTAGAGCTTTTGACGATGTAGGCATTGGTGACAACATCTGAAGTTTTGAGTCAGTATTTGGGTGGTTGTCGAAAGGTGTGGACTGGTAAAATTAGGCTTTAGATATCTAGTGAAATTAAATATGCGTTGCCCAAAAGTAGGGGCGAACATTTGTTCGCCCCTACTTCATTTTCACCATCTGTTGCCAAAAGGCGATCGCTCTATACTGTCATCAAACTAATATCAATCACCGCTATTTAAGAATTGTGACGATTTTTTTCTAAGACCAAAAAATAATGGTAAGGATAGGTGGGATCGATATATTCTTGTTTGACAGTTAACCCAGCTTTAGCAACAGAGTCTAAAATCCGCTGCTTGGGATATCCTTTTAGACCCATTTCCCAGTAATGTTCGTCGCACACTGGCGTTGTACTCCAGAATTTTGGCAGATTGAGTAATAAATGCCTTGGTCTACCTGAGAAGGAAGTTTTGATTTGCAATGACAGGTATTGAGTGCAATAAGGAATTGAAATCACCAAAAATTTGTTTGTTGCTTGTGCAAGTTTTTTCAAGGCTTGTTCTGACTGTTCATAAGGGAAGTGTTCTAACACTTGAAACAAGACAATGGCATCGAATTTATCTTTTGGCAACGAAAAATCTGTGGTCAAATCCAAAATCATATCTGGCTTGAGATTAGGATCAACATCAGCAGTGGCGACGTTGTATCCATTGTTTTTTAAGAGGTCTGTTAACAGTGAATTAAAAATCCCAATTTCCAAAACATTCTTTACCTGATTACCCAGGGAAAAAATTAAACGCAACTGATGATGGTAACTGATAAGCCGATTTTTTGATAAATATTCAGAATTTCTAATATCTAAGGAGGTGATGAGTTGCATAGATAATGCTGACCTAAACTGATGGAGTGACAAATCCAGTGGGTATACAACTACAGGATTCCCAGAAAAATAGCAAAAATAACAGCACTACGATTGCGATCGTATTTAAATAGTTATATACACACAAGAAGCATCTACAACTACTTAGGATTCCACATATACTAGTAACGTATTTTTCACTAAAATTAAGGTACATAACGATTCTTCTTTGGATACCATAGGGGTAGGGTGGTACGGCTAGCTGTAATACCCTACAAAGACAAGCGAATTTGCCTGTCTAGCTTTCACGCACCTTATAGGAATTTCCAGATTGTTCAGAAAGATGTAACTACTGGATAGCTCTTGTAGTGGAAAGGTTTCGAGAGAAGTTTTTCCGATTTGGTGAAAAATTCAGTTTAGCTATCAGTAATATCTATCATTGTACGAGTATAAGAAAAATGAAGTTTACAGACTGGGCGACTAGAGTAATGTTCATTTCGCTGATGTTCGCTGCTCTAATTATGGTGCTGCTTATTGGAAGAGGGGCGCAAGTAGAAAATAATACAATTACATCTAACACATCAAAACCAGAGGTTACAGCCTGGAGTCCATATCCCCAGGCGCAATTCCAATCAGCCAAAGAACCAAAGCAGAAATCTCAAGACGTTCTCAAGTCTCCAGTCAAGACGAATCAACCTGTAGCCAGGTACGCAACCACTCAAGCTTTTGCACAGTACAGACCTAATTATCAAATTGTTTCAGTTGACCCAAGTAACTATGGAGAACGTTACACCACAGATGTGAGTGGTACACCTCTCAACAACCAACCAATTATCGTCCTCCATGAAACTGGTTATTCTGCTTCCAGCGCAATTAATTTTTTTCAAGTATCTCATACTGATGAAAACGTGCAAGCAAGTTATCACGCTTTAATCAAGTTAGATGGGACGGTAGTTTATCTAGTACCGCCAGATAAGCGAGCTTTTGGTGCAGCTAACTCAGTATTTGAAACTTCCGAAGGTTTGGAAACTGTGAAGACTAATCCAAATTTGCCTCCGTCTGTGAATAATTTTGCTTATCACGTTTCTTTAGAAACACCGCCAGATAGCTATGACAGTGGTAGCCAAGAAAGTCATAGCGGCTATACGGAAGATCAATATAATTCTCTGGCTTGGTTAGTTGCTCAAAGTCAAGTTCCAGAAGATCGCATAACTACCCACAAATTAGTAGACCGTTCGAGTAAAAAAGTCGATCCAATTAATTTTGATGGTAATAAGTTTTTAGAGTTATTAAATATTTACCGTCAGGTCAGACCAATTTATAGATAAATTCAGATTATCCCACCTCTTAAAAGGGTTTTTGCCTTAACTGTTGACGGTTAACAATCAACAGTTAACGCTATAATAAATCATTTAAATTCTTTTTGCTTTATAAGTTCTTGAACTAAGATATGTACTTTAGTTGATGGGTTAGTACATCCGTCTTCATTGCCACCATACTAAATGTTTGCCTTTCCTCTATTGAACGATAATTTTCTACACTGAATTCAATAAGCATAACTGTAATCTTAATTAGTTATGTTCACATGAAACATAAATTGTTGAAAATAGCAAAATTTATAGGCACTATTCTGAAGGCGAATTATTAATTTAAGCATACAAGCATAATAAACAAATAGCTCTAGCTAAAGGGCTAGAGCTAGATGACAAATTTAGACTAATGCTGCGAACATTAAAATATACTTTAATCTTTATTTGCTAAAGCTATAGATTTGCTGTGTCTCCAAGCGATCGCTAATCGATGAGGGCAGTGTACCATCCGAGAACACCTGCCGATCTAGTTGAATTTGTAAATTACTCAAAGGATCGCTACCAGGAGAAATCAGAAATTCTAGTTTCTGGATGTACGGTAACGCTGCAAGTTCATCTAGAATCTGGAAGATTGCTTGCAGGTAAGGATGACCGCTTTGGCGATACCAA
>VFQR01000873.1_pt1 | contig 29245 bp, 32 predicted proteins | sample 3512321 | NCBI WGS metagenome assembly VFQR01 (sample SAMN10412374, study PRJNA504923) | tailings metagenome | isolation source: Relicate 3 Philex TSF1 revegetated site | place: Philippines: Tuba, Benguet | collected 2017-08-29 | reverse complement strand
CACCGCGCGGGGGGCGTTCGGGCTTTCCTGGAGGGGAGAGGTGCCTGGCCCCGTTCGGCATAGCTGCGCAAGGCCGGCCCGAGTGGCATGGGATGGCTTTTTGCCATTGAGGATGAATTTGCAATCCTGCTAGTCTCTTGGCGGGAGTGCGATTTATGGAAGCGCTGACCGTTCGTGTAGATCAGTCGGGGCGGGTGGTCATCCCGCGCGACGTGCGCGTGGCGCTCGGCATTCCCGACGGCGGCGAGTTGCGACTGACGGTGGAGGATGGCGAACTGCGCGCCGTTTCGCGTGCGGTAGCGCTGAGGCGCATCTGGGCGGAGACGGCGGCGCTGCCGCCGGCGAGCCAGACGGCCACGGACATGCTTCTGGCGCAGCGCCGCGCCGAAGCGCGCGAGGGTTTACACGAGGACCAGGCGCCGGCGCCGAGCGGTGCCTGACCCCGTCCTGCTGCTCGACACCTCCGCGCTGCTGGCGCTTTCCTTCCAGGAGCCGGGCCGGGATGTCGTGGCGGCTGCCCTCGACGGCGCGGCGATCAGCGCCGTCAACCAGGTCGAAGTAGTCGAGATCGCCGCGCGCCGCGGCATGAATCCCGTGCGCGCCACGGCCTGGGCGAAGGACCTCTCCCTTCCAATTCTGCCCTTCACGGACGCGATGGGGGCGCAGGCGGGCGAATACCTGTCAGCCTTCCGGCGACGCGGCGTCTCGCTCGGTGACGCGGCCTGCCTCGGCACGGCCCGGGTCATGAGCCTGCCCGTCCTCACCGCCGATCGCGCCTGGGCAAGCCTCGGCCTGCCGATCGAGGTGCGGTTGGTCCGCTGAGCCTGCTACGCTCGGCGCATGCCAAGCGACACCGACCTCCTCGCTGAAGCCGAGCTCGCCCGGGCCTTCGCGCATGCGCCGTATTCCAGGTTCCAGGTTGGCGCGGCGCTGCTGTGCGCGGATGGGTCCATCCAGCGCGGCTGCAACGTCGAGAATGCCAGCTACCCGGCGGGCATCTGCGCGGAACGCACCGCGATCAGCGCGGCTGTGGCGCGCGGCCAGAAACGCTTCGTTGCCATCGCCATCGCGGGGCCACCGGGCGTCGCGCTGACGCCCTGCGGCATCTGCCGGCAGGTGCTTTCCGAGTTTTCGCCGGATGGTGCGCTGCTGGTGATCGCGCGGGACGCCAAGGGCGCGCCGCAGACCACGACGATCGGTGTGCTCCTGCCGGGGGCCTTCGGCGCGGCGGACCTCGGCGCGGCGCGTCACGCCGCAGGCGTGCCGGAAGCATGACCACGGTCGCCATCGCCTGCCAGGGTGGCGGCAGCCATGCAGCCTTCACGGCGGGCGTACTCGGCGAGCTGCTCACCACGCACCGCGATCGCTTCGAGCTGATGGCGCTGTCCGGCACCTCGGGCGGCGCGGTCTGCGCGGCGCTCGCCTGGTCCGGGCTGCTCGCAAGCGGCCCCGACGAGGCGAAGCGTCGGCTCGATGGGTTCTGGGCGGACCTCGCCACGCAGGACCCGCTGGAGGCGTGGCTCAATACCTGGACGCAGCTGTTGCTCACCCTGCCCTTCAGCGTGCAGGCGAGCCCCTACGCCTACGCGCCCGCGGCCGAGCCCCGGCTGCGCATCCTGCTGGAGCAGTGGATGAAGCCGGATGCGCTGCCGCCCGCCGCGCGACGCATCACGCCGTTCCTCCGGCTCGGCGTCGCGGATGTGCTCGCCGGCGGTGGCGCGGCGCTGGAGGGGGAGAGTGCCGATTTCTCGCTCTCCGACATCATCGCCTCGGCCGCGGTGCCGCCGCTGTTCCGCGCGGTGCAGGCGCGGGGACGCCTCTGGTGGGATGGGCTCTATGCGCACAACCCGCCGATTCGCGCCTTTCTCGACCTGCCCGAAAAACCGGCGGAGATCTGGGTGATCCGGCTCAATCCGCGCGAGGCCGCCGAGGAGCCCCGCACCGTCGAGGAGATTGATGACCGCCGCAACGAACTCGCCGGGAATCTTCCGCTCGACATGGAAATGCACGGCATCGCGCTGGTGAATCGCCACCTGGCCGCCGCGCCGGAGTTGGCGGCGCGCTTCCGGTATCGGCCCGTGACCGTTCGGGAGGTGGCGCTGGACCTCCCGGGCCTGCCCTATCGCAGCAAGCTCGACCGGTCGGCGGGGCATCTGGAGCGGCTGCGCGAGGCGGGGCGCGCGGCGGCGGCGCGGTTCTTCACACCCGCCTCGGTGATCGTGGCGCCCGAGGGCTGACGCGACAAGGCGCCGCGCGCTACGCAAGACCAGCGCGAATCGAGGTGCCCCGCTTGCCGAATCCGTTCCGCGACCGACGCCTGCTGGTGATGCTCGCCCTCGGCTTCTCGGCCGGCGTGCCGCTGCCGCTGGTGGCGGGGCAGGTGCTGCGGCAATGGTTCGTGGAATCGGGCATGTCGCTGGCCGATCTCGGGCTCACCGCGCTGATCGGGCTGGCCTATGCGAACAAGTTCCTGTGGTCGCCGCTGCTCGATTCCGTCCACCCGCCGATCCTCGGGCGGCGGCGCGGCTGGCTGCTGCTGATCCAGTTCGCGCTGATCGCGAGCATCGCGAGCCTGGCGCTGACCGATCCGCGCGGAGATGCGACGACGACCGTCGCGATCGCGGTGCTCGTCGCCTTCCTCTCCGCCAGCCAGGACATCGTGGTGGATGCCTGGCGCATCGAGATGCTGGGCGAGGATGCGGAACGCCAGGCCTGGGGGCTCGCGGCCTATGTCTGGGGCTATCGCGCGGCGCTGCTGGCCTCGGGTGCCGGCACGCTGTTCCTGGTCGGGCCGATCGGCTGGCACGGCGCCTATCTCTACGGCGCGGCGCTCCTGCTGGTCGGCATTGTCGCGACGCTGGCAGGGCGGGAGGCAGTGACACCCGCCGCGCCGCCTTCGGGCTGGCGCGCGCGGCTGCATAACTCGGTCGTCGCACCCTTCCAGGATTTCACGCGGCGGCCCTGGTGGCTGCTGATCCTCGCCTTCGTCGCGCTGTTCAAGCTGGGCGAGGCGCTGGCCGGCGTGATGGTCACCGCCTTCTATCGCAGCGAGGGATTCACGCGCGAGGATCTGGCCGCCGTCGGCACGGTGTTCGGGCTGGCGGCGACGCTCGGCGGCGCGGTGGCGGGAAGCTGGCTGATCGGGAGGATCGGCGTCGGGCGCGCGCTGATCCTGACGGGCCTCACGCAGATGCTCTCGAACCTGATGTATCTCACGCTGATCGGCGGCGGGCGCGACATCCCGATGCTGTTCGCGCAGGTCGGTGTCGAGAACTTCACGGATGGATTGGCCGATGCGGCCTTCCTCACCTACCTCTCCGGCCTGGTGAACCGCAGCTTCTCGGCGACGCAGTATGCGCTGCTGTCCTCGCTCGCGGCGGTCCCGCTGCGCACGCTCGGCGCGTCGGCAGGCGTGCTGGCGCAATCCCTGGGGTGGTGGTGGTTCTTCGTGCTGACCACGCTCGCGGCGCTGCCGGCGATGGTCATCATGCTCATTCTTCTGGCGCGATTTCCACCGACCAGCGCTCATCTTCGATGACCGCTGGTCTGCTTCATGTGCCCTCAAGCGCCGGGCGCCGTCTCCGGCGGCTTGGCTCGCCGGGCTGCCGGCGGGCCGCCTTCGCGGCCTCGGTCCGCTTCGCGGTCCGCCGTCATCATGAGGAGTCCGCGCGATGAGCGCCTGGTTCGCGACACCGCTGCTGCTCATCGGCTCCAACATCCTGATGACCTTCGCCTGGTACGGCCATCTCAAGGCGCCGTCCTGGCCGATGTGGATGGCGATCCTGGTGAGCTGGGGCATCGCCTTCTTCGAATACTGCCTCGCTGTGCCGGCCAACCGCATCGGCTACGGCACCTTCACCGGCCAGCAGTTGAAAGTGATGCAGGAGGTCATCACGCTCGCGGTCTTCGCCGGCTTCAGCGTGATGTTCCTCGGCGAGCAGCTGCGATGGAATTTTCTCGCCGCCGGCGCCTGCCTGGTCGCCGCCGTGATCTTCATCTTCCTGCCCGTCGAATAGAGCGGATCGGCGGAAGGCATCTTCGCCTGGAGGCGTGAATCCGCTCTACAAAGTTGAGCCGGCGCGGCCTGCGCCGCGCCGGCCGGCGCTCACCGCTCCAGCAGCACGTCCACGCGGCGGTTGCGCTGGCGGCCGACCGGGTCGTCCGCGCCGTTCGGCCCCGTGTTGGACGCGACCGGCTCGCTCTCGCCGCGACCCTCGGCCTGCATCGGCGGCAGGTTGCCGCCATTCGCGGCGAGCCACTGCTCCACGCTGCGCGCGCGGCGCTCCGAAAGCTGCTGGTTGTAGGCGTCGGTGCCGACGGAATCGGTATGGCCGACGATGCGCACGCTGCTCGGCCCGCGCTGGCGGATGATCTCGGCAACGCGCTGCAGCGCCTCCGTCGCCTGCGGGCGCAGATCGGCCTTGTCGAAGTCGAACAGCACGTCGTTGTTCACGGTGAGGCGCGTGGTGCGCGGGCCTTCCTCGACCACCACGACATGGGCGCCCTGGATGTCCATCGCGGCGCCGGGGGCGATGGTGCCGGTGATCGGGCGGCCATCCTGCTCGATCACCACGCCGCGCGGCGGCGGGGCAGGGCGCTCGATCTCGACCTGGCCGGTCGCGGCTTCCTGCGCGAGCGGCGCGCTGAAGGGCAGCGCGGCCAGCAGGGCGGCGGGCGCAAGCAAGGTTCGAATCATGACGGGGTCTCCTCGGGTTCGATCCCGCGCCCGAAGCGCGGTGAGGGCTGAACGCCCGAGCCGATCCGCCGCCCCGCCGGCTCACGCCAAAGTCAGCGCGCGTTCATGTCACTCGCGCGCGCGGTCCGTGTTGAAGCCTCGTTGCAAGAAGAGGAGCACACCCATGCGTAACCTGAGCCTTCTCGCTCTGGCGGCCTCCGCGATGGCGGTGTCGGCCTGCACCTATGTCGAGGCGCCCCCGCAGCAGCAGCCGCAGGCGGTCGTCGTGCCGCAGGCGGCCCCCGCGCCGTCCGCGACGGTGGTGACTCCGGCGCCGACGGTGACGGTGCGTCCGCAGTACTGAGTGCAAGCGGGGAGGGCATGCCCTCCCCGCGCGCCGCCAGGCGGAATCAAGCGGGCGGCGCGAGGACCTTGTCGCGGTAGTTGCAATGCGCGACCGCGGCGCAGCGCCAGCACTCCGGCATCCGCGCCTTGCACACATAGCGCCCGTGCAGGATCAGCCAGTGATGCGCGTCGCGCAGCAGCGCGGGTGGGCATTTGCGCAGCAGCGCATCCTCGACCGCGCGCGGTGTCTTTCCGGGTGCCAGGCCGGTGCGGTTGCCGAGGCGGAAGATGTGCGTGTCCACCGCCATCGTGGCCTCGCCGAAGGCGACGTTCAGCACGACATTCGCGGTCTTCCGGCCGACGCCCGGCAGTGCTTCCAGCGCGGCGCGGTCGGCGGGCACCTGGCCGCCATGCCGCTCCACCAGCGTGCGCGCGAGGGCCGCGACGTTGCGCGCCTTCGACTGCCACAGCCCGATGCGCCGGATGTGCTCGCCGATGCCGGCCTCGCCGAGCGCGGCCATGGCGGCGGGCGTCGGCGCGGCGGCGAAGAGCGCGGGGGTCGCCTTGTTCACCGAGGCGTCCGTCGCCTGCGCGGAGAGAACCACGGCGACGAGCAATGTGAAGGGGTCGGTGTAGTGCAGTTCCGTCTGCGGCGCGGGATTCGCGGTGGCGAGCGCGCGGAGGAAGGCCTCCGCCTGCGTCGTGTTCATCGCGCGGGCGCGGCGCGGCGCGGCGGCTGTGCCGTGGAGTGGCGCGGCTGGCGTTCGGGGCATGGCGTCGCGGGGAAGAATGCCCATACTCTGACCGGATGTCAGGGGTACCCGAACCGATCCTGTTCGAAGCGGTGACGCGGCCGCCCGCCGGGCTTTCGGCGCGGGGCATGCGCTGGCTGTGCGGGCTGGCGATCGTGGTCGCTGCGGTGCCGGCCATCGGCTTCGCCCTGGTCGGCGCCTGGCCGATCCTGGGCTTCCTCGGCGGCGAGGTGGTGCTGGTGCTGGGGCTGCTCGCCCTGCACCGGCAATGGCAGGGCGGGCGGCTGGAAACCGTGCTGCTCACCGGCAATCGCCTGATCGTGCTGCGCCGCGACCGCGGAAGGGAGGAGCGGGCGGAGCTCGAACCCTATTGGGCGCGGGCGGCGCTGGAACCTTCGGGCGCGCTGATCGTCAGCGCGCGCGGACGCCAGGTGGAGATCGGCCGCTACCTCTCGCCGGAGGAAAGGCCCGCGCTGGCCGAGGCGCTCGATGCGGCGCTGGCGCGGTATCGCACACCGCGCTTCGACAACCCCCAGTTGCGGGATTGATCCCTGCTATTCGGTCGGCGCGAGGCTCTTGATCAGGTCGAAGACGCGCTTGCGCACGGCCGGATCGGTGATCCGGTAATAGGCGCGGACCAGCTCCAGCGTCTCGCGCCGGTGCAGCGTGTCGTCCTCGAAGCCGTCCTGGGAATCCTGGAAACCGGCGAAGCGGCGCTGCTTCTCGCCACCCATCTCGGGGGGCATGTCGTCGAAGAAGAAGCCGATCGGCACGTCCAGCACGCGCGAGAGGTCGAACAGCCGGCTCGCGCCGATCCGGTTCACGCCGCGCTCATACTTCTGGACCTGCTGGAACGTCAGGCCGAGCGCCTCGCCGAGCTTCTCCTGGCTCATGCCAAGCAGCGTGCGACGCAGGCGAACCCGGCTGCCGACATGCACGTCAATGGGGCTCGGCCGATGCTCGCGCTCCGCACGTTCCACGACGTCATCGCTCGCCACGGCCACGTCTCCGAACCTCATCGTCAGCATGGGACCCTCGCCGGACCCTGTGAACAGCCGTTTTGGCCCGGGCGCAGTGCCAGCGGAGGAAAATCCGCATTCTCGCGCCCCGCGCCCATGTGCAGTTGGTAGCCGGCCGGTCACGCTTTGTCAACTCTTTCGATTTGTCTCAGTTTTTTGCTTCAACCCTTGGCTGCATACCGCGTCTCAGACGGCTCGACGACGGACCCGATTTCGCGCGCGCCGTGCCGACTCCGGACGCAAGGGCGAACAGCGCGAGAAGACCCACGGGAATCGCGATACCGAAACGCGCGAAGGGCGTGGGGGTTGCCGCGCGTGGCAGCGGCGCCACTACAACTCCCGATTCAGCGAGGCCCATCCCCGCCACCCAGCGCCCGCGCGCGTCGAGCACGGCGGAGATGCCGGTCTGCGCGGCGCGCACCAGGGGCAGCCCCTCCTCCACCGCGCGCAGCCGCGCGGCGGCGAAATGCTGCCACGGCCCCGCCGAGACGCCGAACCAGGCGTCATTGGTGACGTTCACGAGAAATCCCGGCCGCTCCGCCGGCACAAATCCCGGCCGCTCCGCCGGCGTCACCCGGCCGGGGAAGATCACCTCGTAGCAGATCAGGCCGGTGAAGCTCGGCAGGCCCGGCAGCGCGACCGCGCGGAGCCCCGGCCCGGCGGAGAAGTCGAGACCGCCCTGCACCAGCCGCACCGGCAGCAGGCCGCGCAGCGGCATGTATTCACCGAAGGGGACCAGGTGGGACTTGTCCACCGCGTCCAGCACCCTGCCCTCCGCATCCAGCACGATCAGGCTGTTCCAGACGCGCCGCGCGAGGCCATCGGCCGCGAACTCGGCGCGGATGCTGCCGGCGAGCAGCAGCGCATCGGGCGGCAGGCGCTGGGTGGCGATGCGCGCGCCCTGCGGGTCGTTGGCCAGCGGGAAGGGGCTCGCCGTCTCCGGCCAGACCACGATGATGCGCTGGCCCGGCGCCTCCTGCTGCGCGATCGAGACGCCCTCGCCGGTCAGCTCGACGTAGCGGCGGAAGATCGGCCAGCGCGTCTCCTCCCGCCATTTCAGGTCCTGCGCGATGTTGCCCTGCACCAGCACGAGCGCGACGGGATGCGGATCGGGCTCCGCCGGCCACAGGCGGACCAGGCCGATGGCGAACAGCGCGACAAGGCCCGCCGCGCCGGCGAGCCAGCCGCGCCGGCCGGCGAGCGGCGCGAGCGCGATCAGCAGCGTGGCGAGCCCCAGCCCGTGCACGCCGATCCAGGCCGCGGCCTGCACCGGCAGCGCGCCGAAGGCCCAGACGGTGCCGAGCAGGTTCCAGGGGAAGCCGGTGAAGAGCACGCCGCGCAGCAGCTCGGCGCCGATCCACGCGACGGCGAAGGCAAGGATGCGCGGCCAGCCCGGCGCAGCGAGCCTGGCGCCGAGCGCGGGGAGGATGCTGAAGGCGCCAAGCGGCAGCGCCAGCGCCGGCACCGCGATGGGCACCAGCCACCAATAGCGCTCGACTTCGGTGAGGATGGCGTTGGTGAGCCAGTGCAGGCCGGCGATATGGAAGCCCCAGCCCCAGGCAAGGCCGATCCAGGCCGCGCGCCGGGCGGAAGGCGCCTCGGCTGCCATGACGAGGAAGCCGGGCAGCGTCAGCAGAAGCACCGGCAGCAGATGCACCGGCGGCAGGGCGAGCGCGGTGATTGCGCCCAGCGCCACCGCGAGCGCCAGCGCGCGCCAGAAGCGCGGGCCGGCGAGGTCGCGGGTGAGGCGGCCGCGCCAATCCTTGCGGATGACGCGGCGAAGCAGGCCGATCAGGCGGTGCCGACCGGCGGCTGCCCGGCTTGCCTCCGGCTCTGCCACAGCGCCACGAAGTCGATCGGCGCCAGCAGCACGGGGGGAAAGCCGCCATCGCGGGACACATCGGCGATGATGTTGCGCGCGAAGGGGAAGAGCAGGCGCGGGCATTCCACCAGCAGCACCGGCTCCAGATGCTCCTGCGGGACGTTCACGGTGAAGACGCCGCAATAGGCGAGCTCCGCGATGAAGCAGGAGGTCTCGTTCACCTTCGCGTCGGCGCGGATCTGCAGCGAGACCTCGAAGACGTTGTTCTGCTGGCCCTGCACCGGCCGCGCCTGCACGTCGAGCTGGATGTCCACCCGCGGCTGCTCGCGCAGGGTCAGGAAGATCTCCGGCGCGCCCGGTACCTCGAAGGAAAGGTCGCGCGTGTACTGGATGTTGAGCTGCAGCGGCGGCACCGGCATGCCGTTCGGCGCGCCTTGCGGGGGAATGGGCGAGGAAGGGGGCTTGTCCGACATGGGTATTCCGGTTCGCGAGACTGTGCGCGCCCGCTAGCACGGCCCGGCCGCGCGCGCCATCTTCGCGCTTGCAAACGATCGCGGCGATGCGGTTCCCTGTCGGCATCGAGCCGAGGGACGCGCCGATGCGCCGCAGGACCCTTCTCGCCGCCGCGGGCGGCGCCAGCATCGCGGGTCGGAGCCGGCCAGGATGGGCCGACGAACCCGTGGATGTGGCGCTCATCCTCGCGGTGGATGTCAGCCGCTCCGTGGACGAGGACGAGGCGCGGTTGCAGCGGGAGGGCTACCGCCTGGCCGTTACGGACGTGAAGGTGGTGGAGGCGATCCGCGGCGGCATGCTGGGCAGCGTCGCGCTCGCCTATACCGAATGGGCCGGAATCGAGTACCAGCGCCTCGTCATCCCCTGGACCCGCATCGCCAGCCAGCGCGATGCCGAGGCCTGGGGCGAGACGCTGGCGCAGGCGCCGCGCGCCTCGCTGTCCTGGACCTCGATCTCGGGCGCCATAGACCATGCGCGGCGGGTGATGGAGGAATGCCCGCATGAGGCGACGCGCAAGGTCATTGATGTCTCGGGCGACGGCGTGAACAACAGCGGGCCCCCGGCCGAGCAGGCGCGCGACCGCGCGGTGGCCGAGGGCATCACGATCAATGGATTGCCGATCCTAAACGACCGGCCGACCTTCGGCCGGCCGCCGCCGATCCCCCTCGACCAGTACTACCGCGAAAGCGTGATCGGCGGGCCCGGCGCCTTCGTCATCGCGGCGGAGGATTTCGAATCCTTCGGCAATGCCGTCCGCCGCAAGCTGATCCGTGAGATCGCCGGCTTCGGCGGGCCGGCGCTGACGCGGGTCGGCGTGGGGTAGCTACTCCGTGTAGTCCTCGAGGTTGAAGCCGAAGGCGGCCGCGCCCTCGGCCAGCAGGTCGCCGAGATTGTCCATGCTCAGCAGGTAGTCGGCCGCGTCGCGCCCCTGGTTGCGCTCGACGGCCAGCGCGCGCGCCTCGTCCCAGTCGCTGCCATCGTAGTCGCCGCGGCCCACCCAGGCGAGCGCAATCAGGCTCGCCTGCTCGTCCTCGTTCAGATCCGCGATGAAGGCGCGCAGCGCGTCCTCGGCGACATGGGGGGCGACGTGATCGGCCTCGTCCTCGGCGGCAAAGGCCTCCTCGCCCTCCTCCCCGCCCTGCAGCGCGCGGGCATGGCCGGCGATGGTGGCAACGGATTCGAGGCTGATGCCGAGATCGAAATCGTCATCCGGCTCTGCCGCCATGGGGTGCTCCGCAGCTGTGGTGCGGCCCCAATAAAGCGGGTGCGCGCGCGGCTTTCCAGGGGGCGCGCATCCGCGCGCAGGTCCAGGGGGCGCGCGCACCCGTTGGCGGGATCAGCGCCGGGTCGCGTTCATCGCCCGGCGAAGCTGCTCCATCATCATCGCGGGAACATAGATCACGGAGGAGTTTTCGCCGCTGCCGATGCTGAGCGGCACGAAGCCCTCGCGCGGCTGCTGGGAGAACATCGCGTCGAGATGCACGATCGTGATCGTCGTGCCGTCGGGCATGGAGGCCATCACGCGGCCGCCGCCGACCAGGGTGGCCTGGCCCATCGGGCCGTAGTCGATCTCGCAATTCTCACCGTTGCAGCGGCTGATCGGGTATTGCTCGGCCGCGGCCTGCGTGCCGGCGAAACCACCGGCCAGGGCAAGGGCCGTGGCGGCGGCGCGAAGGGTGATGGGCATGGGAACTCTCCTCGTCCTGCGGTGCGCCACGCCGGGATGCGTGGCTCGCAGGGCGAAGTATCCGCGATGCCGCGCGCCAGCCTCCAATGCCGCTGCGGCATGGTTTCCATAGGTGCGGCCTCCTGCGCGGGCGCGGCCTACTCCGCCGCCCGCGCCGGCGCGGCCGGCTGGTCGAGCGGGCGGAGCCGGCGGATGCGGTCCATGAAGGTCGCGAGCGAGGGCGACCAGCGCCGGCCGGCCACCGTCACCAGGCAGATCTCACGCGCCAGCGGCGCATCGCGCACCGGGCGCAGCACGATCTCCGACTGCACCGCGCTGAACTCCGGCAGGAAGCACACGCCAAGGCCGGCGGCGACGAGCGACTGGATCCAGTCCTCCCGCTCGCTGCGCACCGCGACGCGGAGCTTCGCCCCCACCTCGCGCAGCTTCTCCGCCAGCGCGCCGCGGTTCTCGCAGTTCACCCGGAGCAGGTAGGTCTCGCCATGCAGGTCGGCCATGCCGATCTCTGCGCGGTCGGCGAAGCGGTGGCCGCGCGCGCAGGCGACCATGGTGCGTTCGGTGTAGAGCGGCTCGGCGACGAAGCGCGTGCCTTCGAGCTCGGGCCGGGCGAGCAGCGCGGCATCGTAGTCGCCGGCGAGCAGCCGTTCCGGCAGCCGGTCCGGCGTGGCATCCGCCATGGTGATCGCGACGCCGGGATGGGCCTGGTGGAAGCACTGGACCAGGCGAGCCAGCCGCGACGGCCCGATCGAGCACATGACGCCGAGCCGGAGGTCGCTCGCGCCGAGGCGGCGGTGCTGCTCGGCCTGGCGGCCGACCGCCTGGCTCTGCTCATGCAGCGCCTCGAGCTGCGGCAGCACGAGGCGGCCGAGCGAGGTGAGATGCGTGTTGCCGCGTTCGCGCGCGAAGAGCGGGCCGCCGAGCTCGCGTTCGAGCTTCTGGATCGCCCGCGTCAGCGCGGGCTGCGTGACCTCGCAGGCTTCCGCCGCGCGCGTGAAGTTCAAGGTCCGGGCGAGCGCCAGGAAGTAGCGGATCTCGCGGAGTTCCATCGTCCCTTTCTCCGGCCGCCGAAAGGGGCGGCCGGAGCGGGTTCGCCGCGAGAGGGCGCGCGGTTCCGCGCCCTTACGTTGCGATTGTGTCGCGGGGCCAGCGTGGCAGGCGGGCCGCTTCAGATCTTCGGGCCTCGCGGCCCTGCGGTCATCGGGCCGCCTCAGCCGTTCGCCCAGTCGGGCGCGAAGCTCGGGTTCACGATGCGGCGATCCTTCGGCAGCGCGGCCAGCGCCGCGAGGTCCTCCGCATCGAGCGTCACCGCGAGCGCGCCGAGATTCTCCTTCTGGCGCGCCGGGGAGGCGGCCTTCGGCACCATCGCGACGCCCTCCTGCGCGAGCAGCCAGGCCAGCGCGACCTGCGCCGCCGTCGCCTTGTGCTTCGCCGCGACGCGATCGAGCGCGGGGAGATCCAGGTTCGTGCCCTTGGCGAGTGGCGAATAGGCGGTGAGGCCCATGCCGGCGGCGCGGCAGATGCCCAGAAGCGTCGACTGGTCCAGCAGCAGGTGGCATTCGACCTGGAGGCAGGCGAGGTTCACGCCCTCCGCGATCGCGCGCCGGAGCAGCCTCGGCGGGAAGTTGGACACGCCGACGGACTTCGCGCGCCCCTCCGCGCGGATCGCGGCCAACGCCTTCAGCGCGTCCGGCAGGTCGAGCTGCGGGCTCGGCCAATGGATCAGCAGCAGGTCCACATAAGGTGTCGCGAGCCGCGCGAGGCTCGCGTCGAAGGCGCGGCGGATCTCGGCGCCGGTCGGCTTGTCCCACCAGATCTTCGTCGTCAGGAAGACCTCGCCACGCGGCAGGCTGCTCGCCGCGAGGCCGGCGCCGACCGCGTCCTCATTGCCGTACATCTCGGCGGTGTCGAGGTGGCGGTAGCCGAGCGACAGCGCGGATTCCACGGCCGCCTGGCACTCGGCACCCTTCATCGGCCAGGTGCCGAGCCCGATGCGCGGCATGCGCATGCCATTGGCGTCGAGGATGGGCATGTCCATGCTGGTCGGTTCCCTGCCTACGCCACGAGCGACTTGAGATCGGCCTGCGGGCGGGCGCCGAAATGGCTGATCGCCTCGGCCGCCGCGACGCTGCCCCAGCGGCCGCGCTCGGCGAGCGGCAGGCCCTTGGCATGGGCAGCGAGGAAGCCGGCGGCATAGGCGTCGCCGGCGCCGGTGGTGTCCACCACCCTGGTCGGCACCGCCTTGACCTCCGCGGTCTCGGCGCCGGCCACGACGATGCTGCCCTTCTCGCTGCGGGTCACGGCCGCGATCGCGACCTCCTGGCGGACGGCGGCAAGCGCGGTGGCGAAATCCTCGGTCTCGTAGAGGGAGAGCAGCTCGGCCTCGTTGGCGAAGAGGATGTCCACCTGGTGCTTGACGAGGTCGCGGAAGGCGGCGCGGTGCCGGCCGACGCAGAAGGGATCGGAGAGGGTGAGCGAGACCTGGCGGCCTGCGTCATGCGCGATCTTCGCGGCCTTGTAGAACGCCTGCTGCGCGGCCGGCGGGTCGAACAGGTAGCCTTCCATGTAGGTGACGGCGGCGGAAGCGACCTCGGCCTCCTCCACGTCGTCCGGGCCGAAGGTGACGCAGGCGCCGAGGAAGGTGTTCATCGTGCGCTGCGCGTCCGGCGTCACCAGGATCAGGCAGCGCGCGGTGGGGGCGCCCCCCACAAGCGGCTTCGACGGAAACCGCACGCCGATCGCGCGGATGTCGTGCGCGAAGACTTTTCCCAGACCGTCATCGGCGACCTTGCCGAGATAGCCGACGCGCGCGCCAAGCGCGGCGGCGGCGGCGCAGGTATTGCCGGCAGAGCCGCCGGAATTCTCGACGCCCGGCCCCATCGCCGCGTAGATCCGCTCGGCGGCTTCGGCATCAATCAGGGTCATGGACCCCTTGTTCATGCCCTGCGCCGCGAGGAAGGCGTCATCGGCGCGGGCGAGCACGTCCACGATGGCATTGCCGATGCCGAGCAGGTCGAGGGCGGGGGCGGTCATGGGCGGCGACGGGTCCGTTGCGATGTGAAGCGGCGGCAGGTAGCCGGAAGCCTGCCGGTGGCGCTAGTCCCCGGGGATGCTCCGAGCGCTCCTCCTCGCCATCAGCCAGATCGGCGACCCGGCCTTCCTCCGTGTGCTGCTGCTGGCGGCGGGGCTGACGCTGCTCGGCGGAATCGGCCTCGCCTGGGGCGTCAGCCTCGGCGTGGGCTGGCTCGCCGGCGGCGAAGGCTGGATCGCGTCGCTCGCCGCCGGCGCCGGGGCGCTGCTGGTGGTGCTCGCGCTCCTCTGGCTCTTCGTGCCGCTGGTCATCGCGGTGGCGGGGCTGTTCCTCGATGGCGTCGCGGCGGCGGTGGAGCGCCGGCACTATCCAAGCCTGCCGCCGCCCTCGGGCGCCCCGGTCGCGGCGCAGGCCTGGTCGGGGCTGAAGCTCGCCGCCGGCTTCGGCGCGCTTACGCTGGTGCTGCTGCCGGTCTCGCTGCTGCTGCCGGTGGTCGGGCCGCTGCTGCTCTGGGCGGTGGCGGCGGTGGCGCTGGGCGAGGGGCTGTTCATCGGCGTGGCGCAGCGGCGGATGCGTGTCGCGGAGGCCGATTCGCAGCGGCGCCGGCGCCGCGCCGCGATCTGGGGCGTCGGCGCGGCGCTCGCCCTGCTCGGCGCGGTGCCGCCGCTCGGGCTGCTCGTGCCGGTGCTCGGCACCGCGGCGATGGTGCACCTGCTGCAAGGCGGCGCGCGGTGACCATGGCGTGCGGCGCCGCGACGGCCGGGCGGGATGGGCGGCCGGAGCCGCGCCGGGCCGGGAGGCGAATGGTCGGCTTCCGAAGCCAATGCGGAAGCTTGTGGACAAGTCGGGGGATAGGCGTTTCGGGCGGTTGTCCCGGCTCGGCGCAGCATGTTAGCCCCCTCGCAAGGCGCAGGCGGACCCCCGCGAGGCGCCGGGGCAGGAAAGGGGAAATCTCGCGATGTCGCTGTTCCGCCGCCGTGAGGAGGCGCCCGCCACGCCGGCCCTTCAGCCTGCCACCGTCGTCACCGCCCGCGACCCCGATCTCGGCGCGCCGCCACTCCGTTTCGACAGGGACAGCACCGCCATGAGCCACGCGACCAAGCCGCTCGGCCCCACGCCGCCGACCGGGCCGACGCCGCCATCCGTCAGCGCCATCCCGCCGCGGCCGACGCCGGTGGGCGTGCCCGGCGCCCCTTCGCTCGCCCCGGCCCCCGCCGCCGCCGCGCCGCGCGCCGGCACGGCGGAGCGGCGCACCCTCGTGGTTGGCCGCGGCATCAGCCTCCAGGGCACGGTGACCGAGGCGGAGCGCCTGGTCGTCGAGGGCACGGTCGAGAGCCAGATGATCCAGGCCGCCGAGCTGTCCATCGGCCACAGCGGCGTGTTCAAGGGCGAGGTCCAGGTCGAGGATGCCGAGATCGCCGGCACCTTCGACGGCACGCTGACCGCGCGCGGCGCGCTCATCCTGCGCTCCACAGGCCGCCTGCTCGGCGTGGCGCGCTACGGCCGCCTCCAGGTCGAGGAAGGCGGGCAGATCTCCGGCAAGATGGAGAAGATCGGCGACACCACGGCCGCTCCGCCGCGCCCGGTGCCCGCCGAGGTCTGAGCCCTCGCCCATGCGGCGCCGGCTCCCCCTCTGCGCGCTGGCGCTGCTCGCGGCCTGCGCGCAGACCGATCCCTCCCTCCAGCAGCAGGCGCTGGAGGAGGCGCTGGCGACCCAGCGGGCGAGCCTCGCCGGAGTCGGCGCCACCGTTCCGGCGCCTTCCGAGGCGGCCGCCACGCTTTCCGCCGCGCGGCCGGCGCCCGCCGGCCCGCCGCCCAACCTCGCTGGCGAGCTGGTCGGCCAGACACCGGAGGGGCTGCGCCGGATCCTGGGCGAGCCGCGGCTGCGGCGGCAGGAGGACGGTGTCGAAATCTGGCATTATCAGGCGAGCCAATGCCATCTCGACCTGTTCCTCTACCCGGACAATGCGGCGCGGCCGGTGCTCCGGGTCGCCTTTGCCCAGGCGCGGGCGGCCGGTGCGGCGCGGCGCGCCGAATCCGCCTGCCTGCGCGACATCGCCCGCGGCGCGGCGCGCGGGCCTTCCCCCGGCATGACGGAGCAGGCCGCGGCGCGGGCGTGATCGGCGCCTGATGATCGCCGCCTGGGCCGATGCCTTCATTCCCGTCTTCGGCCTGCTGCTGCTCGGCGCGGTACTCAAGCGCAGGCTGCTGCCCGATGATCGTGTCTGGGCCGGTATCGAGCGGCTGATCTTCTGGGTGCTGCTGCCCTGCCTGGTGGCCGGCGCGCTCGCCGCGGTGCGCTTCGGCGAACTGCCGGTCGGCGGCATGGTGGTGGCGATCTGGGTAGCGCTCGGGATCGGCACGGCGGCCTCCATCGGCATCGCGCGCGCCCTTGGGCATGGCCATGCGGCGATGACCTCGGTGCTGCAGGGTGGCATCCGCTTCAACAACCTGATGGGTTTCGCGATCGGCGGCGCGCTGTGGGGCGCGCCGGGCATCGCGCTTGCGGCCGTCGCCACGGGAATCATCGTGCCTTTCGTCCAGACGGTGGCGACGATCGCCTTCGCGCTCGCGCCAGGCGCGTCCGGCGGCGGGGTGAAGCCGCTGCGGCTCGCGCGGCAGGTCTTCCTCAACCCGCTGATCATCGGCGTGTTCGCGGGCATCCTGCTGAGCGCGCTGGGCGGGCTGCCGCCGGGGGTGCAGCCGATGGTGCGCGCACTGGGCCAGGCCTCGGTGGCGCTCGGGCTGCTCTGCGTCGGCGCGGCGCTGACGGTGCAGGGGCTCGGCGACCGGCTGCCGACGCAGATGGCCACCGCCGCGCTCAAGCTGGTCGTGATGCCGGTGCTGACCTGGATCGGCTGCGCGGCGCTCGGGCTCGATCCGCTCTCCACCGCCATCGCCGTGCTGTTCATGGCGCTGCCGACGGCGGCGACGAGCTATGTGATGGCGCGCGCGATGGGCGGGGACGCGCCGCTGATGGCGGCGATCACCACCAGCGAGCATCTGCTGAGCGTCGCGACGCTGCCGGTCTGGGTGTGGCTGCTGACGCGGTAGCGGGCGCGGCCGGATCGGCGCGCGCCGCGCCGGATCAGGTCGCGCTGCCCTCCGTGACGGCGGCGCTCGCCGGCCGTGCCGCGAGTTGCGCGCCGCCGGCGACGTGGATGACCTCGCCGGTGACGAAGCGCGAATCGGCCGAGGCGAGGAAGGCGATGGCGCCCGCGACATCCTCGGGCGTCGCCACCCGGTCGAGCACGCCGAGGCGGATATGCTCGGCCTCCGCCGCCCGCCGCGCGGCCTCGTTCCCACCGAAGTTGAAGCCACTGCCGAGATAGCTCGGCGCCACCGCGTTCACCGTCACGCCGAGCGGGCCGAGCTGCACGGCGAGCGAGCGGGTCAGCCCCACCAGCCCCGCCTTGGAGGCCGTGTAGGCGGGCCCGGCGCCGCTGACCCAGACGCGGGAGGCGATGTTGACGATGCTGCCCTCGCGCTGGCGCTGCCAGAAGCGGAGCGATTCCTGCGCCAGCAGCATCGGCGCGGTGAGGTTGATCGCCATCACCGCATCCCAGTCGGCAAGGTCCACCTCCCCGATGCGGCGCGCCTTGCTGAGCCCGGCATTGTTCACCAGCACGTCGAGCCGGCCGCATTCCGCCTCGATCCGCGCCATCACCGCGCGCGGCGCATCGCGGTCCGACAGGTCCGCGAGGATGCCGAGCGCGTCGCGGCCCGTCTCGGCGCGCAGCGTGGCGACCGCGGCATCGAGCGCCGCCGCGTCGCGATCGGCCAGGACAGGCATGATCCCGTCGCGCGCCAGCCGGCGCGCCGTCGCCATGCCGATGGCGCCGGCGCCGCCGGTGATCAGCGCGACGCGCGCGCTCATCGCGCCGGCAGCCTCGCCCGCGCGTCGTGGCGGGCGAGGCGCGCGAGCAGGAACTCCACCTCCTCCCGCGCCGTGGCGGACATCGCCGCACCCGGCCGGCGCTGCGCGTCGGAGGCGATGACGCCGCGGCGCATCAGCACGTATTTGCGCACCGCGAGGCCGACGCCCGGCTGCAGCTCGTAGCGGATCAGCGGCAGATGCGCGTCGAACAGGTCATGCGCCTTGTCGCGCTCGCCGGCCTGGGCCAGCCGCACGAGTTCCACCAGCATGTCCGGGAAGGCGTAGCCGGTCATCGCGCCATCCGCGCCGCGCGCCATCTCGAAGTCGAGGAAGATGCCGCCATTGCCGCAGAGGATGCTGAGCGGCCGCAGCGAGCCTTCCTTCTGGAAGCGGCGCAACGCGCTGATCTTCTCGAGGCCCGGCCAATCCTCGTGCTTCAGCATGACGCAGGAGGGCAGTTCAGTGACGATCCGCTTGATGATCCCCGGCGTCATCTGCACCTGGAAGAGCTGCGGATAATCCTGCAGCACCCAGGGGATGTCGCTGCCGATCGCTTCCACCGCCTGGTGGAAATAGCCGACGATCGCCTCGTCATGCCGCAGATGCGGGGGCGGGGCGATCATCACGCCGGCCGCGCCCGCCTCCATCACGCCGCGCGCCAGCGCCCGCATCGCGGCGAAGCCGGGTGCCGTCACGCCCACGATGATGCCGGCCTTGCCGGCGCGCTGGATGATCCGCTTGCTGAGCGCCAGCGATTCCGCGCCGTCGAGCTTCGGCGCCTCGCCCATCACGCCGAGGATGGTCATGCCGTCGGCGCCCGCCTGCCCGATGAAGAAATCGGTCATCCGGTCGAGGCTGTCGTCGTCCACGCGGCCATCGGGATGGAAGGGTGTGGGGGCGATGACATAGACGCCCTTGGCGGTGGCATCGAGCTTCATGGCGCGGAACTCCCTGGCGGTCTCGCGCGCGATCATCGGCCCGGCGGGCCGGAGCGCAAGGGGCCCCGCGGGGCGGAGCGCAAGGCCCCCGCGATCTCCGCCATCAGGCTGCGCGCCGCGGGCGAAAGATGCCGCTCGCGCGGGGTGAGCAGCCCGACGCGGCGTGTCAGCGCCGGCCGCACGAGCCGCACGGCGGCGAGTTCCTTCGGCAGTGGCTCCGGCAGGGCGGAGGCGGGCAGCGCGGTAACGCCGACGCCGGCGGCCGCCATCGCGACGGCCGTGCCGAGATGCCGCACCTCGACGCGCCATGGCGCATGGATGCGGGCCTCGTCCAGCGCGGCCTCGACCAGGCGGCGATTCTCGCTCAGCGCATGGGTCGAGACGACGGGCTCCTCGCGCAGCTCCGCCCAGGCGACGGTGGCGCGCTGCGCGAGCCGATGGCCGGCGGGCATGACGAGGAAGAAGGGCTCCTCGAAAAGCGGGAGGCGCTCGACATTCCAGCGCTCGGCGCCGATCGCGGCGAGGGCGAAATCCACGCGGTTCGCGTCCAGCATGGCGCGCAGCTCGGTCGCCGAGCTTTCGTGCAGCACGACCTCCGCCTGTGGCCAGCGGCGGCCATGCGCGGCGAGCAGCGGGCCGAGATGCTTCACCGCGAGCGTGGGCAGGCAGCCGATCTCGACGCGCTGGCCGCGATCCGGGTCCACCGCGCGGCGCATCGCCTCCCGCAGGCGCGTGATCGCCTCCTGCGCCTCGGGGAGCAGGGTGGTGCCGGCGGCAGTGAGGCGGATGGGCTGGGCGCGGCGGTCCAGCAGCTCGGCGCCGGCCACCGCCTCCAGCCGTTGCAGGCGACGGGTCAGGGCGGGCTGGCTGAGGCCGAGACGGCTCGCGGCGCGGCGGAACGAACCGAGCTCGGCGACGGCGATGAAGGCTTCGAGCCCCGGCAGGTCGAGATACATGGACCCCGGCATGATGCACCAGACGCATCGCGCGGTCACCTCATTGCATTGGACGGAACCCCGCGCCCGGCGCAAGAGTCCGGCGCAGGAGGAAGCGCGATGCCCGATACGCATGCGGAGACCGGCGGCATGGCCGGCTGGATCGGCCGCCAGGAGGTGCTGGAGGACGAGGCCGCGCTGCCCATCGTGCGTCGGCTCGCCGCGCTGCTCGACCTCGATCCGCTCAAGTTCCGTCGTGGCGATCCGCTGCCGGAAGGGTGGCACGCCGTGTTCTTCGGGCCGATCGCGCCGCAATCGCAGCTCGGGCCGGATGGCCACCCGCGCAAGGGCGATTTCCTGCCGCCGGTGCCGCTGCCGCGGCGGATGTTCGCCGGCCGCCGCCTGCGCTACCTGGCGCCGATCACCATCGGCGCCGAGATCCGCCGCACCTCGACCATCGCCGCCATCACGCCGAAGACCGGCCGCACCGGGCAGATGATCTTCGTGCGCGTGGATCACGTGGTCGAGCAGGATGGCCGGCCCGTGCTGACCGAGGTGCATGACATCGTCTATCGCGAGGAAGCGAAGCCCGGCGCCGGCGCGCCGCCCAAGGCCGAGCCCGTGCCCGAGCTGCCCGCGCCGGACGAGACGCAGGTCTATGCGCCGCAGACGACCACGCTGTTCCGCTATTCCGCGCTGACCTACAACGCGCACCGCATCCACTACGATCACCCCTATACGACGCAGGAGGAAGGCTATCCCGGCCTCGTCGTGAATGGCGGGCTGCATGCGCTGTTCCTGCACGAGATGGCGCGTCGCCACTTGCCGGGCGGGCGCATCGGGCGCTTCTCGGTGCGCAACATGAACCCGTTCTTCGTGAACCGTACCGGCGAGCTGCGCTGCCGGCGCGAGGCGGATGGGCGCCTTTCGCTCTGGGCGCTCAACGAGACCGGGCGGATCACGGCGCAGGCCGAGGCCGCCTCCGATCCCGGAGAACTCGCGTGAAGAAGGGCCCGCTTGCCGGCATCCGCGTGCTGGATGCCACCGGCGTCATCGTCGGGCCGACCTCGACGTTGCTGCTCGCCGAGCAGGGCGCGGATGTCGTCAAGGTGGAGCCGCCCGAGGGCGACCTCATGAGAAAACTCGGCGGCCGGGCGCCGAAGCACGCGCCGGGCATGTCGCCGAAATTCATGCACTTCAACCGCAACAAACGCTCCATCGTGCTCGACCTGAAATCCGCCGAGGGGCGCGAGGTGATGCTGAAGCTGGCGGCCACCAGCGACGTCTTCGTCAGCAACATGCGCCCGCGCGCGCTGCAGTCGCTCGGCCTGACCTGGGAGGCGCTGTCGGCGCTGAACCCGCGCCTGGTGCATTGCACCATCTCCGGCTTCGCCACCGGCGGCCCCTATGACGGAGCGCCGGCCTACGACACGATCATCCAGGGCCTCTCCGGTGTGGCGGCGAGCAACGCGATGATGCTGGGTGAGCCGCGCTTCGCGCCCTTCGTGCTCACCGACCATATCGTCGGCATCATCGCGGCGCAGGCGATCTGCGCCGCGCTCGTCGCGCGCGCGACGACGGGCGAGGGCCAGGCCATCGAGGTGCCGATGTTCGAGAACGCGGCGGCCTTCGTGCTCTCGGAACATCTCGGCCAGCGCACCTTCGAGCCGGACGGCACGATGGGCGATCCGCGCATCATGAACCCCGATGCGCGGCCGATGAAGACGAAGGACGGCTACATCTGCGTCTCCGCCAACACGGATGCGCAGGCGCGCGGCTTCTTCGAGGCGATCGGGCGGCCGGAGCTGAAGGACGATCCGCGCTTCCGGGACGTCTCCGCGCGGCTCGTCCATGTGCGGGCGTATTTCGCGCTGCGCGCCGAGGCGCTGCTGGAACGGACCACCGGCGAATGGGTGGAGGTGCTGCGCCGCTACGACGTGCCGGCGATGCCCTACCACACGCTGTCCAGCCTGCTGGATGACCCGCAGCTGCGCGCCTCCGGCACGCTGACAAGGGAAGAGGGAGAGGAAACCATGCTGGGATTGCGCCACGCCAACCGCTTCGCAGGCTCCGGCCTGCCGCCATCGCGCCTCGCGCCGCGCCAGGGCGAGCATGCCGAGGCGATCCTCGCCGAGCTCGGCTATGACGAGGCCGACCGCGCGCGGCTGCTGGGCAGGGAGAAGGTGGCATGAACCGCCGCACGCTCCTCGCGGCCACCGCCGCCTTCGCGACGCCCGCGCTGGCGCAGGCCCCGTGGCCGAGCCGCCCGATCCGCCTGATCGTGCCCTTCCCGCCGGGGGCCGCGAACGACACGCTCGGCCGCGCCATGGCCGAGCAGCTCGCGCCGCGGCTGGGCCAGCCCGTCGTGGTGGAGAACCGCGCCGGCGCCGGCGGCACGATCGGCTCGGAAGCCGTCGCGCGCTCCGCACCGGATGGCTATACGCTGCTGCTCGGCCATATCGGGACCATGGCGGTCAATGTCGCGATGTATCCGCGGCTGACCTACAACCCCGTGACGGATTTCGCGCCGGTCGCGATGATCGCGACGACGCCGAACGTGCTCGTGGTGAACCCGCGCCAGCCCTACCAGGACATCAAGGGCTTCTTCGACTACGCGAAGGCCAATCCAGGCCGGCTGCGCTACGGGACTGCCGGCAATGGCAGCGCCGGCCACACCGTGATGCTCGCCTTCCTGCACGCGACGAAGCTCGAACTGGAGCACGTGCCCTATCGCGGGCTCGGCCCGGCGCTGAACGATCTCGTCGCCGGCCATGTGGACGTGACCTGGGGCGGCGCGCCCACCGTGATGCCGCTGGTGCGCCAGAACCTCCTGCGCGCGCTCGCCGTCTCCAGCCCGCAGCGGGTGCCGAGCCTGCCGGATCTGCCGACCGCGGCGGAGACCGTCGCGCCGGGCTTCGACGCCGTGCCCTGGTACGGCATCGCGGCACCCGCCGGGACGCCGGCGGCGATCATCGCCAGGCTCAACAGCGAGATCAATGCGAGCCTCGCCACCACCGCCGTCGCCGAGCGCCTGCGGCAGGACGGGGCGGAGCCGTCGCCGACCACGCCCGAAGCCTTCGGACAGCTGGTCCGCGCCGAGGTCGCGCGCTGGTCCGAGCTGATCCGTGCCGCCGGCGTGACGGCGGATTGATGATGACGCACGCCACGCGCGCCGCCACCTGGCGGTCCATGCTCTACGTGCCGGCGAACGTGCCGCGCTTCGTCGCGAAGGCGCCGGGCTCCGGCGCCGACGCGGTGATCCTCGACCTCGAGGATAGCGTGCCCCCGGCGCAGAAGGATGCGGCGCGCGAGGGGCTTGCCGAGGCCGTCGCCACCTGCCGCACCGGGCCAGCCGCGGTGCTCGTGCGCATCAACCGCCCGCTGCGGATGGCTGTGCGCGACATCGAGGCCGCGGTCGCCGCCGGCGCGGACGGCATCCTGATGACCAAGGCGATGGATGGCGGCCATGTCCGCCTGGTCGCCGAGCTGCTCGACGACCTCGAAGGTGCGGCGCCGCGCTGCGCGCTGCTGCCGCTGATCGAAAGCGCCGCCGCGACGGAACGCATGGCGGAGATCGCCGGCGCCTCGGCGCGCGTGGTCGGCCTGCTGTGCGGCGCGGAGGACCTCGCGGCCGAGATCGGCTGCACCTCGGATGACGAGGTGATCGCGATAATCAAGCGCCGCATGGCGATCGCGGCGGCGCAGGCCGGCGTCGCGGCGCTCGGCACGCTCGGCTCGATCGCGGATTTCCGGGACCTGGAGAAGCTGCGCGACACCGTCGCGCGGTCGCGCCGCGCCGGATTCACGGGGGCGAGCTGCATCCACCCGGCCGTGATCCCGGTGCTGAACGACGGCTTCGCGCCAAGCGGGAAGGAACTCGACCTCGCGCGTCGCCAGATCGCCGCGGCCGAGGAGGCCGCGCGCGAGGGCCGCGGCTCCTTCGAGGTGGATGGGCGGATGGTGGACGAGCCGATCCTCCGCCGCGCCCGCCGCATCCTCGCCGCGGCGCGGTAGCCTGCGTTACGACGGGGCGTGCGGCGGCGGGTCGGCCAGGACGGCCCGGCCGATCCGGATCACGCAGCGCAGCCCCTCGGGCTCCCAGTGCCGCTCGATGGTGCCGGCGAGCGGGCCGACGATGTTGGCATCCATCATCTCGCTGCCGAAGCCGCGGCGCGCGGGCTCGCCGGCGAGCGCAGGGCCGCCGCGCTCGGTCCACTCCAACTCCACGCCGGCCGCGTCCGCCGTCCAGGCGATGGCGAGCACCCCGCCCGCCTGCGACAGCGCGCCGTATTTCGAGGCGTTGGTCACCAGCTCGTGCAGCACCATCGCCAGCGCCTGCGCGGCACTCGCGATCAGCTGCACGGCGGGCCCGGTGCTGCGCACCTGCGCGCCAGCGGCGGCCGTCTCCGCCTGCACGATGTCGGCGAGGTTGGCGCCCTGCCAATGCGTCGCGGAGAGCAGCGTGTGCACGCGCGCCATCGCGGCGATGCGGCCTTCCAGCACCTCGACCAGCGTGTCCACATCCGCCGGCGCCTCGGCGGCCGTCATGCGGATGATGCTGCGCACCACCGCCAGCACGTTGCGCGATCGGTGGTCCACCTCCCGCACCAGCAGGGTCTGGGTCTGCTCGGCGCGCTTGCGCTCGGTGATGTCCACCAGCGCGCAGGTCACGCCGTTGATGCGGCCATCGGCGTCCAGCACCGGCTGGCAGTGGCAGAGCCACCAGCGGCGCGCATCGGGCTCGCCCGGCAGCGTGCCCTCCACCTCGAAGGCGGGCACGGGCTGCGCGCCGGAGAGCACGGCGCGGAGCTGCGGCTCGATCAGCCCGGCGAGCCGCGGCGTCGTCTCCGCCATGGACTGGCCGATATGGGTGTCGGGCGGGCTGCCGCCGAGACCAGCGAAGACATCGTTCACCACGACGAAGCGCAGCTTGGCGTCCAGCAGGCAGAGCCCGACCGGCACGTTGCGGTAGGTCGCGGCGAGCCGCGCGGCCTGGGCGGCCGCCTCCTCCCGCGCCATGCGCAGATCGTGCACGTCCAGCATGATGCCGACCCAGGATTCCACCGCCCCCTCGGCGCGGCGGATCGGCGCGGCGCGCAGCAGGAACCAGCGCCATGTGCTGTCGCGATCGCGGCAGACGCGCAGCTCGATCCCCGCCATCGCCTCCGCCGCCTCGCCGCGGCCGAGCTGGCGCCAGGCGGCGACGGCGCGGGCGCGATCGGCCTTGTGCACCGCGCGCAGCCATCCCGCGCCTTGCGCCTCCGCTACCGTCTGTCCGGTCAGCGCGCGCCAGTAGCTGTTGAACCAGTCCGGCCGGCCGCGCGCATCGGCGGTGAAGAACACCTGGGGGCTGACATCGGACAGCACCTTGAGCCGCGAATCCGCGGCCGCCCGGTCCGCCTCCGCGGTCCGCGCCGCCTCAGCCATGTCGTCGAGGGCCGCGGCGAGCCGCGCGAATTCGCGCCCGCCTTGCAGGTGCCCGACGCGCACGCGCCAATCCTGCCGCGACCAGGCCTGCGCCGCGTCGAGCAGCAGGCGCACCGGCCGCTCCACGCCGAAATGGAACACCGCGATGCCGAGCGCGAGGCTGGTCATCAGCGAGCCCAGGATGAGCAGGGTGGTGCGCCGTTCGCGCCACAGCTCCTCGCCGATCAGCCGCTCGGCATCCATGCCGACCGCGATCAGGAAGCCGTCCGGCGGCTCCGCATTCGGCAGGTAGGCGACCACGCGCCGCACGCCGTCCACCGAGACCGCCTCCGTCACGCCGGGCCGGTCGGCATCCACCATCCAGCGCAGCGCCGGCGGCAGCACGGTGCCGACGAAGCGCTCGCCCTCCGGCGTCCGGGCGATGATCACGCCTTCGCGATCGGTGACGGAGGCGGCACTGCCCGGCGGCAGCTGCAGGCTGCCCATCTCGTCGTTGAGATAGGCGATGGACAGCGCCAGCACGACCACGCCGCGCACCGCGCCATCGGCGGTGCGCAGCGGGGCGGCGAGATGCAGCGAGGTCTGCCCCGTCTCGCGGCCGATGGCGTATTCGCCGATGGCGAAGGCCGCGCCCTCCAGCACGCGCCGGAAATAGGGTCGGTCGGCCACATTGAGCCCCTCGGCGACGGCGGTGGCCGAGCAGATCAGGCGCCCATCGAGGCCGAAGCTGTTGGCGGTGTGGTAGCGCTGATCCTGCGCGACGATGCGGGCGAGGAAGGCATCGCATTCGGTGGAGGGCACCTGCGCCCGCACCGCCTCATGCGCGGCGATCGCGCCAAGCACCTGGCGCGCGCCTTCCAGCGTGCGGATCTGCTGGTTGGCCACCAGCCGCGCCAGCCGCATCGCCTGGTCGCCGAGCCGTTCGCTGCGCCATTGCCGCGCCTCGCCCTCCAGCGCGATCTGCACCACCCCCGCGGGAACCAGGCAGATCAGCAGAAGCAGCAGCGCGCGCAGGGCGAGCGGCAAGGGGCAGTCCTCCGGCCGGCATGGCGGCCGGGCCTTCTCCATCGGCGGGGCGCCGCGCGCAAGCGCGCGGGGGGCCTTGCGAGGGTCACCAACGCGTTCGTTGGCAGTCAACGGGTTAGGGCGTAGTCTCGCTTCCGCCACGCCAGTTCCGGAGAGATCATGTCCAGCCGTGCCCGCCGCGCCGTCGCCATCGTCACCTCGGCCGCGCTGCTCGCAGGATGCGTGACGACCCAGGCCGGCCGGATCGGGCTCGATGACGGCTCGGATCCCTGCCGCAGCCAGGTGGTCCAGCTCGATTCCACCGGGAACTTCTTCGGCGAGGCGATCATCCAGGGGGCCGCGGTCGGCGCGGTGGGCGGGGCGATCCTCGGCGGCCTGATCGCCGCGGCCTCCGGCGGGCGCGGGGGCAACATCGCCACCGGCGCCGCGATCGGCGCGGTGGCCGGCGGCGTCACCGGCGCGGCGGCCGGCTACTACAACGCTCGGCGCCAGCAGGCGGCCGACCAGGCGCAGCTCAACAGCGTGATCGCCGGCGACCTCGCCAAGGAGAACGCGGAGCTGGATCGCACCCAGCTCGCCTTCAACATGCTGATGGATTGCCGCTTCGCCTCGGCCGGGCGCGTCCGCAACGACGTCAACACCGGGCGCATCAGCCGGGCCCAGGGCCAGGCCCAGATGGCCAACTACCGCGCCCTGATGCAGCGCGACGTGCAGCTCGCCCAGACCATCAACCAGCGCATCAGCACGCGCGGCGCCGAGTTCGACACCGCAATCGAGAGCGTCGCCCCCGGCACCAAGGACCGCGTCCTCGCCGGCGCCCGGGTGGGCCGGACCGTGCCGAGCCAGGCGCGCTCGGCCGTCTCGCTCAAGCTGCGGCCGGATGCCGCGGCGCCGGAGGTCACGCGCGTGAATGCGCGGGAGCCGGTGACGGTGCAGTCCGTCTCCGGCGGCTTCGCCCTGGTCGAGACGGCGTCCGGCGTGCGCGGCTACGCGCCGGCCAGCGCCTTCCCCGGCGCGCAGCAGGCCGCCGCGCGGCCTAGCGTCGGCGCCGGGCAGGATGGCGATGTGCGCTCCCTCGCCGCGAGCAACATCGCGCGGCGCGACAATTTCAACGAGAGCGTCGCCACCGCCGAGCGCGCAGTGGGCGCCGGCTTCGAGCTGGCGGGCTGACCGCGGGCCGCGTGACCGGGCTCCGCTGGCTTCTCCTCGGGCTGCTCCTCCTCGCCGCCCCCGCGCTCGCGCAGGTGCGGCCGGTGCAGCCCGATCCGCCGGCGCAGCCCTTCCTGCGCATCGAGGCGGCGGCGCATACCGCGCCCGTCGCCCGGCTGGCCACCGACGCGCAGGGCCAGGTGCTGGCCAGCGTCTCGGACGACAAGACGATCCGCCTCTGGGACCTGCCGGAGGGCACGCCGCGGGCCGTGCTGCGCCCGCCCATCGGCACCGAGGCGGAGGGCGAGATCTACGCCGTCGCGCTGACGCCCGATGGCGGCCGGCTCTTTGCCGGCGGCTATACCGGCCGGGCCTGGGACGGCAGCTTCACGATCTACCTCTGGGATACCCGCACCGGCGCGATGCTGGGCCGGCTGCCGGGCCTGCCCGCGCCGGTGCAGCATCTCGCGGTCTCGGCGGATGGCCGAAAACTCGCTGCGGCGCTTGGCGGCCGCGCCGGAATTCGCGTCTGGGACGCGCAGAACGGTCGCCCGCTCTGGGAGGACACGGCCTATGGCCTGCCGGCCCGCATGGTCGCCTTCTCGCCGGATGGCACGCGCCTCGCGGCCACCGGCGCCGATGGCCGCGTGCGGCTGCATGACGCGGCGAACGGACGAAAACTCGCTGAACGCGCGCCGGTGCAGGGCGGCCGGCCTTTCGGCCTCGCCTGGTCGCCGGATGGCGCGCTGCTCGCCATCGGCTTCGAGGACCGGCTGCGGGTGGAGGTGCTGGCGGCGACCGATCTCCGCAGCGTCTTCCTGCCCGATGTCGCGGGGCTCGCCGGCGAGGGCCTGCCCGCCGTCACCTGGGCCAGCGATGGCCGCGGCGGGGTGCAGCTGCACGCCGCCGGCTATGCCCGCGCGCCTGCCGCGACCGCCCCGCGCCCTGGCGCCGCGCCGCCCGCGCTGGCCGCCGCGCCGCTGGCGGAGGGCCTGCAATCCGGCGGGCGCGGCATCGTCCCGCTCGGCCCCGGCGCGAGCCCGGCCGCCGAGCGGCGCGACTTCCTGATCCGGCGCTGGGCGGATTTCGGCCTCGGCCCGCCGACCGACATCGCCGCCGCACGCGACGCCATCGCCCATCTGCTGCCGCTGCCGGGCGGCGGGCTCGCCTTCGCCGCCGCCGATCCCGGCTGGGGCCGCATCGCGCCGGACGGCACGCTCGCCATCGCGCCGCGCCCGCCGGGTGCCGACTTCCGCAACACCGGCGCCGGTTTGGCCGTCTCCACCGATGGCACCAAGCTCCGCATCGCGCTGCGCGCCGGCGCCGTGCCGCTGGCCTTCGACGCGCTTTCGGGCGAGCTCATCGCGAGCCCCGCCGAGGAAGCCGGCTTCGCCCCCGCCCGGCTCGCCGCGCCCCGCGCGCAGTTCGCCGCCGATTGGCGGAACTCCACCCGCCCGCGGCTCGGCAACACGGTGCTGCGGCTCGGCGAGGGCGAGTTCGCGCGCAGCGCCACCATCCTGCCCGGCGATGGCGGCGTGCTGCTCGGCACCGACAACCATCTCCGGCTCTATGACATGGCGGGGAATCCGCGCGCCGCGCTGGCACTGCCGGGTGCCGCCTGGGGGCTCGCCGCACAGGGTGCGGTGGCGGTCGCCGCCCTCGGCGACGGCACGCTGCGCTGGTATCGCATCACGCCGGACGGCATCGCCGAGCAGGCCGCGCTGTTCATCCATGCCGAGACGCTGCGCTGGGCGCTGTTCACGCCGGAGGGGCTGTTCGACCACGCGCCGAATGGCGGGCAGGAGCTGGTCGGCGTCCATCTCAACCGCAACCGCAACCAGTCGCCGGACTGGGCGAGCTTTCGGCAGGCCTATCGCGCGCTCTACGCACCGACGGCGGTGCGCGCCCGGATCGCGGGCGACAGTGGCCCGGCGCAGGCGCGGCTGGCGCAGCTCGGCGAGGTGCGCGCGCGGATCGGCCGGCTGCCGCTGCTCGCCGGCGCCACCGCCTGCGCGGTGACCGAGACGGAGTGCCTGCCGCTGGCCTGGGATG
>VFQR01000872.1_pt1 | contig 29263 bp, 28 predicted proteins | sample 3512321 | NCBI WGS metagenome assembly VFQR01 (sample SAMN10412374, study PRJNA504923) | tailings metagenome | isolation source: Relicate 3 Philex TSF1 revegetated site | place: Philippines: Tuba, Benguet | collected 2017-08-29 | reverse complement strand
TTCTTCCGCCTCGGCGGCGAGATGGCGCGCGCCTGAGCCGGGCTCAGCCCTGGCTGCGCAGGGCCCAGGCCCGTTGCGCGGCCGGGCGGGCCAGGCAACGCTGGTGCCAGGCCCGGGCGTGCGGCAGTTCGCTGCGCGCCATGTCCTTCAAGCGCTGCAACACGGCCGCCAGGTTCAGGTCGGCCACGCTGAAGGCATCGCCCAGCAACCATTCCCGGTCACTCAGGTGGCGGTCAAGCGTCTGCAGGCGTTGCTGCAGCTTGTCGATGGCCGATGCGGCGATGGCTTCCACGCGTTGCGCGGGCGGCAGGAAGCTGGTGTGGTGAAACCACTGGCGCGCCAGCGGTTCGATCTCGCTCGCGGCCCACAGCGTCCACTGGTAGATCTCGCCCACGCCGCGCGCGCTGTCGCGCCACAGGCCACCGGCGGGGCGCGTCTGCGCCAGGTGCAGGGTGATCGCGAGCGATTCGAACAGCACCACGCCGTCGTCATCGATGGCGGGCACGGTGCCGTTGGGGTTGATCGCGAGGTAGGCCGGCTCGCGCGTCTCGGGGCCTTCGTAATGCCAGCGCAGGTGCTCGTACGGCAGGCCCAGTTCTTCGGCGGCCCACAGCGGGCGGATCGCGCGCGAGGCGGCGATCCCGTAGATCTTCAGTGCCACAGGTGTCCTTGTGTCGTCGGGTTCGGGGAAGCGGGGTCAGCAGGCCAGGGCCATGCCATCCTTGCGCGGGTCGGAGCCACCGAGCAGGTGGCCATCGGACGCGCGCATCACCACCTGCGCGCCACCGAAATCGCTGCGCCCGCCGAGCTCGCCCTCGCCCGCCGGCTCGCGGTAGCCCGCTTGGCGCAGCGCGCGCACCACCGGCTCGGGCATGCCCGCTTCGATGGCCAGCGCGCGTTGCGACTCCAGGCGCCAGCGGGGCGCGTCGATCGCTGCCTGCAGGCCTTCGCCCCAGGCCGCCGTGCGCACCATCAATTGCACATGGCCCTGCGGTTGCATCGCGCCGCCGACCACGCCGAACCCGGCATGAAAGCGGCCGTGCCGCAAGGCCGCCCCGGGCACCACGGTGTGGTACGGGCGGCGCGACGGTGCCGCGCCGTTGAGCTCGCCCGGGCGCGCGAAGCCGAAGCCGCGGTTCTGCAACACGAAGCCGGCACCCGCCACGCCGATACCGCTGCCGAAGCGCTTGAACACGCTGCTCATGAGCGTGATGGCAAAGCCCTGCGCGTCGACCACCACGGTGCACACGGTGTTGCCCGCCGGATCGGCCACCACACGCTTGGCGTGCGCCATGGCTTCGTCCATGCGGTCAACGATGGCCACCAGCGTGGCCGGGTCTTGCGGGTCCAGCGGCAGCGCGTCCAGCGCCTGCAGCGTGTGCAACACCGCCAGGCCGTGCGTGTTCGGCGGGCACTCCAGCACCTCCAACCCGCGAAAGCGTGCGCGCACCGGCGCGGCGAATTCGCCGTGGTGGGCCGCGAAATCGCTGGCGGCCAGCACGCCACCCAGTGCGCGGCTCGCGCTTTCCGCGGCGCGGGCGGGCTCGCCCAGATAGAACGCGTCGGGGCCTTCCTGCGCAATGGCTTCCAGCGTGCGGGCCAGTTCGGGGTTGGCGAAATGTTCACCCGCCCGCGGGGTGGCGCCCGCGCGGTACAGCCTGGCGCTCACCGGGTTGTGTGCGATCACCGGGTCGAACAGCGCCCATTCGCGCGCCGCCACGGGCGCCACGGCAAAGCCGGTGCGCGCCGCCGCGATCGCGGGTGCAAAGAGCTCGGCCCACTCGAGCCGGCCGTGGCGGCGGTGCAGGTCGTGCCAGCCGCGCACCGCGCCGGGCACGGTGACGGTGTGCACATGGCGCTCGGGCAGGCGCTGGCCCGGCAGGTGCGACAGCAGGCTGGCGTCGAGCGCGGCCGGGGAGCGGCCCGAGCCGTTGTAGCAAACGGGATCGGCGTCGGGCGGTACCAGCATCACCATCAGGTCGCCCCCGATGCCGGTGGCCATGGGCTCCACCACGCCCATCACCGCGTCGGCGGCGATCGCGGCATCCACCGCGCTGCCGCCCTGCGCCAGCATGTGCTTGGCGGCCCGCGCCGCCAGCGGGTGGCCGGTGGCCACCATGGCCGCGTCGCTGCGCGTGTCGGGGCGGGGTGTGTTCATGCGGGCGTCCTGGGCGATCTGCTAGAGAATACAGTATACCGATGGATAGCACAGTGTCTGCTTCCTGCCCGATCAAGCCTGTCCCCGAGTCGCCCGCCCCATTCCCCCGATCGCTCGAATCACGCTCGCCGCCACCCACAAGGCCTGGCACGAAGCCTGCAAGGGAAATCCAGCACATCGGTATACCGTATCCATCACACCGGTGAATTTCGGAAATCCATCCAGAAACAGGTACTTTTGATGTCAATTCAGCCCATGACAACCCGGATCGATGCACCAGAAGGGCGCGGGAAAACCCTGCTCATGCACCAACAGTATTCTGTATACCATCAGAATCACCAACGGCGGGCGCCCAGGGAAAGGTCGACCGCGGACACGTTCAGCACATCAACCACCGCCTGACCCCGCAGGCACACCTCACGGAAAAAACCATGGATTCCAACGTAACCCTCACAGCGGCGCACTGGATGTACCTGCTGGGCGTGATCGCCATCATCGTGACGATGGTGTTCCGCGCGAACGTGCTCGTGCCCTCGATCGCGGCCACCTTCCTGGTTGGCCTGGCCTGGACGGGCAGCACCCTCGGCGGCCTGGGCAGCATCTACAACGCCAGCCTGGTGGCGGCCAAGGAGCTGTTCAACATCTTCCTGGTGATCGCGCTGATGACGGCGCTGCTCAACTCACTCAAGGCCCTGAAGTCCGACATCCTGATGGTGCGGCCGTTCCGGGTGCTGATGAAGAACGGCCCGATCTCCTACCTGCTGCTGGCCGGCATCACCTACTTCATCTCGCTGTTCTTCTGGCCCACGCCCGCGGTGCCGCTGGTGTGCGCGGTGCTGCTGCCCGCGGCCATCGCCGCCGGCCTGCCCCCCATCGTGGGCGCGGCCGCCATCGCGGTGGCCGGCCAGGGCATGGCCCTGTCGTCGGACTACGTGATCGGTGTGGCCCCCGGCATCAGCGCCAAGGCCGCCGGTGCCGCCGCGGCCGTGATCGCCGACCGCGCGCTGGCGCTGTCCATCATCACCGGCGTGATCGCGCTGGCGCTGATCTTCATCTTCCACCGCCGCAAGTTCCTGCCCGCCAGCCCGGCGCACCTGGAGCGCTGGCAGGAACTGGCCGTGAAGGGCGAACTGGCCCAGCACGAGCACGAAGGCACGGCCCACAAGGCCGAGATCGCCCAGGGCACGAGCCGCGAGAACCAGCCCGTGACCAGCCAGGACCTGCGCCGCGAACTGCAAAGCGTGCCGGCCGAAGATTTCAAGTGGTCCAAGCTGTTCGCCATCGTCACGCCGCTGGTGTTCCTGACGGTGATCATCCTGATGGTGCTGCCCAAGCTCGGCATCCCGCTGGGTGACTTCAAGGGCGGCGCCGGTGCCTCACTTGTGGGCGGTGCGGCTGCGCTGCTGATGATCTTCGCCACGCTCGCCATGAAGGGCGCGCGCCAGATGCTGGAGACCAGCGCCGACCACATCACCGAAGGTTTCGTGTTCGCCTTCCGCGCCATGGGCTCGGTGCTGCCGATCGCGGGCTTCTTCTTCCTCGGCGCCAGCGAAACCGCCGCCGCCATCTTCGGTGGCAGCGCCGCCGACACGCCCAGCCTGCTGTTCGACCTGGTGCGCAGCGCGCAGGACTGGATTCCGCACAACCCGATGTTCGTGGCCTTCGGCCTGCTGATCGTGGGCATGGTCACCGGCATCGACGGCTCGGGCTTCTCCGGCCTGCCGCTCACCGGCGCGCTCTCCGGCGCCCTGGGCCCGGTCTCCGGCATCGACGCCGAAACCCTCGCCGCCATCGGCCAGATGGGCGCGATCTGGACCGGCGGCGGCACGCTGATCGCCTGGTCTTCGCTGATCGCTGTCGCCGGCTTCGCCCGTGTTGCCGTGACCGACCTCGTGCGCGTGCTCGCCCTCCCGGTGCTCATCGGCCTCGCGGTCTCCACCGTGGCCGCGGTGGCCCTGTTCTGAATCTCCCTCCCTGTCCCCCCACCTTTTCTTCTTCAACCTGCTTCATCATGAAAAAAAGCATCCTGCTCGCCGTCGCCACCGTGTGCTGCGGCTCCGCCATGGCGCAATCGAGCGTCACGCTCTATGGCCTGGCCGACATGTACCTGGCCAGCAAGAAAGACGCGGCCACCGGCCTGCGCACGACCTCGGTCGACAGCAGCGGCATCTATGAAAGCCGCTTCGGCTTCAAGGGCACCGAAGACATCGGCGGCGGCTACAAGGTCAACTTCAACCTGGAGTCGGGCTTCGCCATGGACAACGGCGGCGCCGGTGGCGTGTCGTTCACGCGCCAGTCGTGGGTCGGCATCTCCGGTGGTTTCGGTGACTTCCGCATGGGCAAGGCCTGGAGCGCGTTCGACGACATCAGCGGCAGCGCGCTGGTGGCCAAGAACTCGGTGCTGGCACCGAACCAGGGCGCCTGGCTCAGCACCTCGTACCGCGACGCACCGAACAACGGCTTCTACTACGCCAGCCCCGAGTTCGGTGGCTTCAGCGGCGTGGTGAGCTACGGCATGGCCGAGAACAGGACCGCCACCGTGGGCCAGGGCTCGATCACCAGCATGCACGTGAAGTACGCCGCCGGCCCGGTGTTCGCGGGTGTGGCGTACCAGACCGAGAAGGCCACCGGCGACGCCGAGGCCATCAAGTTCACGCGCCTGAACGGTTCCTACCAGCTCGGCGACGCCAAGCTCATGGCCAGCTACGGCCGCGTGGCCTTCGGCAGCGCCAAGACCAACGAATGGACGCTGGGCACCGACTACGCGGTCAGTGGCGCGCTGACCATCTCGGCCGGTATTGCCCAATCCAAGGGCGCGGTCACCGGCTTCACCAGCGACACCAACTACACCGGCAAGCTGGTCAACACCGTGGCCCCGGGCGCGGCCGACGTGAAGCGCACCGGTTATTCGGTGGCCGCGTTCTACGGCCTGAGCAAGCGCACCACGGTGTACGGCGGCTACCGCGCCAACACCATCAAGACCCCGGGCGCCGCCGACCAGGACGGCAGCGTGCTGGCTCTGGGCCTGCTGCACACGTTCTGAGCACCGGCTTCCGTTTCTTCCTTTGGAGTCCTTCGGGATCCTTTGCCGCGCCCCACGGGGCGCGGCATTTTTTTCGCCGGCGCAGGGCCGGCCGTTTCATGCATCGATCAGGTCAGCAAGGCCGAGTGCAGCATCTTGGCCGCCAGCACGAACAGGAAACCCGCGAACACCCGCTTGAGCGTGGCCACCGGCAAACGACTCGCCAGACGCGCGCCCACCGGGGCCATCAACACGCCGGGCAACAGAATGGCCAGGAAGGCGGGCAGGTAAATGAAGCCCAGGCTGCCTTCGGGCAGGCCGCTCACCTGGCGGCCGTTGACGAAGAACATCAGCGCGCCCATCACGGCGATCGGCAGGCCCAGCGCGGCGGACGTGCCGACCGCGCGATGCATGTTCACGTTGCACCAGGTCATGAACGGCACCGACAGAAAGCCGCCGCCCGCCCCCACCAGTTGCGACAGCCCGCTGATGAGCGTGCCAACACCGAACAGGCCCCACACGCCGGGCAACTGGCGCGACGGTTTGGGCTTGGCGTTGAGGAACATCTGCACCGCCGAGTAGGTGACGAAGACCGCGAACACGCTGGCCAGCACGGTGGTGCTGAGCTGCCTGGCCAGCCAGCCACCGAGCACGCCGCCCAGGATGATGCCGGGCGCGATGCCGCGCACGATGGACCAGTCCACATTGCCCTTGGCGTGGTGCGTGCGCGCGCTCGAGATCGAGGTGAACACGATGATGGCCAACGAGGTGCCCAATGCCAGGTGCACCAGCGAGGCGCGCGCGAAGCCCTGCGCCTCGAACAGCCAGGTGAGCAGCGGCACGAACAGCATGCCGCCCCCGATGCCGAGCAGCCCGGCGGCGAAGCCACCAACGACGCCCAGCGCGGCATAAGCGGCGAGCCAGACCAGCAATTCAGAAGTCATGAGGAAAGTCCTTTGAAAGCAATGAAACAAAAACGGGGAAAAACCTGGGGGGCTCGCGCAGGGGGTGGCTCGCATAAAATCGCGCCGCTTCGGGCATGACCGCGCCGCCTGTTGCCACACCCTCCACCGAGAGCCTTGGTCACGCCATGAACCTGCCGAAACGGGAAGCCACCCTGGGGGCCAGCCATTCGCCCCTGACCACGCTCGTGGTCGATGCCCTGCGCGAACGCATCATGGGTGGCGGCATCGCCCCGGGCGATCGCTTGGTGGAAAGCAAACTGTCCGATGAGCTGGGCGTCTCGCGCATGCCGGTGCGCGAGGCCTTGCGCCAGCTCGCTGCTGAGGGCCTGGTGACGATCGAGCCGCGCCGCGGCGCCTCGGTCACCGCCTTCAGCCCCGAACAGGTGCGCGAACTGGTCGAGGTGCGCGCCACGCTCGAAGGGCTCAACGCCAAGCTCGCCGCGCAGCGCCACGACGCGCGCCAGATCGCCGAGATGGAGCGCATCCTGGCGCAAGGCACGCGCCTGGCGCAAAGCGACGACCAGGCCGCGCTGCTCGAAATGAACCAGCTTTTTCACGACGCGCTGGGCAGCATTGCCGCCAATTCGGTGCTGCAGGAACTCATGCGTTCGCTGCGCGACCGCACGGCACTGATCTTTGCGCCGCTGAACCGCGAGCGCGGCGAGCAGAACTGGGACGAGCATGCCGCCATCCTGCGCGCGGTCATCAAGGGCGACGCCGAACTGGCTTCGCTGCTGGCCATGCGCCACGTGTACAACGCAGCGCAAATGGAACCCTGATGTGTACCGCGCCGTGGCTCAAGCCGCGGCGCGTTGCAGGCGCTGCCACACCAGGCCAGCCAGCGCCACGTCTTCCAGGCCCACCCCCACCGATTTGTAGAGCGTGATCTCGCTCGCGTGCTGCCGGCCGGGCTTGCTGCCCGTGACGAGCTCGCCGAGTTCGATCAGCTTGTCGGGCGTGACCAGCCCCGGGGCTGCGAGCACGAGGTCGCCGGCCTCCAGCAGGGTCTGCGGTTTCCATTCCACGGCGATGCGTGCGGCGCGGCGCAGCGCGGCGTCGTCGAGTTCGCGCGTGTGCGGCAGGCTGGAGCCAATGGCAGCGACGAAAGCGCCTTCGGCCAACTGCTCGCCACGAAACAGCGGCGTGGTCGAGCGTGAGGCCGTGACCACGATGTCCGCGCCGTCCACCGCCACCTCGGGCGCCGCCATGCGCACCGGCACGCCGCACAAGGCCTGCAGTTCCTCCGCCAGGCCGGCTGGCGCATAGGGGTCGCTCACGCGGATCTCGCGCAGCGGGAACGCGCCCGCCATCTGCACCGCGTGCATGCGGCCCTGTACGCCAGCGCCGTAGAGCGCCATCACCTGGGCGTCTGCGCGCGCCAGGTGCCGCGCGGCGATCACCGAGCAGGCGGCGGTGCGCAGGCGCGTGATGGCGCCGGCGTCGAACGACGCGAGCGCGCGCCCGTCGCTCGACGAGAACAGCAGGATCACGAAGGTGAACTGGCCTGCGATGGTGGTGTAGACCTTGGCGCCCACCACGCCCTGGCCGGGGATCACCGCGCCCAGCGTCGAGAGCTTGACGCCGCCGGCGTCGGTGCGCACGCGCGTCTGCATCGCGGCCTCCTGGCGGCCGAAGCGCGCGAACGCGTCGTTCAGCACGGCCTGCGCGTCAGCGGGGGAAATGGTGGCGTCGACGACGGCGTCGGTGATGTGTTGCATGGCGGTGGGCAGGTCAGGCAGCGAAGACGGTGCGGAGCAGGACGACGATCGCGCCGATGGCGGCCATGGCGAGCAGCATCTTGCGCACGAAGGGCGCCGGTACGAAGCGCTTGATGGGGCTGGACGCGAAGAAACCCGCGAACATCCAGGGCATGAGCAGTGCACTCAGCAGGTATTCGTGTGTACCCATGCGGCCCACCACCGTCAGCACGGTGATGGACACGGCCGAGCCGATGAAGAAGATGGCGCCGAAGGTGCCGCGCAACTGAGCCGCGCCCATGTTCTGCATGGCGATGGCAAACGGTGGCGCGCCGGCCGAGGTGATGGTGCCCATCATTCCCGAGGCCACACCGGCCACGGCCATGTTGCGCCGTGTGGGCATCACGCGCCAGCCGCTCAGGCTCAGGCTCACGCCGGTGAGGATGAGCAGCGCGAACATGAGCGACAAGGTCTTGACCGACAGCAGCACCAGGCACGCTGCGGCGAGCACCGTGCCCGAGAGGCGGCCCACCACGGCCACGTTGGCCAGCGGCCACTGGATGTCGCCGCGGTCGCGCAGCGCCTGCATCAGGGCCAGCGGGCAGCTCAGCACCAGCAGGGGGCCGGGCACCAGCTCGGGAAACCAGATCGCCGCCAGTGGCGCGCAGAACATCGCGAAGCCCAGGCCGCTCACGCCCTGCAGCAGCGCACCCGCGATCACCAGCAGGCCGGCCGCCAGATACTGCAGCCCGCTCACGCCCTCCAGGATGTCGGCCGACAGCAGTTCCATGGCGCCTTACCAGGACACGGCGATATCGCCCTTCACGAAGGTCTGGCAGGCCATGCGGTAGCCGGCGGCCAGGGCCTCGTCGTTCAGGTGTTTGCGCTCCTTGGGCTTCACCGCGTCCGTGTTCTCCAGGCCTTGCTCGATGCGGCACTTGCAGGTGCCGCACAGCCCGCCGCCGCATTTGAAGGGAATGCCGCCCTTTTCGCGCAGCGACACGCGCAACAGGTTGCTGTTCTCGGGCGCCGCGACGAGCTTGTTGTCGTTGCTGATGAAGGTGATGTTGACGGTGCTCATACAGAAGGCGCGTTGAATTCGGCGGGATCGCGCGGGCGCAGCTCGGCGCGCGTGCTGCCGTAGCTGCACAGGTTGCGCAACTCGCGGCGGGCGGCTTCGATGTCGTCGAAGGATTCGAGGAACTTGGAGGGCACCGAGTTGACGGTGTCGCTGCCGCTTTCGTCGATCACGCGCACGCGCGTGGGCGCCGGCAGCTCGGCCAGCAGGAAGCGCGCGCGCACGCGGCCGTCGCAGTGGTAATCCCAGGCTTCGATGGGCAGCAGACCATCGCCCGGCTCGGTGCGGAACTGGCCCGGCTTGCTGGTGAGGATCACGTAAGTGGTCATGGACATCCTTCGCGGGCCGGGCATCAGTCTTGCTGCAGCTCGATGTCGTGCTCGACCCAGAGCTGGCAGGTCAGGCGCCAGCCTTCGTCCAACCGATCACCGAGCTGTTTCTTCTCTTTCCAGTTCGGCGGCGGCAGGTGTTCGGCACCGGCGAGCACGCGTGTGGCGCAGGTGGCGCACTTGCCCATGCCGCACTGGTACTGCAGGTGCGGGTACGGATAGGCCTTGATGCCGGCGCGCACCACCAGGTTGGTCTTGGGCGCCACCTCGTCGCGGTAGGTCTGGCCGTTCTTGTGGAAGGTGACGGTGGGCATGGCTGGGGTGGCGATGGGTTGCGTTGCCGTGAAAGTATACAGTATACTTTCATCCAGACGGGGCATTTCCCCACGATCGCTTCAGGTTTGGGCCTAGAAATCACCGTCTATGTATACTGTATACGCCAATCGGGTTGACGTTCCTCCCGATGCGGTGTCTTCCAACCCACCCCACCAGGAGCCCTCCCATGTCAGCACTGCTCAGCCGCGACGAATTCCGCACCGCCCTTGAAAACGCCATCAAGGGCAAAAGCGCCAACCAGTCCCCCTTCAGCCTGGCCTGGGCCGGCGGCACGCTCTCGCGCGAACACCTCGCGCGCTGGGCCGAGAACCACTACCACTACGTCGGCCCCTTCGCCGACTACCTGGGCTACCTCTATGCCCGCACCCCCGACCACATGACCGAGGCCAAGGACTTCCTGCTGGCCAACATGTATGAAGAGGAAATCGGTGGTGACCGCCACACCGACCTGCTGATCCGATTCGGCGAAGCCTGCGGCACCACGCGCGCGCGCATGACCGACTCGGACAACATGAACGCCACCACGCGTGCGCTCCAGGCCTGGTGCTACTCCACCGCCATGCGCGAAGACCCGGTGGTGGCCGTGGCTGGCCTGGTGGTGGGCCTGGAATCGCAAGTGCCTTCCATCTACCGCAAGCAGACGCCCACGCTGCGCGAGAAGTACGGCTTCACCGACGAGGAAGTCGAGTTCTTCGACCTGCACATCGTCTCTGACGAAATCCACGGCGAGCGCGGCTACCAGATCGTGCTGGAGCACGCCAACACGCCCGAGCTGCAGAAGCGCTGCCTGCGCATCTGCGAGATCGGCGCCGAGATGCGCCTGCTGTACACGACCGCGCTCTACAACGACTACGTGGCCCCGAGCCTGCAGAAGCCGGCACTGGCCATGGCGGCCTGATGGCCTGCGCGTGGGCGCGCGCCACGGCGCCGCCCACGCCCTTCTCCCTCTCCTTGCCGGATCCGCACACCATGCAGACAGAAGAGTTCCTCAACCACATCGATGGCCAATGGGTGAAGTGCCGCAACGCGCGCACCTTCGACAACACCAACCCGGCCAACACCGATGAGCTCGTCGGCCGCTTTCAAGCGTCGACCGCGATGGACGCGGAAGACGCCGTGAACGCCGCCACCGCCGCGTTCGAGACCTGGCGCAAGACGGCCGTGGGCCAGCGCGCGAAGATTCTGAACAAGGCCGCGGACTACCTGGAAGCGAACGCACAGCGCTTCGGCGAGGAGCTCAGCCGCGAAGAAGGCAAATCCGTCGCGCTCGGCAAGGACGAATTCCTGCGCGCCGCGCAGACCTTCCGCTTCTACGCCACCGAGGGCCAGACCTTCGGCGGCGAGACCTACGTGCAGGACGACGCCGAGATGATGGTCTACAGCCAGCGCGAGCCGCTGGGCGTGGTCTCGGTCATCTCGCCCTGGAATTTCCCGGCCTCCATCCCCGCGCGCAAGATCGCGCCGGCGCTGATCACCGGCAACACCATCGTCTTCAAACCCTCGTCGGACGCGCCGCTGAGCGGACTTCGCCTGGTCGAGGCGCTGGTCGAGGCCGGCATTCCCAAGGGCGTCATCAACTACGTCACCGGCCGCGCCGGCGATGTGGGCCCGATCATCACCACCTCGAAGTCGATCCGCGCGATCTCGTTCACCGGCTCCACGCAGGCCGGCATGCACATCCACCGCACGGTGCACCTCACCACGCGGTTGCAGATGGAGCTGGGCGGCAAGAACCCGCTGATCGTGATGGAGGACGCCGACCTCGACAAAGCCGTGGAGCTCGCCATCAAGGGCGGCTTCTCGCTCACCGGCCAGGCCTGCACCGGTACCAGCCGCGTGATCGTGGTGAAGCCGGTGAAGGCCGCGTTCACCGAGAAGCTGGTCGAGCGCGTTAAGCAACTCAAGATCGGCCCCGGCCACCAGCCCGGCATGGACCTGGGCCCGCTGGCCACGGCCAAGCAGCTCGAGACCGTGCTCAGCTACCTCGACATCGGCCGCAAGGAAGCGCGCCTGCTCTGCGGGGGTGAACGCCTCACCGGCGCGCCGTTCGACAAGGGTTACTACGTCACGCCCGCGGTGTTCGACAACGTCACGCAGACCATGCGCATCGCGCGCGAGGAAATCTTCGGCCCGGTGATCGCCGTGATCGAGGCCGACGACTTCGCCGACGCCATGGCCAAGGCCAACGACAGCGAGTACGGCCTGTCGGCCGCCATCGCCACGAAGAACCCGCGCTACATCCACGCGTTCTCGAACGAGATCCAGTCGGGCACGGTGAAGATCAACCGCACCACCACCGGCAACCTGGTCAACGCGCCCTTCGGCGGCGTCAAGAACTCCAGCACCTCGACCTTCCGCGAATCCGGTCGCGTCGGCCTGGAGTTCTTCACGCAGACCAAGGTCGTCTACCGCGGCCTCTGAACCCCACACCCGAGATATTCCAAATGAAACAAGCCCTCAAACTGCAACTGCCCGAAGCGCGCGCCATGGCCCGCGCCGCCCTGGAAAAAGCCCAGGCCCTGGGCGTGCCCGAAACCGTGTGCATCACCGACGAAGGCGGCTTCCCGCTGGTGCTGGAGCGCATGGACACCGCGCGCGTGACCGGCCCGCAGATCGCCTGGAACAAGGCCTTCACCGCCGCCGGCCACAAGCGCTCCACGCACCTCTTCAACACGCCGCCCAACGGCCCCGCCCTGCCCGGCAACGAAGCCTTTGGCATTCAGTGGAGCTTCGACGGCAAGTTCGCCGTGTTCGTGGGCGGCTTCCCCATCGTGGTGAACGGTGAAGTGGTGGGTGGCGTGGGCCTGAGCGGCGGCAACGGCGAGCAGGACACCGCTTGCGGCGTGGCCGCACTGCAGGCCCTCAAAGACCTGCTGGCCCCGCAAGGCCTGGACGTGCAGGTCAAGGCCGACCTCAAGCTCTGATCGCGCGTTCGCTGGCGAAGGATTGGCCATGGCCCACCGCATCACCTGGCTCGAAACCGGCCACAGTTTCGAGGCCGATGACAGCGAAGCCGTGCTGAGCGCCGCGCGCCGCAGCGACGTGCCCTTCGCCTACGACTGCCGCTCCGGCGGCTGCGGCACCTGCCGCGTGCGCGTCGTCGAAGGCAGCGTGCGCTACGACGACGAACTGCCCATGGGCCTGAGCGAGGAAGAAGCCGCCGCCGGCCAGGCCCTGCTGTGCCAGGCCCGCGCCTGCAGCGACCTCGTCGTCAGCGCCGACCCGCCCGATCTCGGCGCGCCACCGCAACGCCTGCTCGCGCTCGTGCAAAGCGTGGAGCCATTGTGCGGCGATGTAACCCGCCTGTGCCTGGAACTGCCGGTGGAAGACGACTTCCGCTTCCGGCCCGGCCAGTACATGAACGTGCACCTGCCCGATGGCGGCCACCGCAGCTTCTCCATGGCCTCATGCCCGAGCGGCGCGGTGGTGGACTTCCACATCCGCCGTATCCCCGGCGGCCGCTTCACCGATGGCGACCTGACGCAACTGCAAGCCGGCGATGCGCTTGAGGTGGAGTTGCCCCTGGGCAGCTTCTGCCTGCACCCGCAGGACTACCGGCCCATCGTGATGCTGGCCACCGGCACCGGCCTGGCCCCGCTCAAGAGCATGCTCGACTCGCTCAAGGGCGACGAAGACTGCCCGCCGATTCACTTGTACTGGGGCGCGCGCACCGAGGCCGATCTCTACCTCGATGCGGAGATCCGCTCCTGGGGCGAAGGCCTGTACGAGTTCAACTACGTGCCCGTGCTCTCGCGCGCGGGCAACGATTGGCAAGGCCGGCGCGGCCACGTGCAGCAGGCCGTCATCGAAGACCTGGCCGACCAGCTCGGCGACTGCGCGTTCTACCTCTGCGGCTCGCCGGCCATGATCGCGGACGCGAAGACCACGCTCGCCGCGAACGGCGCAGACGCGGCGTTCTTCTATTCGGACAGCTTTCTGTTTCAGCGCGAGATCGTCGACCCCGTCACCACCGGCTGACCCGGCGCCGCCAGCACGAAGATGCCCGGCAGACCCGAGGTCTCGAACCCGGCACTGGGGTTGCCTTGCAGCACCGAGTTGGTGATGGACATCGTGCCGCTGCGGTCGTTGCTCACGTAGAACAAGGCGCCGCCGCCCTCGTTGGCGGTGTTGTTCTGCATGCGCGTGCCGCACATGCCCAGGTGGAAGCTGTTGCCGTCCTGGTAGATGGCGCCGCCGCTGCCGCCGCCCGGCGTGCCGGCCCGCGCCGGGTTGGCGCCGTTGCCCACCGCGGTGTTGTGCGTGAACAGGCTGTTGTAGATGCCGAAGGACGCGTCCAGCCCGCTGAGCCCGCCGCCGTTGCTGCAGGTGTTGCCATAGCCCGAGGCACCGCCGAAGGTGCTGCCGCTCACGTGCACCAGCCCCTGCGTGCCGAAGGCCCGCACCGCCGCGCCACCCAGATCAGGCCCCGTGCTTTCGCAGCGGTTGCGGAAGAAGCGGCTGTTGACGATCTTGAACTGGCCACCGCGCACGAAGATGGCGCCGCCGCCGTACACCTCGTTCGGCAGCCCGTAGCTCTGGCCGCTTGAATTGCCATCGACCATGGTGATGTTCTGCACCGTGAGCCGCGGCGTGGTCTGCAGGTGGCATTGCGCACTCGTCCACACCTGGTTCTGGTCGCAGGTGTTCTGGTACAGGATGCGCACCGCACCCCCGCCACTCAGCGTCACCTTGCCGCCGCCATCCAGCACCACGTCGGGCCGGTTGTTGAACACCTTCGCGGTCTGCGTCATGGTGATCGTGACCGGGTCTGCCCCGCAGTTGAAGGTGATGACCCCGCCCTGCGCCACCGCGTTCACGACCGCGGCCGACGTGCAACTGGCCGGCGTGCCGTTGCCGATCACCGTGGTGGGCGACGCAACGCTGGCGGCCTGCGCCGCCGCGGGCACAGCACAACCGCCCGCGTAACCCGCGGCCGGGCTGCCATCGGGCGGCGTGGGGGCGGGAGCCGGGGCAGGCCCGGGCGCGGGCGACGGGGTGCTGGTAGGTGGCGGCGCGCTGGCCACCGGTGCAGCGCTGTCACCACCGCCACCGCCGCAGCCGGCGGCCACGGCGGTGAAGAGCAAGAGCAGGGAACGCGCGCAGGCAGAGCGGGAGGGCGAGGGGCAGCGGAGGGACGGCATGGAGACGGGCGCGGAGGAGAAGAGCACCGCGCAGCTTAGGCGCCCCCCGCGCGAACACCTGTGAGCGCTTGTTGCAAGCGGTTAGCGAACGAGCTGGTGCCATGTGAAGCGCCCGCCGTTCGTGATCGCTTCTGCGTGGTGATTGAACTGCGCGCCGAGACTCGGCTTTTGTGGCGCAACGGGTGGCGAGAGGCTCCCTGCCGTCGTCAGGTCACCAGCTCGAGATACGCCTGTCGCGTCTGCGGCAGTACGCTCGCGACAAGTTGCTCATATGACGTTTGGTGGCTGGCCAGCATGCGGGCCGATGCCACGGACTTCGACCGGCAATACCAGTGGCAGGTGTGCTGCATCAGGAGCATCTCGGCCAGGATGGCAAAGGCGCGGTCCTTCGGGGAGGCGCCCTGTTGCTCGATCGCACGGCAGATGCCGCGGGCGTGTATGCGCAGCGCCTCGCGCATGTCGAAGGACCTGTCGAGCGCGGGCGAGCGGGGCAACCAGATAGGGAACTTGCTCACGCGTGTGGCCGTAGGCTCGACACCCGCGAAATCCTCCGCCAGCTTGCAGACCTGCTGGCTCAGCACATCTTCGGTCCCGCGCAGCACGCCCCAAACCTGCTCGCTGCGGGTGGGGTCTGACTCACCCAGGGCGCGCAAGTAGCCCTGCGACAGCGTCTCAATGTGCTTTTCGATGTCGTGGCCGCGCAGGTAGCGGGCCAGGATGGCTATGCGCCGTTGCTGCTGCCTGGCCCTGGTGATCCACAAAGCGACGAGCGTAATGGGCAGGAGAAGAAGGAAATCCACGGGCCGATGGTACACAGGCCATCACCAGATGGCCGCCCGCCATGCAGCTCCCGGGCGTTCAACCCTGGTTCAGCCGGAACACCGCCACCGACTCCACCATCTGCGCGGCCTGGGTCCTCAGGCTGGCGGCCGCGGCAGCGCTTTCTTCCACCAGGGCGGCGTTCTGCTGCGTGGCCTGGTCCATCTGCGTCACGGCTTCGCCCACCTGGGCCACACCCGAGCTCTGCTCACTGCTGGCGGCGCTGATCTCGCCCACGATATCGGTCACACGGCGGATGCTCGCCACCACCTCGGTCATGGTCGCACCGGCACGGCCCACCAGGGCCGACCCTTGCTCAACGCGCTCGACGCTCGCGGTGATCAGGCCCTTGATCTCCTTCGCGGCCTCGGCGCTGCGCTGCGCCAGGTTGCGCACCTCGCCCGCCACCACCGCGAAGCCGCGGCCCTGCTCACCGGCGCGCGCGGCTTCCACCGCCGCGTTCAACGCCAGGATGTTGGTCTGAAACGCGATGCCGTCGATCACACCGATGATGTCCGCGATCTTCTGGCTGCTGGTCTGGATGTCCTGCATGGTGGCCACCACCTGGCCCACCACCTCGCCCCCCTGCGTAGCCACTGTCGAAGCGCTGCGCGCGAGCTGGTTGGCCTGTTGCGCGTTCTCCGCGTTCAGGCGCACCGTGGAGCTGAGCTGCTCCATCGACGCGGCGGTTTCCTCCAGCGCCGAGGCCTGTTGTTCGGTGCGCGCGGACAGGTCCTGATTGCCTTGTGCGATCTGCGAACTGGCCGAGGCCACGCCCTCCGCGTTGCCGCGCACGTTGGCGACCACGCGTGCCAGGTTGTCCTGCATGCCTTTGAGGGCTTGCAGCAGTTGGGCGGCTTCGTCGCGGCCATCGCTGCGGATGGCGCTCGTGAGATCGCCCTCGGCGATGCGGCGCGCGCCTTCGGCCGCCTGCCGCAGCGGCACGGTGATGGAGCGGCTCAGAACGAAGGCCGCGGCCGCGCCGAACAGCACGGCGAACACGCCGCCGACGATCAGAATCCAGCGCCCCTGGGCCGCGTTGGCATGGGCCTGGGCGAGGGCGCGTTCGTAGACCGACTGCTGGTATTGCTCCAGCTGGGTAATGGATTGGAGGTAGGCATCGGCGAGCGGGCGCAGTTCGCGGTCCAGGGCGGCACTGACGTCTTCGCCCGCCTGGCGCTGCTTGAGCAGCTTGGCGCGCGGCGAACGGTAAGCCTCGCGCGCGGCGTCGATCGCCGCGATATGGCGCTTGCCTTCCTCGGACGCCACCAGCTCGACCAGGCGCTTGCGCGACGCCAGGGTGATCTCGGAGGTCTTGTCCATGGCGGCCTGCCATTCGCTCATGCGGCTGGTGTCCGAATCGAGCGCAGAGGCGCGGGTGCGGATCCAGTTCAGGTCGATGGTCTGGCGCCACTGCACGGCCAGCTGGAGCTTCTCGTTCTCGACGGTCGCGAGCCGTTGCATGGTGCCGGTCAGCTCCTGCAGGCGCCAGACACCGATGCCGGCCATGAGGGCGGTGATGAGCAGAACCAATCCGAAGGCGAAGGCCAGGCGGCTGCCGACCTTGATGTCATTGAGCTTCATGCGGGGGGTTGGGTGTAGTACGAAAAGATCGATTCGATCCTCGCCAGGCAGCGAAATCGGGCTTGCTTCGGGTATCGACCAATGCGTCAGGAATCTTGAGCCGTCATGGCCCGGCTCGCCGCGCTCCGCCCTTTCACCTGGTTCACCAGCAAACCCATCAACACCGCCCCCGCCCCCACCCATTGCCACCGCACCGGCATCTCGCCAAACGCGGCCCAGGCCGCCCACAAACCCACCACCGGCACCAGCAACGAGAACGGCGCCACGCGCGCCGCGGCGTGGCGCTGCAGCAGGCGCGTCCACAGGCTGTAGGCCAGCAGCGTGGCGCCCCAGGCGAGGTAGAGCACGGCAAACCAGGCGGCAGTGCCCATGCCAGTGAGCTGTTGCGCCACGCGTTGCGGGCCTTCGGTGTAGAGCGCAATGAGGGCGAAGGGCACGATGGGGAAGACGCTGCTCCACACCACGAAAGGAAAGGGTTCGTACTTCGCGATCTGGCTCGCACGCCGCGCCACCAGGTTGGACAAGGCCCACATGCCCGCGGCCGAGAGCGTGAGCACGAAGCCGGCGAGCGTCATCTGGCCCGGGCCTTCGCCGTGGGCGGATGCGATGAGTGCGAGACCGCCAAGCGCCACACCCACGCCGAGCCATTGGCGCGCGTGCACGCGCTCGCCCAGCAGCGGCACCGCGAGCAGCAGCGTGAAGAAGGCCTGCGTCTGCATCACCACCGATGCCATGCCGGCCGTCATGCCGAGCTTCAAGCCCAGGAACAGAAAACCGAACTGGCCCAGGCCCTGCACCAGGCCATAGCCCGCGATGAAGCGCCAGGGCAGTGGCGGCGGGCGCACGAACAGCAGGAAGGGCAAGGCCGCGGCCGCGAAGCGCAACGCGCCCAGCAGCCACGGGCTGAGCGATTGCAGGCCGAGCTTCATCACCACGAAGTTCAGGCCCCAGATGACCACGACGGCGAGGGCGCGCAGCGCGTCGCCGCGCGAGAACGGGGTGGCCTCGCTCACAGCGGCCGGCCCTGCGCGCGCCGCGCGGCCACGAAGGCGTCGAAGGCCTGCGCGCTGGTCTTCTTGGGCACGTAGCCGAAGCGGCTCTTGAGCAGGCTGTTGTGCAGCACCGGGCGGTAGCGCAGAAAGTCGAGCTGCTCGGGGCCGTAGCGCGAGACGCCGAGCGCACGGCCGATGGCGAGTGCCGCGCGCAGCAGGCCGGCCGGGAACACGCGCGCGCGCTTGCCCAGGCGCTTCGCAATGTCGTGAATGCTCAGCGCGCCATCGCCCGCGAGGTTGAAGCAGCCCGCCGGCGCTTCACCGCTGAGCGCGTGCATCAGCGCACCGATGACGTCTTCGTCCCAGATGAAGACGAAGGGGCTGTCGCTGCCGGCGATGGCGATGGGGCGCGGCTTCTCGAACAGCGCGGTGATCTGGTTGTCGACGTGTTCACCCAGGATGGTGCCGATGCGCAGCACCGTTTGCGCGAGCGCGGGGTGGTTGCGGCGCGCCTCGGCCAGCATCTCTTCCACCAGGCGCTTGTGGTGCGCGTAGGCAAAGGCCTCGTGGCCGCGCAGCGGGTGGTCTTCGGTGAGCCAGGCGGGGTTGTCGGCGTGGTAGCCATACGCCGCGCCGCTGGACGACACCACCAGGTGCTTCACACCATGCGCCAGGCAGGCCGTGAGCACGTTGCGCGTGCCGCCCACGTCCACCGCGTATTCCAGTTCGCGCGTGGAGCCTTTGCCGGGTGTGACGATGGAGGCCAGGTGCACCACGGTGTCGACGCGGTGTTCGGCCAGCACACCGCCCAGGCCCTGGTCGCGCACGTCGAGCACGCGGTACACCACGCCGGGTTGCTGGCGTGCGGGTTCGACGGCACGCACATCGGTGGCCACCACGAAGGTGCCGGGCCGCTGCGCAAGCGCGGCCACCAGGCCACGGCCGAGGAAGCCGTCGGCGCCCGTCACCAGAATCCGCTCGGCCCTCATGCCGTGGTCTGCCCCGGCACACCGCCCTGCAGTGGCTTGCGGCCCCACCAGCCCGCGAGCGCCATGCCGGCGATGATGTCCCAGAAGCCCCACACGCCAGCCACCACGGCCATGCCACCCAGGCCGCCGAAGAAGCTGAAGATGAGCACCAGGCCCAGGCCCGCGTTGCGGATGCCGACCTCGATGGAGAGCGCACGGCGGTCGTAGTCGGGCAGGCCCACGGCGCGCGCGCTGAGCCAGCCGATGCCGAAGGCCAGCGCGTCGTGGATGGCCACGGCCACGATGACCAGGCCCACGTAATCGAGGAAGTAGCGCCAGTTGCCCGCGATGGCGCCGATGATGAAACCGATGAGCGCGAGGAAGCTGATGATGCGCACCGGCTTCTTGAAGCGCGCCGTGAGCGCGGGGAAGTGGTGCGCCACCCACAGGCCGAGCGCGAACGGGATGCCGATGATGAGCAGGATGTGGCCCACCATCTGCACCGGGTCAAGCGCGATGGTTTTGAGCAGCACCGAGGCCGTGGGGTGCATGCCGCCCCAGAACGCGAAGTTGAGCGGCATGGCGACGATGGCGATGGCGTTGGACACCGCCGTCATCGACACGCTGAGCGCCACGTTGCCGTTGGCGCGGTGCGTGAGGATGTTGCTCACGTTGCCGGGCGGGCAGCAGGCCACCAGGATCATGCCGAGCGCGATGCTGGGTGCCACGCCCAGCCACAGCGTGAGCACGTAGGTGATGGCGGGCAGGAACAGGAACTGCGCCACGATGCCCACGGTGAACGCGAGCGGCATGCGCATCACGCGCTTGAAATCTTCGATGCGTGTGTCCAGCGAGATGCCGAACATCAAAAAGGCCAGCACCGCGTTGAGCACGGCGAGCGAGGCGGGGTTGAAGTTCAGGCGGATCTCGTCGATGGGCAGCATGCGGTCTCCTGTTTGTTATCGGTCGAAGGCCTGCGCGGCGTCGCGCACCGCCTTGCGGTAGGCGTCCTTGTTCACGTAATAGGCCATGCGTTCGAGCTGCAGGTACTTGTAGCCGCCGGACAGATCGGGCGGCGGGCCCGCCTTGGCCGCGTTGAGTGCTGCGGCCTGCGGGGTGCCGGCATCGAGCGCCTTGAAGTAACGCGCCACCAGTTCGGCCTGTTCGTAGCGGCCCTGCCAGCCCAGGCCGCTGGCCTCGACCATGCCGAGCACGGCCACGCGGTGAAAGCGCGGCGCGAAGATGTTGAGGTACAGGCTGGGCGCCATGCCCTGCCAGTTGAGCAGCGCGCGGTCCATGAAGGGGTAGTGCAGCTTGTAGCCGGTGGCCGCGAGGATGAGGTCGTACTCGCCGTGGCTGCCGTCCTTGAAGTGCACGGTGTGGCCGTCGAGCCGCGCGATGTCGGCGCGCACGGCCACGTCGCCGTGGCCGATGTGGTACAGGATGAGCGAGTTCACCACCGGGTGCGATTCGTACATCTTGTACGTGGGCTTGGGGAAGCCGAAGCGCACCGGGTCGCCCGTGAACCACTTGAGGATGGTGCTGTCGATGCGCTGCTTGAGCCAGGGCGGCAGCGTGATCTTGCCGCCCACCGAATCGGCCGGTTTGCCGAACACGTACTTGGGCACGAAGTAGTAGCCGCGGCGCACCGAGATATCGATGCTCTTCGCGTGGTGCACGGCGTCGACCGCGATGTCGCAGCCCGAGTTGCCCGCGCCCACGATGAGCACGCGCTTGCCGGTGAGCTGCAGCGCCGATTTGTATTGCGCCGTGTGCCAGATCTCGCCGCTGAACGTGCCTTCGAAGCGCGGCACGTTGGGCTCGGCCAGCGTGCCGTTGGCAATGACCACGCCTTTGTAGAGCGCCACCTCGGGCGCAGCGTCGCCGGTCTGCGTGGTCACGCGCCACAAGGTGTCGGGCGCATCGCTCACCGGTTCGGCTTTCAGCACGCGCGTGTGAAAGCGGTAGTGCGCATTCAGCCCGAAGTGCTCGGCGAAGGCGCGGAAGTAGTCGAGCAGTTCGCGGTGGCTGGGGTAGTCGGCCACGTGCTCGGGCATGGGGAATTCGAGGAACTCCGTCATGCGCTTGCTGGAGATGAGGTGTGCCGATTCGTACACCGTGGAGCGCGGGTTGCCGATGTTCCACAAGCCTCCAAGCTCGCCGTGCGCCTCGAAGCCTTGAAAGGGAATGCCGTGTTTCTGCAGGCAGCGTGCGCCCGCCAGGCCCGACGGGCCGGCGCCGATGAGGGCGATCTGTTGTTCGGTCGGTGTGGTCATTTCAATCCGGGGATGTCGGTCGCGCCGGGTTCGCCCGCGCGCGGTTTGCGCGGCTGGCCCAGCAGGATGCGGTCGTGCAGTTTGTCGGGCAACAGGTTCAACAGGCGCGAGAGCCAGCCGATGCGCCGCGGCAGCACGATGTGTTCGGTGCCCTTGGCCACGCCCGCGATCAACCGGCGCGCGGCTTCGCCGGGCTCCAGCAGACCGGGCATGGCAAAGCGGTTGCCCGCGGTGAGCGCGGTGCGCAGGTAACCCGGGCTCACGGTGTGCACGGTGATGGGCGTGGGCCGCAGCTCGGCGCGCAGGCTTTGCAGGTAGGCGATGAGGCCGGCCTTGCTGGCGCAATAGGCGCCGTTGCCCGGCATGCCGCGCCAGCCCGCGATGCTGGCCACGCCCACCAGCGCGGCGGGGCGCGCCACTTCTTTCATGGCGGGCAGAAAGGGGCTGAAGCTGGTGGCCACGCCGAGCAGGTTGATCTCCAGCATGCGGCGCATCACGCGCAGGTCGCCGGGTTCGCTGGTGTCGAAACCGCCGGCCACGCCGGCGTTGGCGATCACGAGATCCGGCACGCCCTTGCGCACGATCCAGTCGCGGCCCATGGTGGCCATGGCCTCGGCGTCGCTCACGTCGGGCGTGTAGGCGATGCAGCGCTCGGGCGCCAGCGCCGCCAGCGCGTCGAGGGCAGCGCGGTTCATGCCCACCAGCGCCACCTGCGCGCCGCTGGCAATGAGCTCGCGCGCCAGCGCCTGGCCAAAGCCGCCGCAGGCGCCCGTGATGACGGCGTTGTGGAATCGCAAGCCCCGGTCTCCTCGTTTTCTCTGTTGGCGGCGACTGTAGGTGCCCCTACAGTTTGTCTCGAAAACTTTTGCTTCTTCGTCTCGGAATTCGAGATATCGATATGCGGGAACCGCCTGAACCCACCAGCCCCGCCCTGCGCCAGATGGAGCTGCTCGAGCACCTGGTGCGCGAGGGCCGCCCCCTGAGCCTGCCCGAGGCCGTGGCCGCCTGCGGCTGGCCCAAGCCCACGGTGCACCGCATGCTGGCGCAACTGGAGGCCGGTGGCTGGCTGCAACGCGAGCCGGACGGCCGCCGCTACGCGCTCGCCCCGCGCCTCTTGCGCCTGGGCGAGAACGCGCTGGGCGCGAGCACGCAGCACGGCGTGCGCCACGCGGTGCTGCGCCAGTTGGTGGCCGATCTGGGCGAGAGCTGCAACCTCACCGCGCTCTCGGGGGCCGAGGTGGTCTACCTCGACCGCGTGGAGTCGGCCTTTCCGCTGCGCCTCGAATTGCGGCCCGGCACGCGCGTGCCCCTGCACTGCTCGGCCAGCGGCAAGCTGTTCCTGGCGCACCTGGACGCGACGCGGCGCCAGGCCCTGCTCGACGGCCTGGTGCTGAGCCGCCACACGGCCACCACGCTCACGCGCCGCGACGCGCTGGAAACCGAGCTCGCCACCATCCGCCGCCAGGGGCACGCGTTCGACGCGGAAGAGTTCGTCGATGGCCTGGTGTGCATCGCGGTGCCGGTGCGCGCGCACGGCGAGCGCAGCTTGCGTTGCGCGCTCGCGCTGCAGGCACCGTCGGCGCGTGTGGCGCTGGCGGAGCTGCCACAGTTCCTGCCGCGCCTGAGCGACGCCGCGCAGGCGATCGCGCGCACGCTCTGACGCGCACGCCCAGAGACAACCCGCGCGTCAGCCGCCCGCGCGGCATTCGCGCAGCATGTCCTTGCCGGGGTCCACCGCGCGGGCGCTCACCTGCACCAACCCGGCCACGGTGTGGAACAGGTTGTCGTGGCTCCAGGGCCGGTGCGCGAGCGTGTCCAGGCAATCGCCGCGCAGTTGCAGCTGCGCGCGCATCGCGGGCGACAGCCACAGCAGCATGGGCACCTGCTTCTGCTCGTCGGGCGCGATGGACCACGGCATGCCGTGCAGGTACAGCCCGTTCTCGCCCAGCGATTCGCCGTGGTCGGACACGTAGAGCAGGGCCACCGGGCGTGGTGTCGCCGCGAGTTGTGCGATGAGCTCGCCGAGCAGGTGGTCGGTCTCGCGCACCGCGTTGTCGTAGGCGTTGACGATGCGCTCGCGGTCGCAGCGCGACAGCGCGTTGGTCTCGCACTCGGGCAGGAAGGCCTTGCGCGCGGGCAGCGAGCGCAGGTGGTAGTCGGGCCCGTGGTTGCCCATCTGGTGCAGCACCACCACGCTGCCGTTCGCGCGGCGTTGCGCGTCAAGCGATGACAGCACCTCGGGCAACAGTGGCGCGAGCGCGGCGTCGGGGCATTCGCCCGCGGGGCAGGCGTCGGCCAGCGCGAACTCACTGGCGAAGCGGTGCGGCACGCGCTCGCACACGCCCTTGCAGCCGGCCTGGTTGTCGAGCCAGTACACCGCCAGGCCGGCGTGCTGCAGCACGTCGAGCAGGTTCTCCTCGCGCGGGCCGTCCAGCCCGGCGCGGCCCAGGCGCGAGAACATGCAGGGCACCGACACCTGCGTGCTCGTGCCGCAGGCGGTGACGCGATCGAAGTAGGTGAGCTCACCGCGCGCGGCGAGCGCGCGCAGGCGCGGCGTGGTGTCGCGCACATAGCCGCCCAGGCCGAAGTTCGCGGCCCGCACGGTCTCGCCCACCACCACCACAACAAGGGGCGCGTGTGCCTGGTCGGTGGCGGCCGGGGCGTGCGCGTCCAGCCCCACGGCCTGCAGCGGTTGCGCGGCGTGCGCGCCTTCGCTCGCGCCCTGCAGCGCCAGCGCGTAGACGCTGTTGTAGGGGTTGACCATGTAGCGCAGGGGCTTGTGGTTGCGCATCAGCGAGGCCAGGTCCTGGAAGGCCAGCGGCAGCAACGCCGCCACCAGCGCCATCGACACCAGCACGAGCGCGCCGCGCTGCCACAGCAGGCGGCGCCAGGGCACGGGCCGCGCTCGGGCACGCCACCACAGCGTGCCGGGCAGCAGAACACCCGCCAGCAGTGCCGCGAACAGCGGCCAGCCCAGCAGGCCGTTCACCTCCAAAGCGTCGGTGTGAAAAACGTTGGCCAGCATGCCGGGGTCGACCACGATGCCGTAGGTGAGCATGAAATAACTCGCCAGGCCGGCCATCGCGATCAGCGCCAGCCCCAGCGCGCGCCGCCACGGCCCCCACATCAGCAGGCCGACGCTCACCAGCAGGGAGCCCGCCAGCAACAGCACCAGGCCGGCCACCGCCACCCAGCCGCCGGGGCCTTGTGTCTCGGGCACGCGCCACACCGCCAGCCACAGCGGCAGGTTGCCGGCGCTGGCCAGCCACGCGGCCAGCAGGGCGTCCAGCATCAAGGGGTGCCAGCCGCGGGTGGCGTTGTCGGGGTGGGGTCGGGTGGGTGTCATGGGGCGCGATGCTCGGCACCACGGCTTAACCGCAGATGAAGCGCGCGCACCACACGCTAAGCCGCGCTTAAGGTGCGTCGGTTCTCATGCCCGCATGCCGACCACCGCGCTCGTTCCTTCCTCCGCGTTGCGCCCCGCCACCCTGGAGTGGTGGACGCTCACGCTCGCCACGTTCTACCTGCTGGCCTTGTGGGATTTCAGCGGTACCGATCTGCTGCTGATGCAGGCCATCGGCAGTGCACAAGGCTTCACGCTGCGCGACAACTTCTGGCTCTCCCGCATCGGGCACGATCTGGCGCGCCAGCTCGCCACCGTGCTGTGGCTGCTGCTGTGGGTGGCGGTGCTGCGCCCGACGCGCTGGCTGGCTGCGTTCGACCGCGGCGAGCGCCTGCAGATGGCGCTGGGCGCGACGCTGGCACTCGTTGCGGTGAACCTGGTCAAGCGCAACAGCGCCACCAGTTGCCCCTGGGATCTGGACCTGTTCGGGGGCACCGCGCACTGGGTATCGCACTGGTCATGGTGGATCGACAGCGATGGCGGGCCCGGGCACTGCTTTCCGGGCGGGCATGCCTCGGCGGCGTTCGCCTTTCTTTCGCTGGCGTGGCCCGGCCTGGTCAGCCCGCCCGGTTCGCCGCGCTGGCGCGCCGGCGCCATGGCCCTGGCTGCGGTGCTGGCGGCCGGTGTGCTGCTGGGCGTGGTGCAGACGCTGCGCGGCGCGCACCCGCCCAGCCACACCGCCTGGACCGCCTGGTTGTGCTGGACCACCACCGGCCTGGCGCACGCGCTGCAGGCGCGCTGGCGGCGCCGCCAGCTCAGACCAGCGTTTCCACCGCCACGTTGAAGCGGTAGCCCGCGCCGCGCTCGGTCACGATCAGGCGCGGCTTGGCGTGATCGACCTCGATCTTGCGGCGCAGCCGCAGCACCTGCACGTCGATCGCGCGGTCGTAGACCTCGGCGTTGTGCAGGCGCGAGAGATCGAGCAGCTGGTCGCGGCTCAACACGCGCTGCGGTGCGCTGCAGAAGGCCACCAGCAGGCTGTACTCGTTGTTGGTGAGGTCGAGCTTGCGGCCGTCGGGCGCGCTCAGGCGGCGCGTGCGCAGGTTGAACTCCCAGCCCGCGAAACGGAAGGCGCGGCGCTGGTCGCTGCGCACCTCTTCCAGCGCGGGCCGCTGCTGCGTGCGCCGCAGCACCGCACGGATGCGCGCAAGCAGTTCGCGCGGGCTGAAGGGCTTGGTCACGTAGTCGTCGGCGCCGAGCTCCAGGCCCATCACGCGGTCGGCCTCCTCGGCGCGGCCGGTGAGCAGGATGACCGGGATCGGCGCGCGTTCGCGCAGGCGCCGCGCGAGCGAAAGGCCGTCCTCGCCGGGCAGGCGCAGGTCAAGCACCACCAGGTCGACCACCTCGTCGTCGATCACCTGGAACATCGCGCGGCCGCCGTCGACGGCCGTCACGCGCATGTCCGACTCGGCGAGGTAGCCCAGCAAGAGCTCACGCAGCGCGGGGTCGTCGTCCACCACCAGAATGTGCGGCTGTGCACCCGGTGCGGGGTTGTCGTCCTGGTCCGGCATCCATCACTCCATTGCATTGCGCGCGAACGATGGTAGCGTGAACCCCTTCATGCAGACACCCGAACTCTTCCTCGACGACAGCGAGGCCGACAGCCCGCCGCCGCGCTGGCGCGACGTGGTGCTGCACCGCTCGGTGCTGCTGTCGGTGGCGCTGGCCCTGTTGCTGCTGCTTGGCCTGGCCGCTGGCCTGGCCACGTTGCGCCAGCAGACGCTGGATGCCGAACGGCGCACGCTCACCGCGCTGGTGGCTGCGCTGGCCGATCAGGCCGACAGCGCGCTCGCGGCCTCGCAGACCGCCATGCAGGCCACCGCGGAAGAACTCGCGAGCGGCGCGTGGAGCGCCGACGACGAGGTGGCGCAACCGCTGCTGCGCGCCCGCGCCGCGGCCTTGCCCTGGGTGCGCCAGTTGCTGCTGGCCGATGCCGGTGGCCGCGTGGTGCAGGCGGCCGACGAAGACGTCGACCACCCCGTGCTCGCGCAGGCCGACTACTTCCGCGCTGCGCTCGGCGCCGCGCCCGGCAGCGCCGGCCTGGGCACACCCGAACACTGGCCGGGCCAGCCGCAGCCCTGGGTGCCGCTGTCCATGCCGTGGTACGGCCCCTCGGGGTTGCAGGCCGGCGTGGTGGTGCTCGCGGCCGATCCGTCTTTGCTGGTGGGCGGCTTCACACGCACCAGCCCCGCGGCCGACGCGCAACTGCAGCTGGTGCGCAGCGACGGCCGGCTCTGGCTGGCCGAACCCGCGGGCCGCGCCGCGGCCGCCTGGCCCGAGGGATGGCGCCCACCACAAGACCGCAGCACCTGGACACTGGACCTGCAGGGCAGCGAACGCGAATGGATCGTGGTCGGCCACACGATGCAGCGCGCGCCGATGACCATGGTGCTCACGCGCGAGCGCGCCGCCGTGCTGCACGACTGGCGCGCGCAGGCCTGGCTGGTGTCGGGCGTGGGCGCGCTGGCGCTGCTGGTGACCGCGGCGCTGAGCCTGCGCCACGCGCGCGAACAACGCTGGCGCGAACAGAGCCAGCGCCACCTGCAGCGCCAGCAGGCGCGCGCAGCACGCGCCTTCAACGCCGCACGCGAAGGCCTGTGGGAATGGGTGCCCGAGCGCCAGCGGCATTTCCTTTCGCCACGCATGCGCGAGCTCGCGGGCTTCGGCCCGGGCGACACGGCCCACGCCGACGCGCCACTGGCCTGGGCGGACCGCGTGGCGGCCGAGGAACGCGCGCGCCTGGCCGACGCCGTGCGCACCCACCTGCAACAGGGCACACCCGACTTTTCGGTGACGCTGCGCATCGAGCCGCCGGGCCAGCCCGCGCGCCATGTGCGCGTGCGTGGCCGCGCCATGGCACACGAAGGCGCCGGCCCGCCGCCGCTGGCGGGCACCGCCTACGACGTGACCGAGGAAGTGGCGATGGCCGAGCAGGCGCGCCGGCTCGACGAGCAACTGCAACGCGCGCGCCGCCTCGAAGCGCTGGGCACGCTGGCCGGCGGCGTGGCGCACGACTTCAACAACGTGCTCGCCGCGATCCAGGGCTACGGCGAACGCGCGCAGGACATGGCCCCCGACGACGGCGCGCTGCGCGCGCACCTCGACCGCATCCTCGACGCCGCGCGACGCGGCAAGACACTGGTCGAGCGCATCACCGCCTCGGGCCAGGCCAGCACGGGCCAGCGGCGCAGTTACCGCCCGCGCGAACTGCTGCAGGAAGCCTGGTCGCTCGCCACGCAAGACCTGCCCGCCACCGTGCACGCCGAGCTCGACGCCGGCACCGACGACACACCGATCGAAGGCGACCCGGTGGCTTTCTTCGAGGCCTGCCTGAACCTGCTGCGCAACGCGGTGCAGGCGCTGCACGGCCGCGGCCGGCTGCACGCCACGCTGGCGGTGGAAACGATCACCGAAGCGCGCGTGCCGTGGCACGGCCAGCTCACGCCCGGCCGCTGGCTGCGCCTGAGCGTGAGCGACGACGGCGCCGGCATCGCACCCGAGCACCTGCCGCACCTGCTCGACCCGTTCTTCACCACACGCGCCAGCCAGGGCGGCACCGGCCTGGGCATGACCGTCGTGCACAACACCGTGCGCGACGCCGGCGGCGCGCTCGACCTGCACACCGCGCCCGGCGAAGGCGCGCGCTTCGACCTCTATGTGCCCTGGCAGCCCGCGGCGGCCACGGCCGATGCCCAGTGCCGCGATGGCGCGGGCGAAGGCAACAACACCGGCGCGCTGCCGGGCCGGGGCCAGGTGATCCTGGTGGTGGACGACGAGGCCACGCTCGTGGAACTGCTGGAGGAAACGCTGGCCGATCTGGGCTTCGAGCCGCGCGGCTTCACCAGCTCGACGCAGGCCTGGGCCGCGTTCTCCGCCGAGCCCACGCTGTTCGACGGCATCGTGAGCGACCAGCTCATGCCGGGCCTCACCGGCCTGGCGCTGATCGCGCAGTGCAAGGCGCTCGCACCCGGCCTGGTGACGGTGATCGCCACCGCCTACGGCGGCACCGACTTCGACCGCAGCGCGGCCGAAACCGGTGTGGACGCGGTGCTGCGCAAACCGCTGTCGCTCGCGGTGCTGGGCGACACGCTCGCCCAGGCCTTTGCACAACGGCACCGTTGACGGTGCGGTTGCAAGTGAAACAGGCACCCCGCGCGCCGACACACCACCAGCACGCACCCACTGGAGCATGAGGCCCGTGGTTGAACACACGCAGCATCGACCGCAATCCCTGACCGCTGCGACCTGGAGAGACACATGAACTTCCGCACCGCGCTCATCGCCTCCGCCATCGCCACCCTGGGCGCCAGCGCCTGGGCCCAAGGCAGCACCCCGCCCGCCCCGACGACCCCTTCCACCATGACCATGCCCGCGCAAGCCAAACAGGACATGCACAAGGACATGAAGAAGGACAAGATGGCGCAGAAGCACGACAAGGCCGCCAAGGACGAGAAAAAAGTGGGCCACAAGAAGCACCAGAAAAAAGACGCTGACC
>VFQR01000871.1_pt1 | contig 29312 bp, 26 predicted proteins | sample 3512321 | NCBI WGS metagenome assembly VFQR01 (sample SAMN10412374, study PRJNA504923) | tailings metagenome | isolation source: Relicate 3 Philex TSF1 revegetated site | place: Philippines: Tuba, Benguet | collected 2017-08-29 | reverse complement strand
GAAATCCGCCGGACTGGTTACTTCGAGCAGTTCCATGTGTTTGGAGAATTCGGTCAGCTCATGCCGGATGCCGGGCGGCTGCAGCACGCAGTCGCCGGCCTTCAGCTTGAAACTGCCCTCGCCCTCATAGTCGAATTTCACCCAGCCCTTCAGCACATAAACCAGCTGAAAGTCCAGCATGTGATAGTGGGGGCCGGCGCGCTTGTAGTCCTTCACATTGCCGGCGCGGATCACTTCGGCATTGAAGCGGCCCTGCGTGGCCTGTTTGATGCCGAGATCGCGATACTCGAAAAAGGCACGCAATCCGTCCTTGCGGAATTTGGCGCCCTTGGCACGACTCAGGCTGAAGCTCTGCGTCTTCTTTTTGGTGGCTGGCATGCGTCTCTCCCTTTACCGGGAACGCTATCACCAATGGTGAATGAGACGGAAGACCAGATGCGCCAGACCATAGGCGATGGCGGCGAAAAACGCCGCGATGCCGAAGACCTTGAGGCGGCGCAGCAGCATCTAAAGCGGCTCGATATCGCCTTGTGCCTCGCCGGCATGGAACGCGGACACGAAAGCATCGAGCTGGCCCGCAGCGATGGCGGTACGCATGCCCTGCATCACATCCTGATAGTAGGTCAGGTTGTGCGCGGTCATCAGCATCGAGCCGAGAATCTCATCCGAGCGCACCAGATGATGCGCATAGGCGCGGCTATAGTTGCGGCAGGCCGGGCAGCGGCAATGTTCGTCGATGGGACGCGGATCTTCGGCGTGGCGCGCATTGCGGATGTTGATCGTGCCGCGCCGGGTGAAGGCCTGGCCGTTGCGGCCGGAGCGTGTCGGCATCACGCAGTCGAACATGTCGATGCCGCGCTGGACCGCCCCGACCAGATCGGAGGGTTTGCCGACGCCCATCAGATAGCGTGGACGGTCCTGCGGCAGGTGCGGCGTGGTCACATCCAGCGTAGCGAACATCTCGGCCTGCGTTTCGCCCACCGCGAGGCCGCCGACCGCATAACCATCGAAGCCGGTCTTGATCAGGCCTTTGGCGGACTCTTCGCGTAAGCTTCCATTCGTGCCGCCCTGAACGATGCCGAACAGACCGTAGCCGTCGCGCAGCTGGAACGCTGCCTTGCAGCGTTCGGCCCAGCGCAGGGAGAGCTGCATCGCCTCCGACACACGTTTGTCGTCGGCCGGCAACTTGACGCATTCATCCAGCTGCATGGTGATGGTGGCATCGAGCAGGTGCTGGATCTCGATGGAGCGTTCCGGCGTCAGTTCGTATTTCGCGCCGTCGATATGCGACTGGAAGCTGACGCCCTGTTCGGTGACCTTGTTGAGCTGCGACAGCGACATGACCTGGAAACCGCCGGAGTCCGTCAGAATCGGACCGGGCCAGTTCATGAATTTGTGCAGGCCACCGAGTTTCGCCACGCGCTCGGCGCTGGGTCGCAGCATCAGGTGATAGGTGTTACCCAGGATGATCTGTGCGCCGGTCTCGGCCACGGCTTCCGGCGTCATCGCCTTCACCGTCGCGGCCGTGCCCACCGGCATGAAAGCCGGCGTATCGATCGCGCCATGCGCGGTTTCGAGCCGGCCGCGGCGGGCGGCGCCATCGGTGGCGGAAACGGTGAAACGGAGGGTCATAGGGGGCTGGCCTGTCTGAACAGCAGGCTTGTATCGCCGTAGGAGTAGAAACGGAAGCCCTTCTCGACGGCATGGCGGTAGATGGCCCGCTGGCCCTCCAGCCCGACAAAGGCCGCCACCAGCATCAGCAGCGTGGATTTCGGCAGGTGGAAATTGGTTATCAGCGCGTCGGCCACATGGAAACGGAAGCCCGGCGTGATGAAAATATCGGTGTCGCCCCGGAAGGGCCCCAACACCCCGCCCCGCGCGGCAGATTCCAGCAGACGCAGCGACGTGGTGCCGATGGCGATGACCCGGCCGCCCGCCTCCTTCGCGGCCTGGATCGCAGCGACGGTCTCTTCTGTCACCTCGCCCCATTCGGCATGCATCTTGTGGTCTTCGACGCGATCGACCTTTACGGGAAGAAACGTGCCAGCGCCGACATGTAGGGTAACGCGGGCGAAGCCGATGCCTTTCGCCTTCAAAGTCTCGATCAGCGCCGGGGTGAAATGCAGTCCCGCTGTCGGCGCCGCAATCGCCCCGGTCTTTTCCGCGAATACCGTCTGGTAATCGGTTTTGTCCTGCGCATCGGCCTTGCGCTGCGCCACGATATAGGGCGGCAACGGCATGGCACCGGCGGTCTCCAATGCCGTCAGCACCTCGCCATCGTCGCGGTCGAAGCGCAACACGATCTGGTCGTCCTCGCGGCCCAGCGCCTCCGCTACCAGTCCGCCGTCGAACAGCACGCGGTCGCCAGGCTTCAACCGCTTAGCCGGCTTGGCCATCGCGGTCCAGCGCCGCTCGCCGATGGGTTTCAGCAGCAGTGCCTCGACGCGCACCTCAGGGTCGCGCTCCCGCCGGCCATAAAGCCGCGCCGGAATGACTTTGGTGTCGTTGAACACCAGCAGGTCGTTCGGCTTCAGCAGCGACGGCAAATCGGCGACCGTATAGGCCGCCGGATCGAGCCCGTTCGCATAGTGGAGCAACCGTGCCGCTTCGCGCGGCACGGCCGGCCGTTCGGCGATCAGCGCCGGCGGCAGATCGAAATCGAAATCGGAAACCAGCATCGGTTCAGCCCTTCACAGGGCCGGCGGTCACTCGACGTCGGCAGCGACCCGCATCGACACGATCTTGTCGGGGTCGGTCACGCTGCCGTTGCGGGCCTGGCTGCCGCGCTTGATCTTGTCGACATGCTCCATGCCCTCGGTCACCTGGCCCCAGACGGTGTACTGCTTATCCAGGAAGCGGGCATCGGCGAAGCAGATGAAGAACTGGCTGTCGGCGCTGTTCGGGCTGCTGGCGCGCGCCATCGAGCAGGTGCCGCGCACATGCGGCTCGTCGTTGAACTCGGCCTTCAGATTCTCGCCCGAGCCGCCGGTGCCGTCGCCGCGCGGATCGCCGGTCTGGGCCATGAAGCCCTCGATCACGCGATGGAATTTCAGGCCGTCGTAGAAATGCTGGCGCGCCAGCTCCTTGATCCGGGCGACATGGTTCGGCGCCAGGTCGGGGCGCAGCGCGATGGTGACGCGACCGTCCTTCAGTTCGAGATAGAGGGTGTTTTCGAGATCGGCGCTCATAGAGGAATCCTTGTTACTTCACGTCCGCAGCAACGCGCATGCGGACAATCCTGTCGGGATCGGTGACGGCACCCGAACCGGGCGCACCCTTCTTGATATTGTCGACGAATTCCATGCCGCTCACCACGCGGCCCCAGACGGTATACTGGCCGTTCAGGTGCGGTGCGTCGTCGAAGCAGATGAAGAACTGGCTGTCGGCGCTGTTCGGATCGCTGGTGCGGGCCATCGACACGGTGCCGCGGCGATGCGGCTCGCGGCTGAACTCGGCGCGCAGCTTCTGGCCCGAGCCGCCGGCGCCCGTACCGGTCGGATCGCCGACCTGGGCCATGAAACCACGGATCACGCGATGGAACACGCTGCCGTCGTAGAAGCCCTTGCGGGTCAACTCCTTGATGCGCGCCACATGCATGGGCGCCAGATCGGGCCGCAAGGCGATCACCACCCGGCCATCGCGCAATTCCATGATCAGGGTGTTTTCCGGATCGGTCTGCTGCGCCCGGGAAGATGTCGTGGTCGCGAACGGCGCCAGCGCGACAGCGGCAGCCCAGAGAGCGAGAAAATGGCGGCGGATCATGCTTCGGTTTTCTGCTTCTTGATAGCGTCGCGCACGCGCTCGGCGACGCGCGGCGACACGAAGGGATTGATGTCGCCATTCAGCATCGCGATTTCCTTGACCAGGCGCGAGGCGATGAACTGGTGGTTATCCGAGGCCATCAGGAAGACGGTCTCGATCTCGGAATTCAGCCGCGCATTCATGCCGACCATCTGGAATTCGTATTCGAAGTCCGACACCGCGCGCAGGCCGCGGATGATCATGACTGCGCCAAGATCCATGGCGAAATGCATCAGCAGGTTGGAGAAGGGTTTGACCTCGAATTCGGTGGCGCCGGGCATCAGCGGGCCGATTTCCTCCCGCACCATCTCGACGCGTTCTTCCATCGAGAACAGAGGACCCTTGCCGACGTTTACGGCGACACCAACGACCAGCTTGTCGACCAGCTTGGCCGCGCGCTTGATGATGTCATAATGACCCTTGGTCACCGGATCGAAAGTACCCGGGTATAATCCGATCCGCTGCCTGGTCATCTGCTCTCCCCTTCAGATCACGTAAGCGAGCTCACTCCGGCGTATCGCCTGCAGTGCCCTCTTCGCCCGCACCGTCGTCCGGTCCGGCTTCGTTCGGGCCACTTTCCGGCAAATGCGCGACCGACGCAACCTTCTCGCCATCGCCCAGCTTGAAGATGATGACGCCCTGCGTGTTACGGCCGGCGATGCGGATATCGTGCACCGGGCAGCGGATCACCTGGCCGCCATCGGTGACCAGCATGATCTGATCGTCATGCTCGACCGGGAAGGCAGCGGCGACATTGCCGTTCTTCGGCGTGGTTTCGATATTGATGATGCCCGAACCGCCGCGGCTGGTGATGCGGTATTCATAGGCCGAACTGCGCTTGCCGAAGCCCTTTTCCGTCACGGTCAGGATGAATTGCTGGGCCGCCTCCAATTCGGTGAAACGCTGCACCGAGATCTCCTCGGGCAGGGTCACGCCGCTTTCGCCGTTGCGGATCCGCTCCTGGGCATCCTCGTATTTGAAGAAGGCCTCGCGCTCTTCCGGGCTGACCTCGATATGGCGCAGCACCGACATGGAGATGACACGGTCGCCCTCCGCCAGCTTCATGCCGCGCACGCCGGTCGACGACCGGCTCTGGAAGGTGCGGACATCGGCCACCGGGAAGCGCACGCACTTGCCCTCATAGGAGGCCAGCAGGATGTCGTCGGTCTCGGTGCAGGGCAGCACGCCGACCAGGCTGTCGTCGGCATCCTCGCCCTCGAATTTCATCGCGATCTTGCCATTGGCGTTGATCGAGACGAAATCGGACAGGTCGTTGCGGCGGACATAGCCCTTGGCGGTGGCGAACATGACATGCAGTTCGCTCCACTTGGCCTCGTCCTCGGGCAGCGGCAGCACCTCGGTGATCTTCTCGCCTTCCGCCAGCGGTAGCAGGTTGACGAAGGCCTTGCCGCGCGACTGCGGCGTGCCTTCGGGCAGGCGATAGACCTTCATCTTGTAGACGCGGCCGATATTGGAGAAGAACAGCACCGGCGTATGGGTGCTGGCCACCAGCACGCCGGTGACGAAATCCTCGTCCTTGGTGCTCATGCCGGTGCGGCCCTTGCCGCCGCGCTTCTGCAGGCGATAGGTCGACAGCGGCGTGCGCTTGACGTAACCGCCGAAGCTGACGGTGACGACCATATCCTCGCGCTGGATCAGGTCCTCGTCATCCTGCTCGAACTCGATTTCGGCGATCTGGGTGCGGCGCGGCACGGCAAAGCGCTCGCGCATCGAGACCAGTTCGCTGCGCAGGATGCCCATCAGCTTGGCGCGGCTGCCGAGGATCGAGAGATATTCGTTGATCTCCTCGGCGAGCTTCTTCATCTCGTCGCCGATTTCGTCGCGGCCCAGCGCGGTCAGGCGCTGCAGGCGCAGGTCGAGGATGGCGCGGGCCTGGGTCTCCGACAGCTTGTATTTGCCGTCGATGACTTTATGCGAGAGATCGTCGATCAGGCCGATCATGTCGGCCACGTCGGCGGCCGGCCATTCACGGGTCATCAGCTGGTCGCGGGCGGTCTGCGGATCCGGCGCATTGCGGATGACGCGGATCACCTCGTCGATATTGGCGACCGCAATGGCGAGGCCGACCAACACATGGGCGCGGTCGCGCGCCTTGCCGAGCAGGAAGCGGGTGCGGCGGAGAATAACCTCCTCGCGGAAATTCACGAAAGCGGCGATCAGCTGCTTGATGTTCAGCAGCTCAGGCTTGCCGCCGTTCAGCGCCAGCATGTTGACGCCGAAGCTGCTCTGCAGCGGCGTGAAGCGGTAAAGCTGGTTCAGCACCACATCGGCCATGGCATCGCGCTTGATCTCGATCACCACGCGCACGCCGTCGCGATCGGACTCGTCGCGCAGATCGGAAATACCTTCGATCTTCTTGGCGCGCACCAGCTCGGCGATCTTCTCGATCATCGAGGCCTTGTTCACCTGATAGGGAATCTCGGTGACGATGATGGCTTCGCGGTCCTTGCGGACCTCCTCGATATGCACCTTGCCGCGCACGATCACCGAGCCGCGTCCGGTCCACATCGCCGACTTGGCACCGGCCCGGCCGAGGATAATGCCGCCGGTGGGGAAATCCGGCGCCGGCAGGATTTCGAGCAGCTCTTCCAGCGTCACCTCGGTGTTGTCGACATAGGCGCAGCAGGCGTCGATCACCTCGCCCATATTATGCGGCGGGATGTTGGTGGCCATGCCGACGGCGATGCCGTTGGCGCCATTCACCAGCAGATTGGGATACTGCGCCGGCAGCACGCTAGGTTCCTGCGTGCTGTCGTCGTAGTTCGGCTGGAAATCGATGGTGTCCTTGTCGATATCCGTCAGCAGCGCCTCGGCGGCGCGCTCCAGACGGATTTCGGTGTAACGCATTGCCGCGGCCTTATCGCCGTCCATCGAGCCGAAATTGCCCTGGCCGTCGAGCAGCAGCTGGCTCATCGAGAAAGGCTGCGCCATGCGCACCATGGCGTCGTAAATCGACTGGTCGCCATGCGGGTGATACTTACCCATCACGTCACCGACCACGCGGGCCGACTTGCGATAGGCCTTGTCGGCTGTATAGCCGTTCTCGTGCATCGAATAGAGGATGCGGCGATGCACCGGCTTCAGGCCGTCGCGGGCATCGGGCAGCGCGCGCGACACGATCACGCTCATGGCGTAACCGAGATACGAACGCTGCATCTCCTGTTCGATGGAGATCGGCTGAATATCGTGCGGAGGCTTCGGCTGTTCGGTCACGAAACGGCGTCCAAATAAACAGTGAATTTGGGGTCTGAAACCGGGCGCTTCAGGCCACCCGAAAGGGCCCGGATTCGGCCCTGGAATCAGGTCGCAGAAACTACCATGGCGTGGGGGGCGCAGCAACGTTTCGCCCTCTGCCGTAGAGGCCGAAAATACCGTCTAAAACAGTATATATTTCAATTATTTATATCTTGCCTTCGGGAAGGCCGTGACCGGCTGCCACCGCCCGGTCCGCGGGTGCTGTTTCCGGACCGGAACCGGGCCCGAATCAGGGGTCCAGAATGTCGCGCTTGAGCCACTGCCACTGCTCTTCGCCACAGGCAGCCAGGATCGGGCTACCCCAGGGCTGGTCGGCGTTACTGCCCATCGGCGGATCGGAGGCCCGGTAGAGCATGCCGTTCAGCCGGCGGACCACGCCGCCCGCCTCGGTCAGGATCAGCGCGCCGGGCGCATGGTCCCAGGGAATGCCGCGGCCGTAGAGGCCGTAATGGATCTGGCCCAGCGCCATCGCGGGATATTCCTGGCCCGAACAGCGCATGTTCAGCACGCCGGCAGTCCGGTCGAGGCGATAGGCCAGACGCGCGGCCAGATCGCGGTCCTTCATGCGGAAATTCGCCACGCCGGCGATATGCGCCAGCGACGGCGGGTTGGCGGTGCGCAACCGCTGGCGGCTGCCATCCGGTTCACGCAACACGGCGCCACTGCCTGCCTCGGCCATGAACAGCCGACCGCTGGGCGGATCGAGAATCCAGCCGGCCACCGCGTCGCCATCCTTCACCAGTGCAACCATGCAGGCGAACAGCGCGCAGCCGGCGGCGAAACTGGCGGTGCCATCGATCGGATCGATCACCCAGTGATAGCCCGGCTCGCTTAAGAGTCCGATCAGCGCCGGATTGGCGCTGACCGCTTCCTCGCCCACCGTGCGCGAGCCCGGCAGCAGCGCCTCGAGCCGCGGGGTGAGGAGGGTCTCGGCCTCCTCATCGGCAATGGTGACGAGATCGGCGCGCGATTTCTCGCGCACTTCATCCTCGGCCAGCCGGCGGAAGCGCGGCATGATGATCTCGCGACCGGCCTGGATCAGCAGGTCGCCGACGGCGTCGATGTCGATGATTGCCACGGCGGCAGACGATCAGGCGTCGAAGATGTCTGTCTTCAGCCAGTTCCACTGTTCTTCGCCGCAGGCCACCACCAGCGGGCTACCCCAGGGCTTGTCGGCGGCGCGATACAGGCTGCCATCCAGCCGCCTGGCGATGCCACCGGCTTCGGTCATCAGCAGGCAGCCGGCGGTGTGATCCCAGGGCATGGCGCGGTTATAGACCGCGTAGTGGAAATGGCCGTCGAGCATGGCGAGATATTCCTGGCCGGCACAGCGCAGGATCATCACGCCGGCGGTCTTGTCCATGCGGTAGGCGATGCGCGCGGCGAAGTCACGGTCGCCATAGCGCAGGTTGGGCGCGCCAGAGATATGCGCCAGCGACGGCGGCTTCGGCGTCTTCAGCCTGCGGACATCGCCATCGGCTTCGCGCAGGAAAGCGCCGCTGCCCTTTTCGGTCATGGCCGTGATATTGCGGATCGGATCGTGGATCCAGCTGGCCACGGCATCGCCGTCCTTCACCAGTGCCACCATCACGGCAAATAACGGGCTGCCGACCGCGAAATTGGCGGTGCCGTCGATGGGATCGATCAGCCAGGCATATCCGGGTCGCCGCAAGGCCTCCATGATGCTTTCGTCGGCACTGCTGGCTTCCTCGCCCACCACGGTGGAGCCCGGCACCAGCGCCTGCAGGCGCGGCGTGAGGAACTCTTCCGAGGCCTTGTCGGCCACCGTGACCACGTCATGCGGCCCGGCCTTCTGGTCGATCTGCTTGCTTTCCAGCTTGCGGAAATGCGGCAGGATGGTGGTGGTTGCGGCCTCTTCCATCAGCAGCCGCACAGCATCCATATCGACTTTCATACTCGCCCTTCCTGACGCTTGAGCCATTTGCCCGCTTCCGCCTGCGACAGCGCCACGGAGAGTTTCAGGCTGCCGCCCTCTTCCTTCATCTCCAGCACTTCGCCATGGCGATGCAGCCAGGCAATTGCCGCACCGTCGCCAGCATCCAGCGTGACATCCATCTCGACCCGGTCGACATCCAGCATGCCATCGATACGTTGCAGCAAATTGTCGCAGCCATAGCCGGTCAGCGCCGAGATCAGCACGGCATCGTCCTGACGCTCGACCTGATTCTGCAGCACCTCGCGCGCTTCGGCCGGCAACTGGTCAGCCTTGTTCCAGGCCTCCAGCCGGCGATGGCTGCTGTCGTAGGTCACGCCCAGCGAGGCCAGCACATCCGCCACATCGGCGGCCTGCGCCTCGGTATCGGGATGCGACAGGTCGCGCACATGCAGGATCAGGTCGGCCGAGATCACCTCCTCCAGCGTGGCGCGGAAGGCGGCGACCAGATGCGTCGGCAGTTCGGAGATGAATCCCACCGTGTCGCTGAGGATCACGTTGCGACCAGATGGCAGGCGCAAGGTGCGCATGGTGGGATCGAGGGTGGCGAATAGCAGGTCCTTCGCCATCACATCCGCCTGGGTCAGGCGATTGAACAGCGTCGACTTGCCGGCATTGGTGTAGCCGACCAGCGCCACCACGGGATACGGCACCTTCTGCCGCGCGCGGCGATGCAGCGAGCGGGTATTCACCACCTGCGCCAGGTCTTCCTTGATGCGGATGATGCGGTCGCCGATCAGGCGGCGGTCGATTTCCAGCTGGCTTTCGCCCGGGCCGCCGAGGAAGCCGAAGCCGCCGCGCTGGCGTTCCAGGTGAGTCCAGGACCGCACGAGGCGCGAGCGCTGGTAATTCAGATGCGCAAGTTCGACCTGCAGCCGGCCTTCCTTGGTGCGCGCACGCGCGCCGAAGATTTCCAGGATGAGCCCGGTACGGTCGATCACCTTGGCCTTCAGGCCCTTTTCCAGATTGCGCTGCTGGACCGGCGTGACGGCGGCATCCACCACCACCACATCGACCGGGTTCTCGGCGATCCAGGCGGCGAGTTCTTCCACCTTGCCGGGACCGATCAGCGTGGCCGGACGCCAGCTGGAGACCGGCACGACATCGGCGCGTACGGCCTGTAAATCGATGGCGGCTGCGAGACCCACGGCCTCGGCCAACCGTGCCTCGGGCCGCCGACGCTGATCGGCAGCCCCGCCTTTGGCCTGACTGGCTTTGGCCAGATTGGCCTTGGCGTGGGAGGATTTGAGAGAGGGGTGCAGGACGAGCGCCCTGCGAGGGCGCTCGTCTTCCAGAGTTTCGTATTCAGACATCAGCCAAACTTACACGATGCGCCATGAATGGGCATCGGTTGGGATAAAGAACCCGCTGGGCTCAGCCCTGTTCCCCGGCACTGGCCTTCTCGCCGGCAGCAGCCGGGTCAAACAGCTGGATCGGGCCGGACGGCATGACCGTCGAAATGGCGTGCTTGTAGACCAGCTGCATATGGCCGTCGCGGCGCAGCAGGACCGAGAAATTGTCAAACCAGCTGATGATGCCCTGCAGCTTCACTCCGTTGACCAGGAACACGGTCACCGGGGTTTTGGTCTTGCGGATGTGGTTGAGGAAGACGTCCTGGACGTTTTGAGGCTTGTCGGCGGCCATAGTTTGGACCTTTCGTTTCTTATGTTGTTGTATTTATTTTGTTTTTCAGCTTCTGCCGACTACGTCCCCGGGATTTTTCCGTTCGAAAACGCAGCCATCAGTGCTGCGGGGGCGGCGGCCGCTGCCCCTCGCCCATGAATTAAACCATTAATTTCTGAAAGTGGCAAAACAATGGCGTGCAGTGCGGCATCAGGCCACGCCCGCTGCCGTTTCACGTCGAAATGACGCAGATGTGACGCCCGTTACGGAGCCAGGCCCTTCGTTACGGCGCGAGGAATGGCGCCTGCCAGTCGGTGCTGTGGACGGCCGCATGTGCCTCGTAGAGGCTGCGCAGCTTCGCGACCACTACACCCGGACCGCCATTGCCGATCGGCTTGCCGTCCAGCGTCACCACCGGGATGACGAAGGACGTGGCCGAGGAGACAAAAGCCTCCTTGGCATCCTGCGCTTCTGCCACGGTGAACGGCCGGAACTCGACCTTCAGCCCTTCGCGCTTGGCCAGTTCCAGAACGGCGGCGCGCGTGATGCCACTGAGGATTTCATGCGACGGCTTGCGCGTGACCAGCACATTGTCCTTGGTCACGATCCAGGCATTCGACGAACTGCCTTCGGTGACAAAGCCCTCGTCGTCCACCAGCCAGGCCTCGTAGGCGCCGGCCTCTTTCGCGGCCTGCTTGGCCAGCGCCGCCGGCAGAAGACCGACCGTCTTGATGTCGCAGCGCCCCCAGCGGATATCCGGCTGCGTGATGGCGGCCACGCCCTTGGCGGCATTGGCGGCGCCCTTTGCCCAGTCGAGATGGCGCGCAATCACCACCAGCGTGGGCGCGGTATCGGCCGGAAAGGCGAATTCGCGCCGCGCCGCGCCGCGCGTAATCTGCAGGTAGACACTGCCGTTGCGGACGCGATTGCGCCGCAGGGTTTCGGCCATGACAACGCTCAACGCCGCGCGTGTCATCGGGCGGGTGATACGCAACTCGTCGAGGCTGCGCTCCAGCCGCACCAGATGCCCTTCCAGATCGACGAAGCCGCCGTCTTTCACCGCCACGACTTCATAGACGCCATCGGCAAACTGGAAGCCGCGGTCTTCCACGTGCACCCCGGCCTGGGCATAGGGCACATACTGACCGTTGACATAAGCAATGCGCGACATCGGGAAAGGCCTCGATTATTCAGTGTGATCTCAGAAGAATTCCAGGCGGACCGCAAACAGCTTCTCGACCTTCTTCACGGCGTCGCGGCGCGCGAACAGGATCACACGGTCGCCCGCCTCGATCTCGCTGTCGCCGCGTGCGATCTCCACCGTGTCGCCGCGCAGGATGGCACCGATCTTCAGTCCATCCGGCAGATCGAGTTCGGACAGCGGCTTGCCGACTAGCGCACTGGTCTGCTGCGCTTCCGCCTCAATCGCCTCGGCGGCACCATCATACAGCGAATGTACGGCCCGGATGCGCCCGCGCCGCACATGCTGCAGGATCGAGGAGACGGTGGTGGAGCGCGGATTGACCACCACATCGACGCCGAGCGAACCGATCAGCGTGTCGTAGGCCGGATTGTTGACCAGGGTGATGGCGCGCTGCGCGCCGGCCTGCTTGGCCAATAGCGAGGTGAGGATGTTCACCTCGTCGTCATTGGTCATCGCGATGATGGTCTCTGCCGCTCCGACCTTGGCCTCCTGCTGAATTTCCTGATCCAGCGTATCGCCATGCAGCACCACGGCATTTTTCAGCACGCTGGCGATATACTCGGCCCGTTCGCGGTTGGCTTCGATGATCTTGAGCAATACCGAGGGCTGGCTCTCCTGAATTTCGCGCGCCAGAAACAGACCGATATTGCCGCCGCCCGCCAGCACGATGCGGCGCGCCTCGCGCTCCTCATGGCCGAACAGGCGCATGGCGCGCTGCAGATGGGCCGACAGCACGCAGATATAGATCTCGTCGTTGGCTTCGAGATGATCGTCGGCATTCGGCACCAGCATCGCACCGCTGCGGATGATGCCGCAGATATTCAGCGCCAGGTCCGGGAACAGGCCCGTGAGCTGCCGGAGCGGCGTGTTCAGCACCGGGCAGTCTTCCTCCAGTCGGATGCCGACCAGGCGCAGCCGGTCGCCGGCGAACTGGATCATGTCGAACGCGCCCGGAGTCAGGATGCGGCGATGGATGGCGCGCGCCACCTCGATCTCGGGCGAGATGATGAAATCGATCGAGATATGCTTCTCGTTGAACAGGTCCGACCATTCCGGCCGCAGGTAGCCCTGCGCGCGGATGCGGGCGATCTTGGTCGGCACATTGAACAGCGCATGCGCGACTTCGCAGGCCACCATGTTCACTTCATCGGCGAAAGTCACCGCAATCAGCATGTCGGCATCGGAGGCGCCGGCCTGCTCCAGCACATCGGGATGCGAGGCATGCCCGATAATCGCGCGCAGATCGAAACTTTCGGCCGCCTTATTGGCGCGCTCGGCCGAAACGTCGATCATCGTTACCTCGTTGCCTTCGGCAGCGAGCTGGCGTGCAATGGTGGATCCGACAAGGCCGGCACCGCAAACGATCACCTTCATGGCGTGCGCATTCCTAGCTGCCGTTACGGTCGAGGGTGATAACCCCAAGCGCCTTCAGCTTGCGGTGCAGGGCCGAGCGTTCCATGCCGATGAAACTGGCCGTCCGCGAGACATTGCCGCCAAAACGGGTGATTTGCGCCAGCAGGTATTCGCGCTCGAACATCTCGCGCGCATCGCGCAACGGCAGGCCCATCACTTCCGTGGTGGTCTCGGGACGCAGCGCGACCGGCGGCGTGGCGCCGAGATCGGACGGCATCATGTCGGCGTGGATCGCCGCGCCTCTCTGGTCGGACGGCAGCATGATCAGAAGCCGGGCAATGGCATTCCGCAACTCGCGAACATTGCCCGGCCATTCGGCCGACTGTAGCGCCAGCAGCGCATCTTCCGCGAGGTCGCGCACCGAGACGCCCTGACGCTGTGCCTCGATAAGAATGAACTGCCTGGCCAGCAGGGGAATATCCTCGCGGCGGTCGCGCAGCGCCGGCACTTTGAGCGGCACGACATTCAGACGATGGAACAGATCCTGCCGGAACTGTCCCTGCCCGACGCGCGCCGTCAGATCATGTACCGTGCCGGAAATAATGCGCACATCGACCTGCACCCGGGTGCGGCCGCCGACGCGCTCGAAACTCTGCTCGGTTAGCACGCGCAGCAGTTTGGCCTGCGCCTCGGGCGACATCTCCGCCACTTCGTCGATGAAGAGCGTGCCGCCATGCGCTTCTTCCAGCACGCCGATCTTGTGCTGGCGCTGGCCGTTCACCTGTTCCTCGATGCCGAACAGCTGATGCTCGATGCCATCGCCCGTCATCGCCGCGACATTCAACATCACGAAAGGACCGCCGGCGCGGCGGGACCGCTGATGCAGCAAACGGGCGACCAGCTCCTTGCCAGAGCCCGGCGGGCCGGAAATCAAGACCCGGCTGTTGGTCGGCGCAACCCGTTCGATGGCCTGACGCAGGGCGACGATCGCCGGCGAGGTTCCGATCAGTTCGGCGACATTGCCCGATCGCTGCCGCAGATCCTCATTCTCCCGCTTGAGTCGCGCCTGCTCCAGCGCGCGCTCGACCAGCAGCAGCAGGCGGTCGCTCTTGAACGGCTTCTCGATATAGTCGTAAGCGCCGCGCTTGATCGCCGAAACGGCGGTTTCGATATTGCCATGACCGGAAATCATGATCACGGGCACGCTGCTGTGATCGCGCATGATGCGGTCGAGAATTTCGAGCCCGTCCATCTTGCTGCCTTGCAGCCAGATATCGAGGATCACCGCATTCGGGCGCCGCGCCTCCAGTTCGCGCAACGCGCCGTCCGAATCCCCGACCATGCGGGTTTCGTAACCTTCGTCCTGAAGAATGCCCGCAATGAGATTGCGGATGTCCGCCTCGTCATCGACGATGAGAATGTCACGCGCCATGACCGCCCGACCCTAACAACTTGCGCACTGCAGTTTGCGATTCCATGCCGACAGAAGCCGCGGCGGTTCCGGCCGGCTGATCGCCCGAAAGGATGCCCGGCAGGTGAATGCGGGCCAAGCTACCATCTTTCAGGGCGGGATCAAACAGGGTGGCATCGGTCAGCGCAATGGTGCCGCCATGCTCCTCGATGATCTTTTTCACAATCGCAAGGCCAAGCCCGGTTCCCTTGCTGCGCGTCGTGACATAGGGCTCGAACAGCCGGTCGCGGTTCTCGACCGGCAGGCCGCGGCCGTTGTCGAGCACGGTGATATCCGCCATCGCGCCGTTCACGCGCAGCCCAACCGAAATATGGCCGCGCGGCGGGGTGATGCCCGGCACACGGTCGCGCCCGTCGATGGCGTCGACCGCATTCTGCAGAATATTGGTAAACACCTGCGCCAGCTGGCGGGCATCGACCTTCATGCGGACCGGATCGGATGGCAGGTCGGTATCGAACTGGATATCCGGACGCGCCACCTGCTGCAGAAAAACGCCCTGGCGCAGCAGTTGGGTCAGGTCCTCCTCGCGATAGACCGGCCGCGGCATGCGGGCGAAGGTGGAGAATTCGTCCACCATGCGTCCGATATCGCCGACCTGACGGATAATGGTATCCGTGCATTGCGCGAAGATTTCCGGATCGGTCTGCACTTCCTTCAGGTATTTGCGCTTCAGCCGCTCGGCCGAAAGCTGGATCGGAGTGAGCGGATTCTTGATCTCATGCGCGATGCGGCGAGCGATATCGGCCCAGGCCGCATTGCGCTGTGCCGCCACCAGTTCGGATACATCGTCAAAGGTCACGACATAGCCGAGCAGTTCGTTGTCGGTGACTTCGCGGGCGACACGCACCAGCAGGGTCCGTGCGCCATCGCCAAGTGGCACCACCACCTGGCCGCGCTCGACGCCTTCGGCAGGCCGCTGCTGCACCCGCTCGAACAGGTTCGCCATTTCCGGCGCAACCTCCACGAAGGGCCGCCCCACCATATCGTCGAAGCTCTGCTGCAGCATCATCTGCGCCGAGGGATTGGGCAACGTCACTATGCCTTGCGGGTCGATACCGATCACGCCGGCCGACACGCCGGACAGCACGGTCTCGGTGAAGCGGCGGCGCTCGTCGAGCTGGCGGTTCGCGGCAATCAGTTCCGCCTGCTGCGCCGCCAGCTGACCGGTCATGCGGTTAAAGGTGCGTCCCAGCGTGGCAATTTCGTCCTCGTCAGCACGTTCGGTCACGCGGGCCGACAGATCGCCGCTGCGGATACGCTCGGCCACCGTCACCACCTCGCCGATCGGCGTGACCAGACGGTTGGCGATCAGCAGCGCAAACCAGATCGCGGCCAGCAACAGCAGCAGCGAGACCAGCAGGAACAGGATGGCGAAGTTGATTTCCAGCGTGGCGCGGGCGCGTTCGAGACGATTGTACTGCTGTGCGGCCTGACGCGTACGCTCCAGTTCGGCCTGCACCTTGGCATCGATGAAACGGCCAACATACAGATAGGCATCGAGATAGCCATCGAGCCGCACCAGCGCGCGGACGCGATCATCCGTCTCGGCAGTGATGATTACGACCTGACCGGCATTCGCGTCTTCCAGCGCCCGCGGTGGCACGCGGTCGAATTCCATCAGCAGGCTGAGTTCGTTGCGGGCAAGAACTTCACCTGTCGAGGTAAACACGATGGCTTCGCCCAGCGCGCGGATACGCGACAGCTGCCGCACCGCCTGCTGGAAGGCGTAAGGGTTGCGCGTGAGGTTCGGGGCGGCGCGATTGAGGTCGACCGCCATGGCCAGTACGTCGGCGCGGATCGTCTTGCGATGTTCCTGGATATAAGCCTCGGCAATCGCGACTGAGGCATTCACCGCTGCATTGACGCGGTCGCTGAACCAGGTCTGCAGACCGAGATTGAAGAACAGCACCGCAAACAGCGTCATCAGCACGGTGGGCAACGCCGTCACACCGGCAAACAGCATCACCATGCGGGCATGCAGGCGCGAACCGGCCGCCCCGCGCCGACGCTGCATCCACAGCACGACCAGACGGCGCGCGACCAGACTGGTCAGGCTGAGCAGGATGATCAGATCGGCCAGCAGCAGAACCTGCACTTCGCGCGGGGTCAGGTCGCGGTTGGCGCCCGGCGTCATGGCCAGATAGGTCAGCGTGCCGGCCACCAGCGCCGCAATCGCAAGTGCGATCTCGAGCTGGCGCAGCAGGTTGTTGCGGCGCGACCAGCCCAGCAGGCTGCGCAGCAGTCGGCGGCCCGGCGTCAAGGCATCTGCCGGCGTGCCGGCGGCCTCACCGGACGCGGGGCTCGTCTCGCCTGTCCTGTCGGGGGTCATGCCTGATGAATCGAATACGCGACCATAGGCGGATCATAGCGCAGCCGCAGCCTGCCGGCACCCGTTCCGGGGCGGCTCCCGTCCGGCTTCAGGGCGGCTTTCCGGCCGATTCCGGGCCGGAAAGCGACCGGGGCCTATTTCAGGCCCCGGATGACCTGGATGTTATGGTCGCGGATCTTCTTGCGCAGCGTGTTGCGGTTCAGGCCCAGCATATGCGCGGCCTTGATCTGGTTTCCGCGCGTGGCGGCCAGGCTGAGCGAAATGAGGGGAATTTCAAGTTCCCGCAGCATGCGGTCGTACAGGCCGGGCGGCGGCAGATCGTCGCCCTGGGCCGAGAAAAACTTGGTCAGGTGCCGCTCGATGCTGCCGGTCAGCGTCTCTTCCTCGCTCGGCTCGGCGTTGCGCGGCGCCTGCGGCGGCTCGGCCAGTTCGGTCTCGATCACTTCGATGCCGATTGTGTCATCGGCATAAAGCGCGGCCAGGCGGCGCACCAGGTTTTCCAGTTCGCGCACGTTGCCAGGCCAGCGATAGCGACGGATCCGCTCCATCGCCTCGCTGGAGATCGTCTTGGTCGGCAGGCCCTGGGCGGCCGACTGGTTTAGGAAGTGGCGCACCAGATCGGGAATGTCCTCGCTGCGCTCGCGCAGCGGCGGCAGGCGCAGCGGTACGACATTCAGGCGGTAGAACAGATCTTCGCGGAACAGGCCCTGGTTCACCGCCTGACGAAGGTCTCTGTTGGTGGCGGCAACGATGCGGACATCGGTGCGGATCGGCGTGCGCCCGCCGACCGTGGTGTATTCGCCCTGCTGCAGCACGCGCAGCAGGCGGGTCTGCGCCTCAATCGGCATATCGCCGATTTCATCGAGGAACAGCGTGCCGCCCTCGGCCTGCTCGAAACGTCCGGCGTAACGATTGGCCGCGCCGGTGAAGGCGCCCTTCTCATGACCGAACAACTCGGACTCGATCAGTTCGCGTGGGATCGCGGCCATGTTGATGGCGACGAAAGGCCCGTTGCGGCGCTTGCCGTAGTCGTGCAGCGCACGCGCCACCAGCTCCTTGCCGGTGCCGCTTTCGCCATAGATCAGCACGGTGAGGTCGGTGCCCATCAGGCGCGCCATCACGCGGTAAATTTCCTGCATCGCCGGCGAGCGACCGATCAGCGGCAGCTTCTCCTCGTCGGCAGCGGCCTCGGCCTCTTCCGACAGGACCGGCTTGGGCTGGTTCATCGCGCGCTCGACCACGCGCAACAGTTCTTTCAGATCGAACGGCTTGGGCAGATAGTCATAGGCGCCGCGCTCGGCTGCCTTCACCGCGGTCAGCAGCGTCTTCTGCGCACTCATCACGATGATGGGCAGTTCCGGGCGGATACGCTTGATACGGGGCAAAAGGTCGAGACCGTTCTCGTCGGGCATCACCACGTCGGTGATGATCAGCTCCCCCTCGCCTTCCGAGGCCCAGCGCCAGAGCGTGGCCGCATTGCCGGTCGAGCGCACCTGGTAACCGACCCGGCCCAGCGCCTGATCCAGCACGGTGCGGATCGAGCGGTCGTCGTCGGCGACGAGAATGGTGCCCTTGTTACTCATTCCTCAAACTCTCCGGCTTCACCCGCTGCCTGGCTGTGGACCGGAAGGCGGGCACTGAAAACTGTACGGCGCGGGCGACTGTCACATTCGATGACGCCACCGTGATCGCCAATGATCTTGGCAACCAATGCAAGACCGAGGCCAGAACCGCTGACCTTGGTCGAAACGAAGGGATCGAAGAGATAGGGCCGTATATCTTCGGGCACGCCGGGGCCGTTGTCCTGCACCGTCACCTCCAGCGGGAGGTGCAGCTTGTCGCGCGAACCCCGCACGGCGAGTCGCACGCCATGGCGGTAGGCCGTCGTCAGGACGATTTCGCCGCCGGGATCGTCGCCGAGCGCCTCGGCGGCATTCTTCACCAGATTCAGAAAGACCTGCACCAGCTGGTCGCGGCTGCCATTCACCGGCGGCAGCGAAGGATCGTAGCGCTCAACGAAGCGGATATGTTTGGCAAATCCGGCCTGCGCCACACGCCGCACATGCTCCAGCACCTGATGGATATTGACCGGGCCGCGTTCGATCCGCTTGTCGGAGAATACTTCCATACTGTCGACCAGCGCACAGATCCGGTCGGTCTCGTCGCAGATCAGGCGGGTCAGTTCGCGGTCGGCCTGGCTGCAATTGGCTTCCAGCAGCTGCGCCGCACCGCGAATGCCACTGAGGGGATTCTTCACTTCATGCGCCAGCACGGCAGCCATGCCGGTGACAGACCGGGCCGCGCCGCGATGGGTCAGCGCACGATCGATCTTGGCCGCCATGGTGCGTTCGTCAAAGCGCACGATCACATGATCCTGCGCTTCCGGTACCGGCGAGACCTGCACATCAACCAGCCGTTCGCCGATGCGCGGCGAACCCAGATCGACATCGTATTCCGCCACGCTGTAGCGCTCGCGGAAGACCTGCGCGAACAGCTGCAGCACTGGACTGCCAAACGGCACCAGATCACGCAGATTCTGCCGGCACAACACGGCGGCGCCGCTGTCGAAGAACTGCTCGGCGGCCGGATTGACGTAGGTGATATCGCCCTGGCGGCCGACGACTAGGATCGGATTGGGAATGGCGCCCAGCACCTGGGCCGCGTCGATGGTGTTGCTGTCGTAGCTGTCCGTCGACGCCATCATGCAGCCAGCCGATCAAGCTGCGGGGCGTAGAAGTCATGGATGGCATTGCGCACCTGCTGCGGCTCCTCCAGCTGCATGATGCGGGTGCGGAACTCTGCCGAACCGGGCAGGCCCTTGGAATACCAGGCCACATGCTTGCGGCCGATCTTCAGGCCGGTAGACACGCCATAATGCGCCAGCATGGCGTCGTAATGCTCCAGCACCGTGGCCTGCTGCTCGGCCAGCGACGGATCGGGCATGCGCGCACCGGTCTTGAGGAATTCGATCACCTGACGCAGGAACCACGGCCGGCCATAAGCGCCGCGGCCGATCATCACGCCATCGGCGCCCGACTGCTCCAGCGCGGTCTTGGCTTCGTCCAGCGTAGTGATGTCACCGTTCACGATCACCGGCAGCCTGGTTGCTTCCTTCACCTTGCGCACGAAGGCCCAGTCGGCATGGCCGTTATACAGCTGATTGCGCGTGCGCCCGTGCACGGTGAGCATCCGGATGCCTTCGCCCTCGGCGATCTTGGCCAGTTCCGGCGCGTTGCGGTTGGCCTCGTCCCAACCAGTCCGCATCTTCAGCGTGACCGGCAGTTTCACGGCCTTCACCGTCGCGGTCAGCAGCGTCTTGGCATGCGCCAGATCGCGCATCAGCGCAGAGCCGGCATGGCCGTTGACCACCTTCTTCACCGGGCAGCCCATATTGATGTCGATGATGGCGGCGCCACTGTCTTCGTTCAGCTTCGCGGCCTCGGCCATCACATGGCCCTCGCAGCCAGCCAGTTGCACCGACATGGGGAATTCTTCCGGCACATTCTCGGCCATTTTCAGCGACTGGCGCGAGGCGCGCACCATCGCTTCGGACGCAATCATTTCAGATACGACAAGGCCTGCGCCGCTGCGCTTGACCAGACGGCGGAAAGGAAGATCCGTCACGCCCGACATGGGGGCGAGAATGACAGGCTCTGCGATGGTGACGGGACCGACGGTGATGCTCATTTTTTACACAAATCCCTGGTATGCCCAGTTGTTGGTCACAATAATGAGTTTTCTACCGCGCTGCAACATCCTTCCGGACGCTGAGCAACGCCTCGACCGGGACGGCCTTTGCCTCCCCGCGACAGCTCGGTTAGGTTGCCGGGCATGACAACCGCCGCGCTGATCGTTGCGGCCGGTCGCGGCAGCCGCGCCGGCGGAGATAAACCCAAGCAATATCAGTTGCTTGCCGGAAAACCGCTGCTGCGCTATAGCCTCGAAACCCTGCTCGGCCACGCGGCTGTAGCACGGGTCGCGGTGGTGATCCACCCCGATGATTCCGCCGCTTACGCCGAGGCGATCGGCGATCTGGCCAGCCACCCCCGTTTGGCCGCGCCCTGCCTGGGCGGCGCGGCCCGGCAGGACAGTGTCAGGCTCGGTCTGGAGGCTCTGGCGGCCGAAAAGCCCACTCATGTGCTGATCCACGATGCAGCCCGCCCATTTCTTGGGCAGACACAGGTAGATCGGCTGATCGATATGCTAGCCCAAGCCCCGGGCGCTGTGCTCGCTGTCCCGGTGGTCGATACCCTGAAACGCGACAATGGCGGTTTCGCCCGTAGCGGCGTGGAGCGGCAGGGCCTGTGGCGGGTACAGACCCCGCAGGCTTTTCGTTTTGCCGATATCCTGACCGCCCACCGCCAATGCGCCGGCCTCGCCCTGACCGACGATGCCGCCGTCGCCGAACGGGCTGGACTGGCCGTGAAACTGGTGCCGGGTTCCGAGGAGAATTTCAAAGTGACCGAACCGGACGACTTTGCCCGCGCCGAACGCCAGCTGATGCAGCAGTTGAGCGACATCCGCACCGGCCAGGGCTTCGACGTGCATGCCTTCAGCGAGGAACCCGGCCGCAAGCTGACCATCGGCGGCCTTGTGATACCGCATGACAGGGGCCTGGCAGGCCATTCCGACGCGGATGTGGCGCTGCATGCGCTGACCGACGCGATCCTCGGCGCGCTGGGCGACGGCGATATCGGACAGCATTTCCCGCCCTCCGATGCGCGCTGGAAGAATGCCGACAGCGCAGCCTTCCTCAGGCATGCCGTTTCGCTGGTTGCAAAGCGCGGCGGCATGTTGGCGCATTGCGATGTCACCATCGTCTGCGAAGCGCCGAAGATCGGTCCGCATCGCGAGGCCATGCGCGCACGCATTGCGGAGATTGCCGGCATCGCGCTCGACCGCGTGAGTGTGAAGGCGACCACAACGGAGAAGCTCGGCTTCACCGGCCGGCGCGAAGGCATCGCGGCGCAGGCTGTCGCCACAGTAAGACTGCCCGGATAAACATGTACGCCCTGCCCTTCGTACTCTGCACCTGGTTCGGCCTCGGCAAAATGAAGCCGGCGCCAGGCAGCTGGGGCTCGGCTGGCGCTTTGCCGTTTGCCTGGTTCCTGCAGATTTATTTCGGCTGGTGGGGCGTTGCAGTCGCGGCGGCCATCGTGGCGCTGGTCGCGCTCTGGGCGATCCGGCTGTTCCTGCTGCGCTGGCCCGGCGAAGACCCCGGCGAAGTGGTGATCGATGAAGTGGCCGGCCAGTGGATGACACTGATCTTCGTACCGCCCGATCTGCTGCTCTACCTGATCGGCTTCATCGTTTTCCGCTTTTTCGACATCACCAAGATCTGGCCGGCGTCATGGGCCGATAACAATCTGGGCGGCGCGCCGGGCGTGCTGATCGACGATCTTTTCGCCGGCCTCTACGGCATGATCACCATGCTGATCGTCGTGCATTTCTTCTGGACCTGATCATGGACGATACCCTGCTCCGCCTCGCCGAAACCCTGCTGCAGCGCTGCCGCGAGGCGAAGGTCATGCTGGCCACCGCAGAATCCTGCACCGGCGGACTGATCGCGGCGACCCTCACCGAAATCGCCGGCTCCTCCGATGTGGTCGAGCGCGGCTATGTCACCTATTCGAACGACGCCAAAATCTATGCGCTCGGCGTGCCGGCCGAGATCGTCGCCGGGCATGGCGCCGTCTCCGAGCCGGTCGCGCGCGCGATGGCGGAAGGTGCACTGCGTAAGAGCAAGGCCGATATCGCCATTGCCTGCACCGGCATTGCCGGGCCCGGTGGCGGCACGCCAACCAAGCCGGTCGGTCTGGTTCACATTGCCGTCGCCGCGCATGGCCAGGAAACCATGCACCAGCGCATGACCTATGGCGAGATCGGCCGCAGCGCCGTGCGGCTGGCGACAGTGGAAGACGCGCTCACCCTCGCCGGCGAAATGCTGGCACAGATGCTGGCAAGCAAGGACTGATCAGAAGTCGGCCAGCCGCTTCACTTCGCCCGAGGCGGCAATCGTGCCGTCACGCACGAAGCGTTCGTGGTTCTGGTCGATATCGTCCAGGCGGTAGAGATAGTTCACCATCAGTCCGGCCGACCGTTTCAGGCCGTTGCGAGAACGGTCGCCCATCCAGTTGAGGCGATAGACCTCTGACCCGTTGCTGAGATGGAAGCGCGCGACCGGATCGAGCGGTTTGTTGCGCTTGTCGGTGCTGAGCAGATACCGCGCACAGAGACGCAGCAGCACCGGCTTGAGTGCCTCGCTCAGCTTCGCATTGTCGGTCCAGGCATGATCCTTCAGCAGGCCCGGCAGCATGCCCTTGGAGAAGCGCTGGCCAAGTGCATGGCCGAGTTCTTCGCGCGCCTTGGCCTCGACCAGATCCGGCGCCCCCTCCGCCACCGTCTGCTCCAGCCATTTGCGGAAGCCCGGGATCGGCGACAAAGTGGAAAACTGTTTCAGGTTCGGCAGGTCGCGGCGCAGGTCGTCCACCACGCGCTTGATCAGGAAATTGCCGAAGGAAATCCCGCGCAGACCGGTCTGGGTATTCGAGATCGAATAGAAGATCGCCGTGTCGACCTCGGTCGGATCGAGCACCGGCTGCGACTGGTCGAGCAAGGCCTGCACATTTCCAGCGATGCCTTTCACCAGCGCAACCTCGACGAAGATCAGCGGCTCCAGCGGCATGCGCGGATGGAAGAAGGCATAGCAGCGCCGGTCGGCATCAAGGCGGTTGCGCAGATCGTCCCAGCTTTCGATGGCATGCACGGCCTCGTAGGCGATCAGCTTTTCCAGCAAAGCCGCCGGGCTATTCCACGAGATGCGCTGCAACTCGAGGAAGCCGACATCGAACCAGCCCACGAGCAGGTCTTCCAGATCGGCCTCGACGATAGCGAGCTCGGGCAGGTCCTTGCAGAAGCGCAGGGCATCGGCGCGCATATCGACCAGGAATTTCACGCCCTGCGGCAATGCCGTGAACTGGGTCAGCAATCGCTGCCGCGGCGGAGTCAGCGCCAGCCGCAGCGCACGCTGCGCCTTGTGCCGTGTGGCTGGGTCGACCGCGCGCTGCATATCGGCGATGGCTTTCTCCAGCGCAACGTCGTCGGCCGCAAAACCGTTGGCCAGCACCTGCAGGAAGGCCTTCTTGCCGGCATCGTCGAAACCCAAATAGAGCCGGCCGAGCGCGGCTGCGCGGGCGCGGGCTGACACCTCGCCGCCCCTCGCCTCCAGACATTCGACGAACAGCGCGCGCAGGCGTTCGATGCCTTTCGGATCGGTCAGACCGTCGCGGGCCAGCTGCGCGGTGTCGTCGCCACCGGCAATGCCACGCCAGGCGCCGACGAGACTGCGCAGGCCGCGCTCCAGCAGCGTGCCGGAAATCGAAATATTGGGAAGCGTAGGCAGGGCCACCATACCGAACTCCTTCAAGGGCTCAGTATAACGTGTGAGCCGGGTCAGAGTGCCGTGATCGTAGCACCGGGCGGCAGGGATAATCCATTCTCGCCGTAAAGCTGCTTCGCCCGCGTCTCGAAGGCACCGACCATGCGCCGGACCGCTTCGTTGAACAGCAGCTCGATGGTTTTCTGCAGCAATTTCGAGCGGAACTCGAAATCGACATAAAAGTCGATCTCGCAACCCTGCGGATGGTCGAGAAAGATCCAGTGGTTCTTCAGGTATTTGAACGGACCCTCGGTGTATTCCACGTCGATCCGCTGGCCTTCCGGGTTCAGCGTCACCCGGCTGGTGAAGCGCTCGCGGAATACCTTGAAGCCGATGATCAGGTCGGCGACCACCACAGTGGCCGTGCGCTCGCGGATGCGGGCGCCGACGCACCAGGGCAGGAATTTCGGGTAATGCTCGATTCCGGCGACCAGCGCATACAGCTGGTCGGGACGATACGGCAGGACACGTTTTTCGGCGTGGGTAGACACAGGTGAGCTTTACGCCGTTTTGGCCGCGAACTTGGCTTCGCGGGCCGCGCGCAGGCGGGCGAAATCGTCGCCGGCGTGATGCGAGGATCGCGTCAGCGGCGAGGCCGATACGGTCAGGAAGCCCTTCGAGGTCGCAATCGTGGTATAGGCGGCAAATTCGTCGGGCGTGACGAAATGCTTCACTTCGGCATGTTTGCGGGTCGGCTGCAGATACTGGCCGATGGTGATGAAATCGACATCGGCGGCGCGCATGTCGTCCATCACCTGCATGATCTCGATCTTCTCCTCACCCAGGCCCACCATGAGCCCCGACTTGGTGAACATCATCGGATCGAGTTCCTTCACCTTCGCCAGCAGTTGCAGCGAGGCGAAGTAGCGCGCGCCCGGCCGGATGGTCGGATAGAGGCGCGGCACGGTCTCGAGATTGTGGTTGTAGACATCCGGGCGGGCCGAGACGACCGCCTCGATGGCGCCCGGCTTGCGGATGAAATCGGGCGTGAGAATCTCGATCGTGGTGGACGGCGAGCTTTTGCGGATCGCCTCGATGGTCTTGACGAACTGCGAGGCGCCGCCATCGGGCAGGTCGTCGCGGTCCACCGACGTAATCACCACATGATGCAGGCCGAGCTTGCCGACCGCTTCGGCGACATGTTCGGGCTCGTGCGCATCCACGCCGTCCGGCTTGCCGGTGGCGACATTGCAGAAGGCGCAGGCGCGGGTGCAGACCGCGCCGAGGATCATCACGGTGGCATGCTTCTGCTTCCAGCATTCGCCCAGATTCGGGCAGGCCGCTTCCTCGCAGACGGTGTTCAGATTGAGTTCGCGCATCAGCCGGCGCGTCTCGGCCACCTCCGGCGAGGTCGGCGCCTTCACCCGGATCCAGTCCGGTTTGCGCAGCACTGGCGTGTCGGGCTTGTGGGCCTTCTCGGGATGGCGGACCGGGATGGGATGAACGTTAATGGCCACGACGTCTGAAATCCTTATGCCTGCCCCAGACTTCTGAGGTAGTGCCCGGCAGTATACAGAAAAGGCCCCTGTTGGCACCTGTTGGCCGGAACCGGGGGTGGAATCCTAGAAATTCAGCGCCTTGCCGTAAGCGTCCAGCACCGATTCATGCATCATTTCCGACAGGGTCGGATGCGGGAAGATGGCATGCATCAGCTCGGCTTCGGTGGTCTCCAGCGTCTTGGCGATGCCGAAGCCCTGGATCATCTCGGTCACTTCCGCGCCGATCATATGGGCACCCAGCAACTCGCCGGTCTTCTTGTCGAACACCGTCTTGACCAGGCCTTCGGGCTCGCCCAGCGCAATCGCCTTGCCATTGGCCAGGAAGGGATAGCGGCCGACGCGGACCTCATAGCCTTTCGCCTTAGCCGCGGCTTCGGTCAGGCCGACGCTGGCGATCTGCGGCGTGCAGTAGGTGCAGCCCGGGATGTTAGAGACGTTGAGCGGATGGACATCCTTCTCGCCGGCGATCTTCTCGACACAGATCACGCCTTCATGGCCGGCCTTGTGCGCCAGCCAGGGCGGACCGGTCAGGTCACCGATGGCATAGATGCCGGGCTCGGCCGTGCGACTATATTCGTCGGTCACCACATGGGTCTTCTCGACCTTCACCTTGGTGGTCTCGAGGCCAATGTTTTCGACATTGCCGACGATGCCGACGGCGAGGATCACGCGCTCGACGGTGATCTCGCTCTCCTTGCCGGCCTTGTCCTTCAGCACGGCGGTGACGGTGTCGATGCCCTTCTTGAGCGCCGTGACCGTGGTGCCGAGATGAATCTTCATGCCCTGCTTCTCGAAGGCCTTCTTGGCTAGCCCTGAGATTTCCTCATCCTCTACCGGCAGCACGCGGTCCATCACTTCCACGACCGTGACATCGGCGCCGAGCTGGCGATAGAAGCTGGCAAACTCGATGCCGATGGCGCCCGAACCGATCACCAGTAGCGACTTCGGCAAGGCCGGCGGCACCATGGCTTCCTTGTAGGTCCAGACCAGCTTGCCATCCGGCTCCAGGCCGGGCAGCGAACGGGCGCGCGCGCCGGTGGCGAGGATGATGTGCTTGGCGGTGAGGTCGGCCACCGGCTTGTCGTCCTTGGTGACTTTCACCTTGCCCGGGCCATTCAAGGTGCCATGGCCGTCGAAGACCGTGACCTTGTTCTTCTTCATCAGGTGCTTCACGCCGCCCGAAAGTTGCGCCGCCACCTTGCGCGACCGCTCGACCACCTTCTGGGTGTTGATCGTGACCTTGCCTTCGACCGTGAAGCCGAAGGCCTCCGCATGCTTGATGTTGGAATAGATCTCAGCAGACCGCAGCAGGGCCTTGGTCGGGATGCAGCCCCAGTTCAGGCAGATGCCGCCGAGATGTTCGCGCTCGATGATGGCCGTCTTCATGCCGAGCTGGCTGGCGCGGATCGCGGTGGTGTAACCGCCCGGTCCGCTGCCGATGACGATCAGATCGAAACTGGTGTCCGCCATGGGAGTCTCCTTAAACCGACCGCGTGATGCCGCCGTCGACGCGGATATTCTGACCGGTGATATAACTCGCCTGCTCCGACAGCAGGAAGGCGACGGTATCGCTGATCTCGCGCACCGTGCCGTAACGCTTCATCGGAATGCGGGCGACACGTTCATCCTTGGCCGGCAGGCTGTCGATGAAGCCGGGCAGCACATTGTTCATGCGGATGCCCTGCGCGGCATACTGGTCGGCATAGACTTTCGAAAACGCCGCCACGGCAGCACGCACCGGGCCCGAGATCGGAAAATCGCTCTCGGGCTCGAAGGTGGCGTAGGTCAGCAGGTTGACGAAGGCGCCGCCGCCCTGCTGCAGCATCACCGGCGTGACCAGCCGCACCATGCGGATCACCGCCAGATGCACCAGTTCGAAACCGGTGGTCCAGGCGGCATCGTCGAGTTCGAGCAGCTTGCCCTTGGGCGGATGGCCGGTGTTGTTCACCACCGCATCGATACGGCCATATGTCTCAAGCGTGAGATCGACCAACGCCTTGACGTCTTCGGCTTTCGCGTTCGACCCGGCCGTGCCGACGCCGCCGAGACTTTCGGCCAGAGTCTTGGCGGCACCCGAGGGCGACATCGCCGCGACCTTATAACCGTCGGCAGCGAGCTTCTTGAGAATCCCGGCGCCCATACCCTTGCCGGCGCCGGTGACGATTGCGACTTTCTCGGCCATCTCTACTGCCTCACAGCAGCATGGTGAGCGGGTCGTCGATGAAGCCCTTGAAGGCCTGCAGGAACTGCGCGCCCACCGCGCCGTCCACCGCGCGGTGATCGACCGAGAGCGTGCAGGTCATGATCGTGGCCGGCACGATCTGGCCATTCTTCACGACAGGCCGCTGCTCGCCGGCACCGATGGCGAGGATGCAGCCCTGCGGCGGATTGATCACCGCCTCGAACTGCTTGATGCCGAACATGCCGAGATTCGAGATCGAGAAGGTGCCGCCCTGGAATTCCTCAGGTTTCAGCTTGCCGTCACGCGCGCGCGCGGCGAGATCCTTCATCTCGGTGGCGATCTGGGTCAGCCCCTTGCCTTCGGCCGCCTTGATGATCGGCGTGATCAGGCCATTCGGCGTCGCCACGGCAACCGAGATATCGGCATGCTCGTAATACATCATACCGGTGTCGTCGTAAGACGCGTTGGCCGTCGGGACCTTTTTCAGCGCCAGCGCCACGGCGCGGATGACGAAATCGTTCACGCTGATCTTGGCATCGGTCTTGTCGTTGAGCCGCTTGCGCAGGGACAGCAGCTCGTCGATCTCGGTGTCGATGGTGAGATAGAAATGCGGCACCGTCTGCTTGGACTCGGTCAGGCGGCGCGCGATGGTCTTGCGCATGCCCGACAGCGGTTCCAGCTTGTAGGGCATCTTGAGCAGGTCGGCGAGCTGACGCGCGCCGGGGCCGGATGCAACGGGTGCAGGCGACTTGCCGGCCGCAGCCGGTGCGGCCTTGGCACCGGCCGGCGCCTTCTCGACATCCGCCTTGACGATACGGCCATGCGGACCGCTGCCCTGCACGTTCTTCAGGTCGATGCCGGCCTGCTGCGCCATGCGGCGCGCCAGCGGCGAGGCGAAGACGCGGTCACCGCTTTTCGCCGGAGCCGCAGCGGGCGCAGCCGCCGGCGCCGCAGGCTTCGCAGCCTCCGCCTTGGGCGCTTCAGGCTTCTTCTCTTCGGCCTTGGCCGCCGACTTGGCGGCGGGCTTCGCATCGGAAGCGCTTTCGCCCTCTTCCAGCAGCACGGCAATCGGCGTGTTCACGGCCACGCCTTCGCTGCCTTCGGCGACCAGGATCTTGCCGATCCTACCTTCGTCGACGGCTTCGAATTCCATCGTCGCCTTGTCGGTCTCGATCTCGGCGA
>VFQR01000870.1_pt1 | contig 29435 bp, 26 predicted proteins | sample 3512321 | NCBI WGS metagenome assembly VFQR01 (sample SAMN10412374, study PRJNA504923) | tailings metagenome | isolation source: Relicate 3 Philex TSF1 revegetated site | place: Philippines: Tuba, Benguet | collected 2017-08-29 | reverse complement strand
TGAAAATGGCCACTCGATATTCCTTCGATGGGAGGCGACGGGAAAATTTGTTCAATAGCAGGTCTTCAGGCAGCCAGTGGACACCACGTCTTCAAAAATTCACCCAACCGCCTGTCAGTGGTTCCGGGCGAAATAGTTGACATACTGCCAATTCCGCTTGATTCCTTGCCCGCAGAATCCTAACGCTGAAGAAAACCAGCAGCAAGCCTGCACGACTGAACCCATGCAAACTTGGCAGGTTTCTGCTTCTAAAAATGAATTAACGTTAAAATTCAGCCTTACATTCCCAAAACCAGTGACGCCAGAAATTCAAGAGGGATGCAAAAATCGCTTGTGGAAACTCAGCAGACGGGTTCGTTGACGCGAATTCCACTTCTTCGAGTGGCTGCTTGAAGGAATTTCCAGTTCCTGACAATCAACGATTGAATGAACGATATCGATGTGGCATTGTGGCGAATGAGTTTACTGCAGGATTTCTCGAATCCTGACTGCCATCAGCGATTTGGACTGTCTTCATATCCTTACTGACGGATTGGATCTCTTCGAGCGATGACACTTCGCCACCCCGCCGTCACCAATCCTGAACCAACAGACGAAGAACTTCTGGCGTGGCTGGATGAGACCGTTTCGTTGGCGCGCAGTGCTCAGATAGAGCATCTCGTCAGGCAGTCGGCCGAACTCCAAAACCGACTGAATGGACTGCGGCAAACTCGCGAGAACGGCTCATTAACGTTGGGTGAAATCTGGCGATGCCATCGCGTGGGGTGTTTTTCCCGGGAAATTCTGGCTCGTTATGCGAGAAATGAAAGCGGGGCCGGCCTCTCGGAACAGATCCGTTTTCATCTCGAAACGGTAGAATGCGTCTGGTGTCAGGCGGTCTGGGAATCACTCTCGGAAGCCGATCTTTCAAGAACTGACCGCGTTTTTCAGACCTCAGCCGGCCAATGGAATCAGCAGGACGCAAGTCACTGAAATTCAGGCATTGAGTGCAAAACCGGTTCCTTACAGGTCGGATAAATCCGATGTGGAGGTCGTTAGTGCAAATTTTCAGTGAAAATTTGCCAAACTTGAGGGATTTCAAGGAATTTCGCATCTTGACGAGCGAATTTTTTCTCTTAACAATTGACGCGCTGAACATTTCGTATTGTTTTGTCAAGGCTGAGGCAAAAGTTGTCGGTGAAGTTGACGCAGCATCGCGGAACTGCGATTGCCACGGAGCATGGTTATGTTGGTTCTCTCACGAAAAAAGCTTGAAAGCATTGTAATTGATGAGCAGATCATCATTACTGTGGTCGAGATTCGGGGAGACAAAGTCCGGCTGGGGATCGAGGCCCCCCGGGACATTTCCATTAAGCGCTGCGAACTCGAAGATCGCCATCAGTCTGAGCCTCCCATCGCGGGTGAAGCTGCCGTCAATGGCAGCCAGCCTGTGCCCGATCATTCATCACTGGAAAAAGCTCAGAATTCACCAGCCGCCTGAGTTACGTCGTTTTATCGCTCGGATTTTCGAAGCAAACGATTCCCTGACTGGTCGACAGTCTTCGCTCTGAACGGCAGAATTCTCGCGATTCAAAAATCCACACCAGGATTCTTGTCGGAACACTTGCCTGCCTCCGACAGAGCAGCTACATTTCTTAGCACTGGGCCCCATCGTCTAGAGGCCTAGGACATTGGATTTTCAGTCCAAGAACTGGGGTTCGAATCCCCATGGGGTCAGTACATCGACTTTGCTGTTGTCCTCGGCAAATGCTCAACGAATAAAGCTCCTGATGCGTCAGGGGCTTTTTTCGTTTTTATCGAGACCTTCAGGCATGAGTTGATTATTGAAGACTGCTTCGTGTGCTTACAGTAGAACCTTGTGCCTGCGGGGAGTCGGAATTGATTCCCGAGGAATGACAGTTTCCTGTAACGGAGCGTTTCTGCGAAAGGGTCGCCCGGCAACGAAGCGTCCCTTCCATCGAGTCTCCTCTCTATAGAGCGTTACAGTGGCCACGCTTCCTCCCACAACGTTTTCGCCAGATTACGCCACAGCCCGGCGGCGTTTTCAGCAATCAGCGTCTCGGCTCGGCTGGAATTTGGAGTCTTATGCCATCGGACTTTGTGGCCCGACTGGCGAAGAGTTGGAGTTTGACGTCGCGTTATCGCATGGCGAAGTGACCGACAAGGTCCTGGTCGTTTCATCGGGTCTGCATGGTGTCGAAGGTTTTTTCGGCTCAGCCGTACAGTTGGCCTGCCTGGAGCATTGGCTCAGTGCCGAAGCTCCCTCTGTGAAATATGTCTTTCTCCATGGGCTTAACCCCTATGGATTTGCCTCGCGACGTCGCTTCGATGAAAACAACGTTGACCCGAATCGCAACTTTCTGCTTCCGGGCGAACACTTCGAAGGTGCCCCGGAGGGTTATCGGCAGTTGGATGGATTTCTGAACCCACGACGTTCCCCATCATCATGGGAACCATTCACCTTAAAAGCGTTATGGCTGATTGCTCGATATGGCATGCCGGCACTGAGACAGTCAATTGCCGGTGGACAATACCAGTTCCCCCAAGGTCTGTTCTTCGGTGGAGATGGGCCATCCCGTTCACAACAAATTTTACGCGAACACATGCCCCGTTGGCTCAAAGGAAGCCGGCAGGTCGTTCATCTCGACTTTCATACGGGATTAGGCCGCTTTGGTACTCACAAACTGCTGATTGATTACCCCTTGAATGCAACACAGCGAAACTGGTTCTCCCACTGGTTCAGCGAAGATTCCTTTGAAGCGATCGACTCGGCTGAGATGGCTTACGATGCTCGGGGTGGATTTGGCCGCTGGTGTGTCTCGCAAGGGTTAGCGGCCAACTACCTGTTTGCCTGTGCGGAGTTCGGTACTTACAGCGGGATTCAGGTTCTTGCCGGCTTAAGGGCCGAAAATCAGGCCCATCATTGGGGCAGCCCGCAAGATCCATCGACGATCCGAGCCAAACAACGTTTGACGGAGCTGTTTTGCCCGGCATCACCGACATGGCGATCCTCATGTGTCACGTCTGGCCAGAGATTGATTGAGCAGGCACTCAAAGGGTTGGTGCAATCATGAATTGCCGGCAGGGGTTCATTGAAATTGGGCCAGTTCACAGTGGAACGCAACAGGGAAGGTTCCACTCGCTCGACGAGCCGGAAGCGTCAGCGACGGGCATTTCCCAATTTCTTTTTCGACGATCAAATATCGCTAACAAATCGACTTGCCATGGTTCTAGCAGAAATATTGAGCCCCCGTCGCTCACCCTTCCGGCTCGTCGATGATTTAAGTGACCCTTGCCCATCAAAAATGTAGACCATCACTACGACAACGACGCCAACAATTCGACTCCACTTTCTTGCCATTGCAGGATGAGGAAAAGGGGTCACAGGAGGAAAAGGGGTTAGGACTCGCTTCTGCTTCCCGTTGCGATGGCTGTAAGACTGGAGGTGATGGATGCGCGTCGGGTCGTGATTGTGAAGGTTGCGGCATAATATGGCGACGAAGTGCGGTGTAGCATGGAATCGTAATCAGCAGTTCGTCACAACTCGTTTGCCCGTCGGGCGCATCAAGATTGACAAGCCCATACCGCACCGCCAATCTGCGGTAATCTTCTACCGCACTTCGGCGGTCGAATACCTGTTAGGCGTCCTAGAAATTTGCACATGAATTTAAGCCCAGCTGAACAATTTGCTCATAGCACCGTTCGCATTGAATGTGATCTGCAAGGTGGCGGACTCGGAACGGGCACAGGCTTTTTCTACAGTCTCGACCGAAACGGCGATCAACATATACCAGTAATCGTCACAAACAAGCACGTGGTACAAGGAGCGACGAAAGGAAGGTTTTTACTAACATTACGCAAGACTGCTGGCGGGCCTGACATTGGCAACGCGAAGTCTTTTGAACTGGATAACTTTCAGTCCAGATGGTTGCCGCATCCAGACAACGAAGTTGATTTATGTGTTATGCCAATTGCACCGCTTTTGCGAGAGGCCGAAGCGACAAATACACAGTTTTATTTCATAACGTTGGACAAGGAGCTAATTCCAACTCCGAACGACCTGAACGATATGCTGGGGCTAGAAAGTGTTTTGATGGTCGGCTATCCAAATGGGTTGTGGGATAAAACCAATAATCTTCCAATATTTAGAAAAGGAGTGTTGGCCTCTGATTACAAAATGGATTGGAATGGAAAAAAGGAGTTCTTGATTGATGCGGCTTGCTTCCCAGGCTCTAGTGGATCCCCAGTTCTCCTGTTTGAAGTTGGAAGCTATCAAACTAGAAACGCCCTCGTGATGGGCTCTCGAATAAAGCTCTTGGGGGTTTTGTATGCTGGCCCTCAACACACAGTACAAGGTGATGTTTTGATCGTTCCGGTTGCAACACAGCAAAAAGCAATTGCTATTGCTGGTATTCCAAATAATCTTGGAATCATAATAAAGGCGGAACAGTTATTCGCGTTTGAAGGAAAGCTGAAGTGACGCACAACAAGTCAATCCAGCGGACGTCGCTACGCGACGCCGCTGATTTCCGACGTTATCCGACAAAATCACATGGATCTACCTGAACCAGTGCTGCACTCGTATCGCCAGCATTTTCGCAAGATTCGCAAAACTGTCGAGTATCGCTCGGTGGCACAGGTTGCTCGTCCGCGAGCTACCTGTGTGCCGGAGGCAAAAGAGGCTTGGCTACCGCAAGCACTGCAATGTGAGTCCCTGAGGATCACAGATGGGACTCTGCAAGAATGCGACTCTGCCAGTGCCCTCTGGTGGCTTGGCCACCCCGGTAGAAACCGGAATTTCAACCGGGGCCACCCTGCGGAAACTGAGAGTCCCCGTCGCTGACGCTTCCGGCTCGTGGATGGATTTTAGAGGGTTCGCGAACCGTAGACCGATTACTGAGCCCCTTGCTTTTCAAGGATGTCGTCCATCGCAGGCAGGCCCTTTGCATTCGTTGTTCAACCGGCATGGCTCACCTTCCATCGACATCGGTGTCTCAGAGCATTCCCACTGATCTTGGCGATAAACGACCCTTGGATCAATCGCTGAGTTGAGGCCTTTCGGGGAGTTTCAGGAAGGCGAAGAAGATGCAGATGAGGTAGGTGCCATAGATGACTGCGGGAAACACCCAAGCTTCAACAGGTTCATGATTGGCAAAGTTGAAGATTGCGACTGTCCCTTCACAGAGCATCAGCAGTGCAATAGCACAGCCGAGGAAGAACTGTCGCCAGAGGGGAGGTGTGGATATCCCCAGCCGGCGAAACTGTCTGTAGCCGATCGAAGATCGAACCAATGCCGCGATGATCGGCACCAGAACGACGACACTGATCACGGCCAGATCATTTCCCCGAGCAAAAATCTGAACCAACAATGGGAGTATGGCCAGTATTCCCGGCAAGATCCCGTCCCAGGCAATGATCTGTTTCCAACTCACCCCGGCACTTCTCCTTCGCTGATGACTCGCGATCGTGGGCTCATTTGCCGCCGCTATGGGCCGCGTCTCATGTGATCATGATGGCAGGAAATCATATCATCACAGATTCCCTTCTGATGGCCCTTAGGCAACCCGAGCGACTGATTAGTCATCCGCTGCCTGCGAGAATCATTCCAGCCAAACTTTCCATCATTCTCCCGACAGTTATGGATTATCGATTCCCGAACAGATAAAACATTGACAGTTGTCGATATGTGTAAGTCATCTCTGGATCCACCGATGATTTCACCGCGTCAGACCGATTTCGACATCTGAATCACAACTCCGGCAGTCAACCGCAAGACAGATCAGACGTGCCAGAGAACAGTTTGTAGAAGGGTTTTCATCGAGATGTACCAGTCTGTATGGCCTTCGTTCACGTTTTCTTTGTGTCTGCTCGCGTCGACTTCAGCGAATGCGGGCGAGACGCTTTTAGTGGAGGCACCGCCTGAGCGATCGGCCGGGATCGTGGTGGCCAATGTTCAGCAAACCCCGGCGAAACAGCCGGCTCAGACAGCTGCAGCCAGTCAACCACCAGCTTCTTCAGTGAAGCAGCCTGTCCGTTTTGTACGCATTGAACTTCCTGGCGAAAAACGCATTCTCACTTTGGCAGAAGTCGAAGTCTTCAGCGCCGGGAAAAACATCGCCCGCGAGGGGAAAGCCACGCAGTCGAGCACTCATGGCGAAGGGGTGGCTTCCCGGGCTGTGGATGGCAACAAACACCCCGATTGGAGCAAAGGGGGGCAGACTCACACTTCCGATGATGGAGAGCAGCAACCCTGGTGGGAACTCGATCTCGGCAAGCCAGCGAACATTGAGAAGATTGCTGTCTGGAACCGCACTGGATTTGAAAACCGCCTGTCAGGTTTCTCTTTGGTACTGCTTGATGCTGATCGCAAAGAACTCTTCCGTAAGGCCGATATTGCCACTCCGCAGGGCCTCGAAATCGACCTCGGCAAAAGTGGTGAGCTCCGCTATCTCGCTTACGATGGCAAGCCCGGCAAAGCCATGCCAAAGGGCGAAAACTCTTCCTCAGGTGCATCGTCTGAACCACCATTAGCCAATGTCCCGGCTGATTATCGAGACCCTGCCCCCTTTGCATTTCAGAAAGATGATGTTGTTGCCATTCTGGGCAACGGATTGGCGGATCGCATGCAGCATGACGGCTGGCTGGAGACACTCCTGCAGTCTCAGCTCGTGGGGAAAAACGTCCGCATTCGCGATATGAGTGCCAGCGGCGACCGTCCTTACAGCTTCCCAAGAAGTTCCGGCCAGATCTCAATCACCGCTTATCTGCGGCACGTCAAGCCGACTGTTGTATTTGCCTTCTTTGGTTACAACGAATCCTTCGATACCAAGCCCGAAGAGTACAAGCGGCAACTCCTGGAGTTTGTCAAAAAGACCCGTGGAGCCAAGCCGGATGGTAAGGCTTTCCCAAGGATTGTCCTCTTCAGCCCGATTGCTCAGGAAGATACCGGCAATCCGAACGTCCCCGACGGCCGAGCTCAGAACGTGCGCCTGGCGGCTTTGACACGGGCGACGCAAGAGGCGGCTCAGGAAGCTGGTGTCGCTTTCATCGATCTCTTCCATCCATCGCTGAAACTGTATGAAAAGGCCTCACAGCCACTCACGATTAACAGTGTGCATCTGACGGAAGAAGGGAATCGCCAACTGGCAGAAGTGATTGCTTCTGAACTCTTGGGCAAGCCTGTCAGTTCGTCACAGGCTTCGGAAAAGTTACGCCAGGCTGTCCTCGACAAGAACCTGCATTGGTGGAATCGCTATCGAGCCTCGGATGGCAACGATGTCTGGGGAAGTCGTTCGACGTTGACGTTCGTCAATAATCAGAGCAACGCCGACGTTTTGAAGCCTGAACTCGAGATGCTCGATGTGATGACAGCCAACCGCGATGAAGTGGTCTGGGCTCGTGCGGCCGGCAAAGACAAAGCGGTCGATGACAGCAATGTTCCGCCGGCTGTCCCTGTGATTTCGAATGTGGGTGGTGGAAGCAAAAGCTCCAGTGCCATGAAGGAAGGGACACTGAACTACATCAGTGGTGAAGAAGGATTAAAACAACTGGCCGTCGCGAAAGGATTCGAAGTCAATCTCTTCGCAGACGAGCAGCGATTTCCACAGTTGGTGAATCCCGTCCAGTTGCAGTTCGATACCAAAGACCGACTCTGGGCAGCGGTCTGGCCAACCTACCCCAAGTGGGAACCACATCAGGAAATGACCGATGCGTTGATCATCCTGCACGATGACAACGGTGATGGTGTGGCTGATCGTTCAACCGAGTTTGCCAAAGTTCAGAATCCTCTGGGTTTTGAGTTCTGGAATGACGGGGTGATTGTGACCTGTCAGTCGGAACTGCTGTTCTTGCAGGATACCAATGGCGACGATGTGGCTGATCGCCGGATCACGTTGCTCCAGGGGCTGGATTCTTCGGATACTCACCATGGTGCCAACAACTTGATCTATGGCCCGGATGGTGGAATCTACTGGCAGAGCGGTGTCTTCATGGTGCACAACCACGAGCACCCCTGGGGGCCTTCGCTGCAATCGACAGCTTCAGCCATGTACCGGTTTGATCCGCGTCGATTTACGATTTCGATGCATGCGATTAACTCTCCCAATCCCCACGGGACATCCTTCGATTACTGGGGTTATCAGTACGCGACCGATGGGACAGGCGGCAACGCTTATCAGGTTCGCCCCGAAGGCAATGGCTTCAAGATGCATCAACTTCTGAAAAAGGAAGTGCGCCCTGTCACTGCCAGTGAGATCGTCAGCAGTTCGCATTTTCCAGAATCGATGCAGGGTGATTTCCTCATCTGCAATGTGATTGGCTTTCTGGGTATTAAGCATTACGACTTGGAACGTAATCCTGAAACAGGAACGGTCTGGGGTGAGCCTGCGGGCGATCAGCTCACGGTGACAGTCACTAATGCCAATGGAAGCAAAACTGAAGACAAGTCGCGTGGCCTGTTAATGAGTGGCGACAAGAACTTCAGACCTTCGGACGCCATCTTCGCACCTGATGGCACGCTCTACTTCGCCGACTGGCACAATGCGATTATCGGTCACATGCAGCACAACGTGCGCGATCCCAATCGCGATCATTCGCATGGCAGGATCTATCGCGTGAAAGCGGTCGATCGACCCCTGCAGAAGCCAGTCCCCATCGACGGCCAGCCGATTGCCAAACTGCTCGAGAACCTCAAATCGCCAGTCGATGGCATTCGTCATCGGACACGAGTGGAATTGAGCGAGCGTGATTCGAAAGAAGTTATTGCAGCCACCAAAGAGTGGATCAAGCAGTTTGACCCGAACAAACGGGAAGATGCCCATCATCTGCTGGAAGCTCTCTGGCTGCATCAGCAGCACAACGTCAAAGATCTGCAGCTTCTGGAAATGGTGTTGAATTCGCCTGAGCCGCACGCCCGCAATGCCGCTAAGACGGTCAAGCATTTCTGGTTTAACGTCGAGAAGACTCTGCGCGGTGGTATCGTGGCGGGAGCGGAACTTGCCTCCTCACAAAAGTCGGGCATTCTGAGTGATACACCCGAGCTGACCACAATTCGCATTGCCACGATTCCCGAAAAGATGATGTACGATGTGAAAGAACTCACAGTAAAACCCGGCAAAAAGGTGAGCCTGAAGTTCGCGAACTATGACTTCATGCCCCACAACATTCTGCTGGTGAAGCCAGGGACGGCTGATGATGTCGGAATCGCGGCAATCAATCTTGGTGCACGCGGATTTGATAGAGGCTTCGTGCCTGAAAGTACCGACATCCTCTGGCACAGTTCGCTGGTCGATTTTGGTCAGGAGCAGGTGATTGAATTTACTGCTCCCGCCGAAGAAGGAGCTTATCCTTATATCTGCTCGTTCCCTGGTCATCATCGACTCATGCGGGGCATGCTGTTTGTGACCAATGATCTCAAGGCGTTTCTGGCCAAGAATCCGCAGCAGGAGATCAAAGTGACCGAGTGGAAGCTTGACGACTTTGCTGCCGATCTGAAGCGAGTGAGTCAGCATCGCAATTTTGCCGAAGGGAAAAAGCACTTCACGACCTTAGGCTGTGTGCAATGCCATCGCCTCAGCCAGGAGGAATCGGCAGCAACTCCCACACTCGAAGGCCTGACTCAAGCCGTGGGGCCGAACATTGATGAAGTCGTCAAGAAGTACAAGCGAGACCCGAATGTACTGCTGCGGGAAATTTTGGAATCTTCTCGCAATATCGACGAAAAGTACCGTCAGGTCGTCGTGGTCCTCGATGATGGAAAGTCTTATACGGGTGTTGTCGCGGCGGAAGACAACACGACGTTAACGTTACTTGCCGGCAGTCCGCCGAAGCGAGTTGACATTCCCAAGAAGTCGATTGATGACCGGGTCGCTTCTCCGGTTTCCATCATGCCCAGTGGCTTGCTGAATACGCTCGACAAAGAGCAGATTCTGGATTTGATGGCCTATTTGTTGGCCGCCGGGAATGCGCACGATTCCGCCTTCCATCATGGGCATTAAATGCTGACGGGATAAGGCTGGCCCTGATCTTGTCTTTGATGGTGGCCAGCCTGTTTTCCCTTGGGAATGGACATCTGTTTTTTGGCAGTCACCTCCATAGCGGATTCGTGACATTGTGACGATTTGTTCAAAGGCCCTTGCTGTGCCGCTTCATCTGGCAATGACGCTGTTGATTCTGCTGATAGGAAGTTCCTGGGTGCAGGCGGCACCTCCGAACATCGTCATTCTGTACGCGGATGATATGGGCTATGGCGATCTTCACATTCAGAATCCAGAGTCGAGGATCCCCACGCCAAATCTCGATCGACTCGCCCGGCAAGGGACACGCTTTACTGATGCTCACAGTTCGTCTGGCATCTGTACGCCGAGTCGATATGCACTGTTGCAAGGGCGATATCATTGGAGAAAGTTTCACGGCATCGTGAACTCGTTCGACTCTCCGGTGCTTGACGATGAAAAGCTGACGATTGCCGAACTCTTGAAAACCAAAGGATACCGAACTGCCTGTATCGGTAAATGGCACCTGGGCTGGGATTGGAATGCCATTAAGAAACAAGGTGTAAAGCCGACTGACAAAGCCGGTTATGCCGCTGATGCTTTCGACTGGAGCCAACCCATTTCGGGCGGGCCACGATCACACGGGTTTGACTACTACTTTGGAGATGACGTCCCGAACTTTCCGCCCTATGCCTGGTTTGAGAATGATCGTGTCATTACGACACCGACCGTCACTCTAAAAACGACTGCACCCACTGCAGAAGGAAGCTGGGAGGCTCGGCCGGGCCCGGCTGTTCAAGACTGGGATTTCTGGGCTGTCATGCCCACACTCACTCAAAAAGCTGAGCAGTGGATCAGTGAGCAAAAAGCCGATCAACCGTTCTTTCTCTACTTTCCGTTCACCTCGCCGCATGCCCCGATTGTGCCCACTCCAGACTTTGCAGGTAAATCGCAGGCTGGTGGCTATGGCGACTTTATGTTCCAGACAGACGACACGGTCGGCCGCGTGCTGGCGGCTCTTGAGAAGCATGGGTTTTCGGACAATACACTCGTGATCTTCTCAGCCGATAATGGCCCTGAGCGCTATGCTTACGACCGGATTCGAAACTTTGGTCATCGCAGCATGGGCCCACTGCGCGGGCTGAAACGCGACATCTGGGAAGGTGGACATCGTGTGCCGATGATTGTCCGCTGGCCGGGTGTCGTTCCTGCTGAAAGGGTTTGCGATGAACTCATCAGTCAGATCGATCTCTTTGCAACCCTTGCGGCTGTTGTTGATGCCGAAATCCCTCCAGGTTCCGCAGAAGACAGCTACAATCAACTTCAATTGCTCCAGGGGACTGGTTCCAGTGCTCGCCAGACTCTGGTTCACAATACTAATCCTAAAGGCTATGCCCTAAGGCATGGTGACTGGGTACTGATTGATGCCAGAACGGGTGCTGTGAGTCAGGTTCCCAAGTGGTTCGACGAAGCCAATGGCTACACCAGCCACTCATTGCCGGGTGAACTTTATCACTTGAAGGACGATCTTGCTCAGCGTCAGAATCTGTATGCCGAGAATCCCGAAAAAGTTGCTGAGTTGAAAGCTCTGCTTGGCAAAATTCAGGCTCAGGGCCAGGTTCGCTGACCTTTCTTTTGAAGGTTCCCGGTTTGGTGATCTCCGTATAAGTTTGCCGCTGCTGATAGAGTTTTTGAGTCACCGATAGCAGCATCAGCTATGGTCACAGCGGACGCTGTTGATTCCTCGCACGGAATGGCTTTTACTGTTCTTGAGTGGTGCTGAAGATTTTGAGTTTTTGGGACTTCAGCTAACCTTCGACATGGTTCATGTTCCATCCGATTGAAAGTGACTTGAGTGGAGACTTTGGCGGAGCCAGCTTCTGCAACGAAAGGTGATCTGCGGCTTCTGGTGGCTGGTGAAACCCTGCGGTTGCTTCCAGAAAAAGCCATCTATTGGGAGCGATGCTCGACATTGCTGGTCGCTGATACCCACTGGGGCAAGGCAGCCAGTTTTCGGGCTGCATCGATTCCCATCCCCCAGGGAACAACGCAGGCAGACTTGGAACGACTGAGCCAGGTCATCGAGCGAACCAACGCCACTCGCCTGATTGTGCTGGGGGACTTATTGCATAGCCGCGAGGGAAGATCGGCGGCGACATTCGAGAAAGTCACGCAGTGGCGTCGAAGACACGAAAATCTCCGCATCGAACTCATTCAGGGGAACCATGATCTGCAGGCGGGATTGCCACTGGCTGACTGGAAGATCATTGTCGCACGCCCTCCCGTGATCGAATTGCCTTTTGTCTGGCAGCATGAGCCACAACCCCATGCCGAGGGGTTTGTTCTGGCAGGGCATATTCATCCTTCAATCGTACTGAAAGGTCTGGCCCGGCAAACGCTGCGTCTGCCATGCTTTCATCTGCAGCAGAGCCAGTTAACGCTTCCGGCCTTCAGCAGTTTCGCCGGTGGGTACAACATTAAGCCCGGCCAGGGAGACCGGATCTTTCCTGTGGCTGACACAGGGGTCGTTGAAATTCCTTGCCAGTGACTTCAGTTCATGTGCCATGCTTGCAACTCGGAACTGTCTATTACACGCATCTTTTGCCGAAAGGCGTTTTGACGTGTGGCTGGGGTCAAACGTCTTCGTTTGCCCCCAGTTCTTTGGACTCTGATCGTTTTTGACGAACTGCATGAAAAGTCATGAATCGATTTGCCGGATGCATTTGCGACGGGGAACGTTGCTGACCAGGGGGCGGATGAAGACATCCGACCCCGACCACCCTGCCGGATCTTTCCTGTGGCTGACACAGGGGTCGTTGAAATTCCTTGCCAATGACTTCGGCTTGTCTGCCATGCTTGCGACTCGGAGCAAGCATGCTTGATTGACTCTTTGCGTGCTGTTGATATCTGAGATGCGGCGATCATCCAAAAGCCAACGAAAAAGTCCGACCTCGACATTCACGCTCGAGGTCGGACTTTTTGTTCATTGGCGTCGCTGAAAGATAATCAGCTTGCAGTGAGTTATTCAGCAACTGCCAGGCTAGGCACGTTGACTGCCGTCACCTTAATCTGGGTGTGCTTCTGGCGATGACCTGTATGACGCTTGCTGCTCTTGCGGCGGCGGAGCTTCTGAATTTCCAGCTTGGGTCCCTTGAAGAGGCTGTTGACCACTTCGGCTGTGACTGTGGCACCCGACAAGGCTGGTGTGCCAATCAGGCTGTCAGCACCACCGTTGGCCAGCAGCACCTTATCAAAAGTCAGCACGTCGCCCAGATTGGCTTCCTTGCGGTAATCAACCACAAGCACGTCGCCCACCGAAACGCGATACTGACGGCTACCATCTTCGAAAATTGCAAAAACCATTTCGTCACTCCCGGGGCGGTGCACCAGCCAGCCCGTCTCTGATGTTCAGTGTTTGTCCAGTCAAGGTGCAACTGGCACTTTTTCAAGTGGAAACGGAGTTTTAACCGACTAGCGACGCGCTTTCGAGTCTTCCGGGGAAGAAAAGCGAATCTCGGTTCCCGATTCACTCGTACAGAAGAATCGCAAATGTTCAGGTGTGACGTTCGACAGCGAGTTGATGCTGATCGCAACTTCATACTGCTCTTCGAGTTGGCTGATTTCTCGTCGCTTTTTGTTGTTCAGGTAAGCTCCCACTCTTTCCTGAACATCGACAACAATTCTCGTTACTTCCTGATGGTTGGCATGGAACATCAGCAGCCGCATGACTTCAATCGCCATACTTTCGGCGGTCTTGACCTGACCAGTTCCGGCACAGCAGGGGCAGTCTTCGTAGACACTGCGGCGAAGCGAAGGACGAATTCGCTGCCTTGTCATTTCCACGAGACCAAAGGGGCTGGTCCTGAGAATCTTGGTACGGGCACGATCTCGGGCTACGGCATCGGCCAGTGCCCGCTCACCACCCCGGCGATGACGCTCTTCACGCATATCGATGAAGTCGTTAACGATCACGCCGCCTAAATCGCGGAGACGAATCTGCCGGGCGATTTCTTCGGCAGCACGCAGATTCATCTGGTAAGCGTTTTCCTCGGCGTTTTCATCCTGACGGAAACTGCCGCTGTTGACGTCAATGGCCACCAGAGCTTCGGTCTGATCGATGACAATCGATCCGCCACCCTTAAGCGGAACGTGACGGCGCTGGATGCGGGCAATTTCCTCTTCGACGCCATGCTTATGGAACAGCGGTTCTTTGCCATCGTAAAGCTGTACACGATCAACAGCGCGGGGCAAGACGATCTTCATAAACTCTTTGGCCCGTTCATAGGCCCGAGGTTCATCGATCCAGATACTTTCAATTTCGCTGTTGTAGATGTCGCGAATCGTGCGGATCATCATGTCGCTCTCCTCGTAGATATCCACGGGAGCGGGGAATTTCCGAATTCGCTTGACGATCACATTCCACAATCGCAGCAGATAGTTCATGTCGCGCTGCAGGTCTTTCTGCGAGCGATCAATTCCTGCCGTGCGAATGATGAATCCCAGACCTTCGGGCGGGCTGAGTTCTTTAAGCTGCTGGCGCAAGCGGCGTCGAATCGAGTCATCACCAATTTTGCGACTGACACCCACACGCTGCAAACCGGGCATTAAGACCAGGTATCGGCCGGGAATACTGATGTAAGTCGAGAGGGTTGGGCCTTTGTTGCCAATCCCCTCTTTAATCACTTGAATCAGGACTTCGCTGCCCCGGCGAAAAATCTCCTGGATGGGGGGCTTACCGCGGGATGTCCGATCCAGTCCACGCGGTGCCCGTGAGCGACCGCGGGGTTTTTCATCCTCTTCGTCGTCATCTTCATCGAAGCTTTCGTCGGGACCGTCGACCAGATGCTTGTAGTACTGGTATTCAACATCGCTGACGTGGAGGAAGCCATTCCGGCCAACGCCAAAATCAACGAATGCCGCTTGAATACTGGGCTCGATATTAACAATCCGGCCCTTATAGATGTTGCCGACATAGTTCTCGAGACTGTTGCGTTCAACATACAACTCTTCAAGAACGCCATCTTCGAGAATGGCAATTCGGCTCTCCTCCGGCTGGAGGACGTTCATCAGCATTTCTTTACGCATGGATGACCTTTCAAGGGTCATCCGCATGTCAACACGACAGACCGACCATCAGTCCCCGGCAACATTGCCTGGATTCTTCAACTGACAACCAGGATCGATGTCGACCTGTCCAATCAGGGTCGCCTTGAATGCAAAGGCTGCCGGCTGATCCCTGCCATCTCGAAGCCATCTGACCAATTCTTGCTTCGAAAAGTCGAAGTCGAGCTGGTCTGATGTCAGGCACTGCATCCCTCTGACACGAACTCTCGAAATCCATTGGGAACTGCTGCGATTGCAGGGCAGGCAGTATCGACACCGGTTTCGTCGAGTCAAAGGCAGAAGAGGAATTTCCGAAGGGTTGCTGGTGGTGCAGATTGTCTCGAAGCAGAACGGGCCTGATCCTGCGATTGCAGTCAGACCGGAACGAAGAGAGAGCAAACACCACCGGGCCCTGCCGGGAGGCAGTCCACAACCGAAGGGAAGAGCAATTCGAGCAAAGACTGGAAGGACAGTACACAGAAATCATGGCAGCATTTGCTGGCCGACCGTATGCACTGGCGACGCCAATCTCGCGAGCAGGAAGACAACCATTCCTTAAAGAGACGTAACAGCCCGCGGGCACTTTTTTCTGCAGATCGCAGAGTGCCGGGACATCGTCATCAGCAGGAGACTGAAGAGACAGGTTGTTCACATGCGGACTAACTAGAGGAATAACTTTCATTGGCCTGGTTGTTCGCACCAGGGCCAGTTAGACACAACAAAACACAATGATCTTTGACTGTTTTACGGACTTTGAACTCTCCCGAATGGGATCATGCAATGGCAAGGCAACTCTCGGTGCTATTGCAGGGTTCCCGCATTCGGCTTTTCAGAGATCACAGACTTCCGAAAGTATGTCAGAAAATCAAAAACACAAAACCTGATTACGCTGGCGATTCGGGCGACAACTTCCGGTGCTCTCCGCGAAGAAAGCTTTCGACATCGTTCGCTGTTTCCATTCGCAAAACGCGATTGGCCAAGTTTTCTGCTTTTGAAATTGTGAGCTTACGGATCAGCTCTTTAATTTCCGGAATCAGATGGGGGGTGACACTCAGTTGCCTGAGGCCTAACCCCACCAGAAGCGGAACAAAAAGCGGATCCGAACTCATTTGACCACATACTGATACAGGAATTCCCCGGCTTTGGCCAGCCTTGACCACAATTTGAATCAGCCGAATGATGGCCGGATCTCCCGCGCGGTACAAATTGGCAATCCTTGGATCGCCGCGATCAGATGCCAGCGTGTACTGAATCAGATCGTTGGTTCCGATGGAAAAGAACTCGACTTCGCGGGCAAACTGCTCAGCCATGATCGCCGCTGATGGGACTTCCATCATCATGCCGACCGGAATATCACGTCGATAGGCAATCCCTTGTTCTTCCAGATCTTCAAGGACATCTCCCAGGATCATTTTCGCTTGCCGCAGTTCCAGTAACGTGGAAATGAGGGGGAACATGATGCGGAGATCCCCATGACAGGCAGCTCGTGCAATCGCACGAAGTTGAGTGCGAAAGAGATCCAGATGCTGCAGGCTGAGACGGATGCTCCTTAAACTCAGTGCCGGATTGACCCCTTCGGGATATTCCATACGGAAACCGATGGGGAGTTTATCGGCTCCCAGATCGAGGGTACGAATCACAACAGGACGATCTGGAAAGGCTTTCAGCACTTCGCAATACGAGCGGTAATGATCTTCTTCTGTAGGTTCGGCACTCGCATCGAGATAAAGGAATTCGGTGCGATAAAGGCCAATTCCTTCGCCACCCCGCTGACGGGCCGAGGCCGCTTCGTGCGGAAATTCAATATTGCCGTAAAGAGAAATTCCGACTCCATCGAGAGTGACGCTCGGCAGAGTGCGGATCGCTTCCAGACGATTGGAAAAGTTGCGATGTTCCTGTTCAACAGCACGGTAGCGAGCCAGAGTTTCTGCATCGGGATCGATAATGACAGCACCGTGGCTGCCATCGATGATAACGGTGTCGGCTCCGGCAACATCCGAAAGAAAATTCCCGACTCCCACCACAGCCGGAAGTTCCAGCGCGCCGGCCAGAATGGCGGTATGGCTGGTGGTACCACCAACTTCTGTCGCAAACCCCAGGACATAGGCTTTATCCAGACTCGCTGTCTCACTGGGAGTCAGGTTATGTGCCAGAATCAGTACTGGCGCCTGGATGTTTCGCAGCTCTTCCCGCCGTTCTCCCAGCAATTGCCTGAGAACTCGCTTTTCGAGATCAAAAATATCGGTGGCACGCTCAGCCAGATAAGGGACACCAAGATTTTGAAACTTCTTGGCATACTGACGGAACACGCGGCTGACAGCAAACTCAGGTGAGAAGCATTTCTGCCGGACGAGCAATTCGATTTCGTCGACAATCCGATGATCCTGCACCATCATCAGATGAGCAGTGAAAATCGCTGCATACTGATTGCCGAGACGCTCGCGGGCGACGCGCTCGTTTTCTTCGATTTCTGTGCAGACAGCCTGCAGGGAGATTCGAAAGCGATTAATTTCAGCATCGACGGCTGAGACACTTACGAAGCGTTGAGGAATTCGAAAAGACTCAGCCCCGAGCACCATCGACTGACCAATGGCGACTCCTGGAGAGACGGCAATCCCGTGTTTCACCAGCATGCCGTCCAATCCTCCATCGATCTAATTATCAGTAGAGACACTCAATTGCAGAGAAGTTTCCTCCGCATGAGTCATGCAGGAGGAATTCGTCAGGACGATGCACTGACCAGATCATACTCGAACAGGTGTAGAATCGCTTCCACTGCCTCCGGAGCGTCGTCGCCAGTGACTTCCAGGGTCAGTTCAGCTCCCGGGCCAGCCGCCAGAGTCATCAGATCGAGTACGCTTTTGGCATCAGCTCGTACGGAACCTTTTGTCAGCCAGACTTGGGAACGAAACTTCAGAGCCGCCTGAGCCACACGAGAACAAGGGCTCAAATGGAGTCCATGCTCTGTTCGTACGATGACATTTCTGCGGTGAATCATCTGGCTCATACCGGCTGCTCCTTTCAGCAACACGGATCAGATCAGTAACACGAATCGGATCAATGATGATCTCGCCAGGTTTTTCAGGCGTCTGTCAGCAAGTACCGGTCAGGGTCTTCTCTCCAACAGATTTTGCTCCCAGGGAAATGATTCTTGGTCAAAAACTAGATTTCGTTGTTGTCCGCTTCCTTGAGCAACTCAAGAACCGCTTCGTGTGTTTTTGATTGTCTCAAAAACTTACAAAAGTTGTCATTCCTGAGATGTCGCGAAATGTTTTCCAACCCGCGAAGATGATCGCCCGGGCGATCAGGTGGCGAGATCAGCAAGAACATGATGTAGACCGATTCACCATCAAGGCTTGCAAAATCTACGCCAGTGTGAGAAAGAGCCACTGTGGCAATCAGTCGATCCACCGAAGGATGCTTCGTGTGAGGCACAGCCACACCACGGCCAATCCCGGTAGAACCAAGCTCTTCACGCTTGAGAATCGCCGAAACAATGCCTTCTTCATCACTGGCCGGTACTACTCCCGACTGACAGAGGCTGGACACCATCGCTCGAATGGCCGCCTCTTTAGTTGTTGCCTGAAGATCGGGCACAATTGCCGCAGGAACAACGAAGTCGCACAACTTCATGAAACACCTCTGCTTCGGACAACCGGACCCGTTGGACTTTGACCAGCCGGGAATATGACAAAAACGGAAAACGTAGGAATCGTTTTGACCAGCAGTTTTTCACACGACGGACGTCGTGCGATGAAACTCCAGTCCTTGTCTCAAACCTGGTACCAGAATTCAGTACCACCACTGACTACTGCAGTAAAACAGTGTGCCCAGATAGCGAGTGCAATTCCATCCAGAGGCAGCACTTTCTCTGTTTTCTTGATTGAAGATCGATCTTCCAAGAGCTGATCATCAACCAGTGAAGCGAATTACTTGTCACCATCAGCAGGGAGCATGGCCACATCGGCGGCAGTCGGCCCCCCCTTATGGTCCTGGACTTTTTCCTTATATTTGTGAATCTGCTGCTCCATCTTGTGCAGAGCAGCATGGAATACGGCAATCACATCGTCGCCGGTATCTGTCGCCACAAAGTCGTGCTTGTGCTCGGCATCAACCAGAATTTCCACCGTCGCCCTGTGATGCTCGAAACTTACGGTGACATTGATCGACGTCACGCGGGCGAAGTAGGTCAACAGCTTTTCGGACTTTTCGCGAATCAACTCTTGAGCTTCGGGACTGATCGAACCATGTCGGGTCGTGATCGCTATCTGCACAGTTGAAAACTCCTCAAGAGCGACATCGGCTCGTCACACAAAATCTTTTGAATACTCAAATCGACCAATCAACCTGTTTCAGGGTGGTATTCAAGGCGCATGGCATCGAGGCCACCAGGCGTAAAGATCCCGCAGGTTCAAAGATGCCGTTCACTGAAACAATGTTCGCCGATTGTATTGGCAGTCGAACTTGCGTCAATCCAAATCAGCGATTGCAACTCAATGCCAATTCTTCAGTTGCAACTTGCTTACCACAATCGGCCCGGCATCAGCGACGGCTGGATTACCGGGCGATCACTGTTTTGATTGGGATTTCAGGTTCAGTGAGAAGCACCTGGCTGGAAAGAGTAGATCCCCTTACCACTGCCAGTGACTGTCATGAAATAGACCTCACCCTTTTCGTCTTCTCCAAAGCTCACCACAGGGAGCTGCTGACTGGGGATGAGATGATTGCCCACAACTTTCTGGGCCTTGCTGTCGTAATCCAGCGCCCACAGCTTGCCCGAAACGTAATCGGCATAAAGGTACTTCCCCTGCAATTCGGGGACTTTTTCGCCGCGATAGACAAATCCACCGGTAATCGATTTACCCACGTCATGGTTGTATTCAAAGATCGGGTCGATCATGCCCTGGCTGCTGCGATTTCCATTTTTCCCAAATGGATGCAAACCCTCACGAACGCTCCAACCGTAGTTGCCACCTTTCTGAATGATGTCGATCTCTTCCCACAGATTCTGACCGACATCGGCGGCCCAGAGGACTCCTGTCGCTCGATCAAAGGCCATCCGCCAGACGTTTCTCAATCCCAGTGCATAAATCTCGGGACGGGCACCAGCCTTTTTGACAAATGGATTATCAGCCGGGATCGCGTAAGCCTTCCCTGCTTCCCGCTGATTGACATCAATCCGAAGAATCTTCCCCAGCCATGTTTCCAGGTTCTGCCCGTTGTTGTGAGGATCACCACCACTGCCACCATCACCTAACGCGATATACAGGTAACCGTCGGGACCAAAGGCAATTGTTCCCCCGTTGTGATTCCAGTAAGGCTGTGGAATCCGCAGGATTTCTTCTTCACTGGCCAGTTCAACCGTTTGTGGCTGAGTTCCTTTGGCTTTGAACCGGGAAACCACAGAGGTGTGAGGGGCGTCTTTCGTGGTGTAATAGACGAAGAGTTCCCCGTTTTCTCGAAAGTTCGGGTGGAACGCCATTCCGAGAAATCCTTCTTCGTTCTCTTTGTCTTTGTAGACCACTTTCGAACTGAGATCGAAGAGGATGTGAGACTTTTGCTTCGCCTGCGTATTCTCAATCACATGTACCACACCTTGCTGTGTGGGGACCACAATCCGGTTGGATCCATCGCCAAAGTTTGTCAGCAGAATCGGGCGAAATGTCTGGGAAAGGCCATCTTCGCTGACCGCTTCCCAACCCGACCATTCCACGTTCTCAAAAACCGGGACAACCTTGACTGGCAGTGGCTTTGTGGAAATTGCCTCTTCGGCTGCGGGACTGCGGGCCATCCAGGCCTCGCCGACACAAAGGGTGAACAACAACGCCACCACAAACAAACCGCATCGATTCTGAATCAGCATATCTGTTCCCTGGATAGAAGCCGTCGTTACTGATTGCGCGTTATTGAAGAGCAGGCGATCAGGCCCGGGCAGTTCCTTGAATCACTGAACGCAAGCTTGATCTCAACAAGAAATGCAGGCTCCTGCAAGCCGGTACCGGAGATTGAAAAATACTCTGCTGATAGGGGAGGTATTGACACCACTCGAAAATCAATTTCGCTTGTTACAAAAAGAAGTGCCTGGGTGAAAGTCATGTTCACACCCAGGCACTTGAAGTTCGACTTGATTTTATCAGCTTTTGCCTTGATCGGATTGTCGAAACCAGAGTCGACCGATCAGTCACACACAGGAAATCGGATGGCAGCATGCCTACTTCGGTACGCCGGCCACTTCCTGCTGGGAGAGTTGATCAAGGACGGAAATGAGATCTTCTTCGGCTCGCTCCTGACTGGTGCGTACCAGAGACTCAGCGACCAGTTGGCTGATTGCCTTCTGACCCGCGACCAGTTGAGCAAAGCTGTCGATCGTCATTTCCACCAGAGCTTCGGAATCGTCATTGAGGCCAATTTCGGCTCCCACGATGTTCCCCTGGCGAATCCGTAAGTGCCATTGGCCCCCACCATTCCCGAGGAGATTCAGGCTGATGCTGCGATCCTGCTCGTCATACTGAGGATCTCGGGCCGCTTGATCCACCATCTGCTGAAAGAACGCGGCCGAATCGAATTCAGGATCGACAGGACGCTTGCTGGGAGATGGAAATCCATCGCGAATGACGATTTTCGAAAGCTCGACGAGCCGACGTCGATTCACCGCCGGGCAAGGCAAGTGCGGAGCGGCTTTGAGCGTATTGGTCCGATCAAAACTCGGGTCATTCTTCCAGTAGGAATTGTAAACCCGGATATGCTCGTAGAAGATACTTTCGGCTTCGCTCATCTTGTCGAGAGTCGTTCCAGCCCCCACGAGATGAGTGTCATAGAAATGACAGGTTTCTTCGAGGATGTCGCGGATCATGCGGACTGTCACCGGATGCTGTGGCGTCAGATGATATGTCTGGCCATGATGTTCCGGGTGTGTGATCACATGGGCCATGACTGCTGAGACCCAATCGACAGGGACCAGATGCTTGGTCTCATTGCCATTGAGTGCCAGCCGTACCTTTTGAGCTCCGACCAGGCCCGTTTCATCTGCATTGAATGTCTTCACAATCGTATTGCAGAGCTGCAGGGCGGCATAGTAGCCATGATAGGTTGTGGTGTATCCGGTGACGGAATCACCAATAATGATTCCGGGCCTGAAGACGGTCGGTGAATCCAGAAAATCAGCTTCGCGAACCATCTTTTCCGAAGCGAGCTTACTTTCTTCGTAAGCGTTGGAAAGCTCCTGCCCAACATCCAGTTCTGTCTCCAGAACTCGCCCTTGACGCTGGCCGGCAATGTAGGCTGTTGAGACATGGAAGAATTGTCGAATTCCCAGGCTCCGGCAAAACTCGAGCACATGTCGAGTCCCACCGATGTTCGATCGGTATGGCTCACCATCTTCGCTGGTTGCCACAAAAGAGAGGCTGGCAGCATTATGAATCACACCGGTGACATGCTCGGCTGCCCAGCGCATGCTGACAGCATCGAGCCCCAGGTCGGCTTGGGAAATATCTCCTTCGAGCACGACTGGGCGGGGAAGTTTTGTCCCCAAAGTTTCATCCCAGTAGGTCATTAACGTTTCGACTCGCTGGCGAACGTTCTGTCGACGGTTGGGTCGCACAACCACAGCCACCCGCGTTCCTGCCATCAGCAGATCTCGCAGAAGGTATGTTCCCAGCAGACCTGTCGCACCCGTCAGAAGTTGATAACTCATCCGTCGCGTTCCCTCATCGCCTCGCACTGAAGTTGCAATGCACGCTGCAACTCAAAACTGGCGGAAGTGAGGCTTGATCCGCCGATCCAGATTCTATTTTTAATGAGCTTGCCACGTTGTACGTTGGCATGACCCTGTTTCGTGAAATCCTCAATGAATTCGAGCACTTTCAGTTTATGAAGCTTTCTTTTCAAATCGCAACATCACTGACGTGTGCATTCTCCATAATCACCATTGGAAATTGACGTTTGCACCAGCTGTACTGGTTCAAAAATTGTCACATATGAACTTGCCGCGATAACGCCCAAGGCACTCGCCAATCGGCATTGAGCCCCAACACATTTCAACAACGAATTTTAGCAATCATTGTCGAAACGATGGCATGCGTGTTCTTCGGACGATGAGGGCCCGTGACGTCACATGCTGTTAATCTTTTCCCAATTTGCCGAATGTAACATTTCTTTCCGGTCGTCGCCAAGTCACGTGTGTGAACGCCTGGATACATAGCCAGGCTCTTGGGAAGTCATCAATGAGCCTTCAGTTCAAGTGCGGGAAAGGAAGTGCTGACATTTCATTCAGAAATCAGAAACATCGAAACTTTTTCTCATGCCATAGATGCAGATTGTTGTGAACACGATTATATGGGAGACTAAGCCCTGTTCAGTTTGCCCAGTACCTTCACGAGTTCCAGTGTCATCAGGTGAGGGAACGCGTGCTGTTTCGATCCCGTGCACAAGTCCGATCTGTCGATTGTTGCGAAGTCAGGCACAACGAGGAGATTGTGTTTTACCCTTCGTATGTCGCCCCTGATTCCACAGGCGAGCGATGGACAATGCACATTCAGGGCTGCATCTACAATTTGAATCTCCCGTGGCTCAGGCATCCCATTATGGGTGCCATCCGCAGGGCTCTGCGGATTGACGCAGAATTCACCGAGACCTTTGCCAGTCGCTTGAAGCCTTTTCTTGTGGGAGTTGAAGAGAACCGACAGATTGTGGTGCGCGTGGGTCAAGAGTTGGTCGATGCGGGAAAAACTTCCGCCGCAGGTCTCTTCAATGGAGCGATCACACTCTCCAAGGAAACACTGGAGAGTATCGCTGGAGAAGCGGTTCGTCCCGGTCTCTGGGTTCCCTGTCAGGCAGTTCTCGATCCATCCGATAATCGCCAGTTTGATGGAGCCTCGATTGTCGTTGATCGTCAGGGGCTCTCGGTCATCTCGGACGTCGATGACACCGTCAAACACAGCAATGTTTCCAATCGTCGGGATCTCTTTCAGAACACCTTTGCCCGCGTCTTCTCTCCTGTCGATGGTATGGCCGAAATCTATCGGGATCTGGCCGCCCGAGGGGCTGTGTTTCATTATGTCTCCGGCAGTCCCTGGCAATTGTATCGACCCTTGCGTGAATTCTGGGAGACCTATCAATTCCCGGTCGGATCATTTCATCTCAAGCGATTTCGCCTGCGGGACTCGGCTCGCAAGTTAAAGAAATCGCCCCAGATGCAGCATAAACGGACTTCCATCGATCCAATTCTCGCTGCATTTCCCGATCGAAAATTCGTACTGATTGGTGATACAGGCGAGCAGGATCCGGAAATCTACGCCAGTGTTCTCCGCGACTTTCCCCAGCAGATTCTGGGTGTCTACTTGCGTGCTCTCCATGGTGAAACGGCGGACTGGCCACGATTCCAGCAGGGATTTGCCGATCTGCCAGCGGACAAATGGCACTTGTATCCGCACCACGAAGAACTCCGTTCTCGAGTACTGGATTGCGTCGAGAAGTACGACGGCTTTCGATCACAGGTTGTTCTCCCGGAACCACCGCCACTTTCGATGCCGGATACTTAGTCATGATCTCGGGCGGTCTCTTCCTCCGTACCGATGTGGAATGCATCCCCTTCGCGGGCGGCCAGGCAGGTGATCATTATCTGTTCGACCCTCTGGCACTCAAGTACTCGCTCCTCAGTGAGAAAGAGACTTTTCTGCTGGAAAAGCTGGAACAGGGCATTGCGATTCCCAGCCTCTGCCACCTGTTTGAAGATCGCTTCTCAGAAACCATCAGTCCACAGGCCCTCGAACAGTTCATGCAGACTCTCAGGCAGCAGGGCTGGGCCATCGAATCACCATTCGACGCACAGACAATGACCATGATGGCTCACAGGTTGCGTGCCCGTAAGTTCTGGGCGAAATTTGCCAACCCGCTGGCGATTCGTTTTCGTGGGATCGATCCCACTCACCTCCCTGGCGAAATTGATCTGTTGCAGGTTGCCAACTGTCTGATGGGCTGGATCTTCCAGTGGCCATGGATCGGCATGGGACTCCTGCTGGCAATCACGTCCTTAACCATCGTGCTCACACATCCTGCTGAACTCTTCTTGGCGGTTCGTCTGGCAACTGGTCAGGAACTGGTTTTCTGGCAACTGGCCCTCTGCCTCTGCCTGGTCAAAATTCTCCACGAGTTGGCACATGGAGTCGCTTCTTTAAGGCATGGTGCCCATTGCCATGAACTGGGGGTCATGCTCTTTGTTGGAACCCCCGTCCTCTACTGCGATGTGACCGACAGTTGGCGATTACCTTCCCGCTGGTCGCGGATGGCGATTGCTGCTGCTGGAATTTATATCGAACTCTGGATTGCATCACTGGCCACGCTGGTCTGGTGGCTGGCTGAACCTGGCCTTGTTTCCAACATGGCGTTGCAACTGATGCTGATCTGTGGCATCAGTTCACTGGTCTTCAATGGGAATCCACTCCTGAAATACGATGGATATTTTATACTCGCTGATGCATTCAAGATGCCCAATCTTGCTGATCGTTCGCGTCAGACTCTGACGGTCTTTCTCGACTGGTGCTGGTTAGGTCTTTCTCGACCCTGGCCACGCGGCGTTTCTTATCATAATGCGGCGGGTTTGATCGGATATGCCGTGGCTTCGAGCCTTTTTCGTATGGGGCTGATGATTTCCATACTCGTCGCTCTGCACACCTGGCTCAAACCCTACGGCCTCGACATCATGACCTGGGTCTTGGGATCCATGTTGCTCGTGGGAACAGGAACTTCCTTTGTGAATCAATCTCGAAGATATTTCACTGATACCCAGCGGCAGAATGCTCTGAAAACCACGCGTGCCCGTCTGATCGCTCTGGCGATTGTGCTATTGGTCACTGGTGGATTGCTCTGGCCATGGCCAGCTTCGATGACTGCGGATGGATACGTGATCCCCCATGAAGGTGTGATTGTCAGATCCCCTGTCTCAGGTCGTGTCATGTTCGCCACCAGCAAATCGACTCTTTCACAAGGCGAGATCATTCTCGAACTGGAAGATCGTGTCCAGAAGCAAAGACTCCTCCAGCAGAAAGCGCGCGTCGCCACTCAGAAACTCCTGTTGGAAGGCCTGTTGCAACGACAGGTGTTCGAGCCAGCCGTTCAGGCGATGATTCCCACGGCAGAGCAAGAACTGCAAGATCTGCAAGAGCAACTGGCTCAGTGGGAAGCCGAAGAGCAGAGGCATCAAATCAAGGCTCTCGTCTCCGGAAGGTTGATCACCATTCCGCGTGTCGAAACTCAGGCCAGATCCGCGATTCCAATGGAGGATCCACTGCGGAATGAACTGGCTTTGCCCACGTGGAGTGGCTCGATCCTGGATCCTTCCAATCGCGGAGCTTTTGTCGAAGCCGGAGCCGAACTGGCCTGGATCGCACCCCAGTCTGGGTATGATGTCCTGATGAGAGTCAGTCAGAGCGATATCGTCAGGGTCTCCCCCGGGCAGGAAGTGATCATCTGGCCGCAAAGTGCAACGCAGCGCCTGCTCAAAGGGACGATTACAGAGATCTCAAACGCTCCAATCGCTACAACCGGTACAGTCAACAGAGCCTCTGATTCGAAGTGGGGCTTCCCAGCCTTCACATCCGATCAGCGGGTTTACGAGGTCAAAGCCACACTGAACGATGCTTCAGAGCAAGTTCTCACCGGGATGCCAGTATCAGCGAAGATTCAACTTCCTCCCGAATCATGGTTTCGCTGGCTGATGAGAGAATTCCGGCGGATTCTGCGGATCGACTGGTAAAGTCGTTGCAACTGCCCCCGCAGAGTTTACCCAGCTTCTATCTCGAAGGAGGTTCACTTCCTGCTCAAGCCGCGCGACAAGAGGCGACGATCAAAGCCAACGCGAAGGACTTGTTTCCCATTTCTGAGCTTTCTGAGGATTACTCTGGATGTCGGATCAGGCCAAGAAGGATCAGCTCCGCCTCGGCTTTCTGACGGCCGTGGAAGACCCCGAGCGGGGTTATGTCGGCGGCTTGCTGGTCACGAACCGGTACGGTCGCCCACTGGAATTTCAGTGTACCACGCCGGTGAAACCCAATCGAACTCAGCAGATTCTTTACGGCCCGACACTCAGGCCTTATCTGCTCAGTGAATTGATCGGGAAGACTTTGATCGAAAAGGTGGGGGTCAAGCCGCATCTTGTTCTCACTGAAGATGAGAGTCTTTGTGAGTTACGCGAGCATGTCGATATCCCCGTAGGCTGTTTCAGTGACGAGTCCAATGCCACCTTACGGATCGGCAACCGTCATTTGGAGTTCCATTCCTCGCATGCCAGCGAAATGGATCATGTGCGGGATCAATGCAAAGACGTTCCCACATCAGCCGACTTGAAAGAGCCTTTTGATCGTATTCGGGAAGCCCTTCAGGAAACGATGAAAGCGGCTCTCAATCGTAGCTAAGTATCGAAACAGGCGGCCCATGATGGAACGGGCAGTCGCTCACGAGAGGCCGGAGCCTGGGAGCCCAGAAGATCATGGACGAATCTTCAAAAACAACGAGCGTGGCTCATACCCTTCGCACTGCTCCAGAACGTACCAGTTCAGAGGGTTTGCACGAAGGAGTCGAGCAGAGTTCAAGTTCATCAGCAGTTCCGGCTCCCCATTGGTTGCCGCAGGTTCTCGAGTCGATTGCTCAGTACGACAACCAGAATGTGGCTCCGCCTGATACAAAAGATGTGCCTCTCTCCATGGGGACAGACCTGCATCTGGCAGGGATTAACAGTGCTCTGCAGCGTTTACCGAAAGTTGATGCCGAGCCTGTCACTTTGATGAAAACGATCCCGTTGGGGCCAGCCTGGAAGCCGAGCCGGCCACGCATTCAGACCTTTGGACTCAAGTTTCCCGAAGGTCTGGAGTTCTTGCCTCCACCGAAACCGAAAGAAGAAAATCGTCAGGAATCAACGGCTGAAAACGCCTCGGTATCCGAAGCGGCCGCTGCACAGGAATCCGTTTCGTCAGCAGCGGATGTTACTGCTGCTGATCTCATTGATAAATCCGCGGCGGCACTGGCCGAAAAGCCCGAAACCAAGCTCACGCGCATCAAGCCACCCGCAGGCGTCCTGACTCTCGAAGATCGACTCTTCTATCTTTTGCAGCCCCCTTTGCAGACCTGGCTCAAAGGTCAAGAGCTGATCATGCCCTTCGAGCCATTCCCTTATCAGTACGAAGGGATTGCCTGGCTCTTCTCGCACGATGCGGCACTTCTCGCCGACGAGATGGGTCTCGGGAAAACGATGCAGACCATTACTGCCATTCGTCTCCTGGTGCGGAGTGGTCAGGTTCGGCGCGTGGTACTGGTTTGCCCGAAGCCGCTCTTACCCAACTGGCAGCGTGAGTTCCGCACATGGGCAGAAGAGCTCCCCTTTGTCGTGGTCGAAGGGGATACTGATCGCCGCCGCATTACCTGGACGATGCCAGGTGTCCCAGTGCTGATAGTCAATTATGAAACTCTGGTACGGGATGTCGCCAATTTTGGCGACGAGTTTCCAAAGTTCGACCTGGTGGTGCTGGATGAAGCTCAGCGGATTAAAAACCGCACGTCGCGCACTGCTGAAACAGCGCGCCGCATTCCTCGCCGCAGAGCCTGGGCACTGACAGGGACACCCATCGAAAATCGGCCGGAAGAGCTCGGTGCACTTTATGAGTTTCTGGAACTCGTTCCTCCAGGCAGCACGCCCGATCTCAAACAATTACAATCGCTCTCGAAGGAGTTCATTCTTCGGCGGACCAAAGACCTCGTGATGAAGGATATGCCTCCGAGACTGGATCGCGATGCCATTCTCGAATTGAGCCCCGCCCAGAGATACTCCTATGATACTGCCGAAAAAGAGGGGGTCATTCAACTCAACGAAATGGGTGACAGCATTTCGATTCAGCATGTGTTCGAACTGGTGCTACGCCTCAAACAGATTACCAACTGGGATCCTCTGACGGGTGAGAGTGCCAAGTTCGATCGACTGGAAGCGGATATGGAGGAAGTGGCCGCCAGTGGTGGCAAAGCCATTCTTTTCAGTCAATGGACGAAGACACTCGACTTTCTGAAAGAGAAACTCGAACGCTTTGGCCCGCTGGTCTACCACGGTGGTATTCCTACCAAACTTCGCGAACCCGTTCTCAAGCAGTTTAAAGAAGACCCCACCAAGCACATCATTCTGATGAGCTACGCCACCGGGGCAGTGGGGCTCAACCTGCAGTTTGCCGGCTATGTCTTCCTCTATGACCGCTGGTGGAACCCGGCAATTGAAGACCAGGCCATCAATCGGGCTCACCGCATTGGCTGCAAAAGCCAGGTGATCGTGACGCGGTTCATTTCCAAAGACACGATCGAAGA